>Ga0181559_10003002_pt1 | contig 16641 bp, 15 predicted proteins | sample 011ome_21_FD_133752 | JGI IMG/M metagenome (GOLD analysis project Ga0181559, IMG submission 133752) | Coastal salt marsh microbial communities from the Groves Creek Marsh, Skidaway Island, Georgia - 011508AT metaG (megahit assembly) | ecosystem: Environmental > Aquatic > Marine > Intertidal...
TGGAACACCCTATGCCGGCATCCGAGATGAAAAAATCACTCAATTAAACGAAGTCATCTTAAATTGTCTTGGATTGCACATCAATATCTTAACGGATGATTACGCGTATGTAAAAGGAGAAGATTTTGAAGTCAATTTAGAGGCGATTAACCGATCGGGGCTCCCTGTTTCGATTGTTGCTGTTAACGATCGTGAAATCTCACTACAACTGCTAAATAACGAGGTTGTTTCACATAGTATGACCGTCAACAACACTGCAAAACTCTCAACACCATATTGGTTAGAAAAAGAATTTGGCACACTCTTTCAAGTTCCTAAGGAAAGTTTGATTGTAGATGCCGAAAACAAACCAACTTTCAACCACAATCTGACGCTATCAGTTGAAGGCAAACAGTTTAGCGTAACTATACCGGTAATCAAAAAATGGCGCGATCCTTCTTATGGCGAACGTCAACGTGAAACCATTTCAGCACCTGATTTTAGTGTCAATTTCGATCAACCCACCGCCATCTTGCAAAAAGGGACTGGAACAACGATTCGTTTAAAAGTACATTCGTTCAAAGACGAATTAAATGAAGAGATCGCATTAAAAGCACCAACGGGGTGGAGTGTTGTGCCGGCTAATTTAAAACTAGAAAACCTCAAGAAACATCAGGAAGTATGGTATGAGGTACAAGTAAAACCAACCCAGAATGCTGCAAATGGCAACCTAGAAGTTTTAACCTCAATTGGTAAATCGACCTATGCTTATAATGAGATTACCTATGACCACATTCCAACTCAAGTGATCTTTCAACCTGCAAAATTGAGATGTGTCGCACTAGACGCGAAAATCATACCGGGTAAGGTCGCCTATATTAAAGGTGCTGGTGATGCCGTGCCTACAGCTATAGAGCAACTTGGATTTGATGTGTCCTTATTTGAAGTAGAAGATTTAGCAACCATTGAATTGAGTAATTATCAGACCGTCGTTATGGGTATACGCATCTATAATGTTCATCCTGAGTTGCGCAACTTTGAATCTAAATTGGACACCTATGTTAAAGGGGGAGGGAACCTGATAATGCAATACAATACAGCCTCTCGTTCAGGAGGAAATGAATATGGTCCTGTTCCTTTTTCAGTGACACGAAAACGAGTCACAGAAGAAGATGCGGCTGTCACTTTCCTTGCTCCAAAACATGACTTATTAAACAAGCCCAACAAAATAACTCCTGTCGATTTTGAAAATTGGGTACAAGAAAGAGGTTTATATTTTGCAGGTCATTGGGATGCACGGTTCGACCCCATCCTATCATGGCACGATAAAGGAGAAGATCCTCAAAAAGGCGCATTAATTGTTGCCAAACACGGACAGGGTAGATTTATTTATACTGGCATTTCATTCTTCCGAGAATTGCCAAATGGCGTGGAAGGGGCTTATCGTTTATTCGCTAACTTATTAAGCTACAAACCATGAGCCAACCCGAACCGGATAAAAAATATTGGCGCAAATGGTATTGGGGACTGATGTTATTTCTCTTAGCACAGATATTACTGTATGCTTGGATCACTAATCTGTATCAATCATGAGTGCGATAGATTGGGTTGTATTATTCGGAACATTAGGATTAATCGTTGCTTACGGTTCTTGGAAAACGCGTAAAAACAAAAACCTCGAAAGTTATCTAAAAGGAAATAATGCCGAGAATTGGATGACCATAGGTTTGTCCATCATGGCAACACAAGCAAGTGCCATCACCTTTCTTTCCACACCCGGACAGGCTTATGAAAGCGGAATGGGATTTGTGCAGTTTTATTTCGGATTACCATTAGCGATGGTGATTATATCCACCTTCTTTTTACCGATTTATTACCGATTAAAAGTCTATACCGCTTATCAGTACTTGGAGGATCGATTTGACTCGAAAGTGCGTTCATTCACGGCTTTCCTCTTTTTAATGTCAAGAGGTTTAGCGGCTGGAATAACAATCTATGCTCCGGCCATTATTCTCTCAACCCTTTTAGAATGGAACCTTCAATTGACCTGCTTACTAATAGGTTTATTGGTCATTATCTATACTGTTTCGGGCGGAAGCCGGGCAGTTTCGTTGACGCAAAAATGGCAGATGGCCGTCATAATGGTAGGTATGTTTTTTGCCTTTTATTATGTCTTGGATAGCTTCCCTACGGATGTTGATTTCTCAAAAGGAGTTGACATTGCTGGACAATTAGGTAAAATGAATATAATCGATACCTCTTTTGATGTCAGTAACCGCTATACTATTTGGTCTGGGTTATTTGGCGGATTGTTCTTATTCCTTTCCTATTTCGGGACAGATCAATCACAGGTTCAACGTTATTTAGGCGGTAAATCGCTCAAAGCGTCTCGAATGGGTCTTATGATGAATGGTATCCTCAAAATTCCAATGCAGTTTTTTATTCTATTAATCGGGGTGATGGTTTTTGTTTCTTTTCAATACAATAAACCACCGATTGTCTTTAATCAAGGAACGATCATTTCTGCTAAAATTGACCAAAAACGATTGGAACCTATTTCGGCTAAATACGACATTGTTCACGGTTATAAGCGCTACTTGCTGTCACAGCCTTCGGTCAATGAAGATCCCAAATTAATGCAGACTGCCAATATCATGCAAGGTTTGCAGAGCGATCTGAGAGACACTTACAAGGCAGAAGTGGTTGCGATGGATCCAGACTATGAAAAGAAGGATGCTGATTATATCTTCCTTCACTTTGTATTGACCTTTTTACCCGCTGGCTTAATTGGATTATTACTTGCTGTGATTTTCTCCGCAGCTATGTCCTCTACGGCTGGAGAACTCAATGCGCTCGCTTCTACGACTACTATTGATTTTTATCGCAAATATTGGGCAAGACCGGATACCAACGAGAAAAAAGACCTCAAGATTAGTCGCTGGTTAACGGTTGGCTGGGGAATCTTAGCCATATTAGTCGCTTTAACTGCAGGATTGGTTGAAAACCTAATCGAGCTTGTCAATATACTTGGCTCCTTATTTTACGGAACTATTTTAGGAGTCTTTTTAGTGGCCTTTTTCTTCAAGCGCGTTGGATCAACATCGGTATTAATCGCAGCCATTATTGGACAAGTATTGATATTAACCTTACATTTACTGTCTGTAATTGATGTCATTGAGTTGAGTTATTTACATTATAATATTATTGCCAGCGTCGTTGTCATTTTGACCAGTATGCTGATCGAGAGTTTAACAAATCAAATAAAAACACAGGAATAATGAAAAAGCTACTATTCGTTTTAGCTGCCGGTCTATTCGGCTTTACAGCAAATGCACAAGATCTCCCTAAACCGAGTCCTTTGGCAAAAATTGAGCAAACAGTTGGATTGACGACCATTGCTATGGAATATTCACGTCCGAGTAAAAAGGGAAGAACCATTTTTGGTGAACTAGTACCTTTTGATGAAGTCTGGCGATTGGGTGCTAATGCAAGCACTAAAATCACAACTTCTTCAGACATCAAAATACAAGGAAAAGAATTAAAAGCTGGTACATACTCTGTTCTTGCTACTCCGAATAAAGATATTTGGACATTGGTCTTCAATACAGACCTTGAATTACGTGGTACAGGAAATTACGACGCAAAGAAAAATGTACTAGAGGTAAAAACAAAGGTTGTTATTACGGAAGAAACTGTTGAATCTTTTACGATCTCTATCAATATTGTAACGCACCAATCTGCTTTATTAAGCTTTGCCTGGGACAATACAAAAGTAGACTTCGCTATTGGTGTTGAAACGAACAAAATTGCTGAAGAAAATATTCAAGCTGCACTCAAAAAAGGAGAAGATCTTGATCAGGTATATTATCGTGCAGCATCATTCTATTACAATACCTTAGGGGATGACAAAAAAGCGTTAACAAACATCACAAAAGGTTTGAATGTAAAGCAAGGACATGCATTACAATTCTTACGTGCTCAAATTCTATTTGACCAAGGTCATAAAGAAGAAGCCATAAAGTATGCTAAGAAAGCCGTTAAATTAGCGGAAGAAGCTGGATCCAAAGGCTGGGCAGATTATATCCAAGGCACCATTGATTCTTGGGAGAAATAATCCAAATTAACTGAAACGAAAAAAGCCATTAGTCTGAGACTAATGGCTTTTTTTATATCAAATTGTTATTATCAAAAAAGTGGGTAAGCTACCTGCATCGCACCGCTACAACCGTCTACCCTTGCTGTGTTCCCACCCTGGGGGATTAAACAGGAGCTGGTCGTACAGGACTTACCCGATGCAAAATTAGGAAACTTATTCTAACTAGCGAAGGAAAGGTTGATTTTTTATTTGAAAGACTTGGGTTTTCTCTAAATGATCAAAGTTAAACCGGTCATGAAACAATGAATACAAATTGTCTCTTGTTAAAACTTCATCAATAAGTCCTTGGAAGAGTGAATTATAAGTCTAAAAAGTAAAAAAAACAAAGATTCAGTATAGATACTTAATTTTGGAAGCGGTAATTACGTATTAAATTAACCCAAATTAATTTACATGATTCGTTTAGTCATAATGGACAGCAATAAATTGCTGCGTCATTCTTTACATAGTCTAATTAGCACTTATAATAATTATTGTATGTACTATAAATAACTGGACAGTAAGTTAAGATACGATTGCTTAAATTAAATTAGCAATATGTCAAGAAAAAAGTACACAGCAAGTTTTAAACTCAATGCAATAATACTTAGCCAAGAAAAGCATAACGTTGCTCAAGCAGCGCGAGAATTAGGCATTAAAGCTCCAATGATCCACCGTTGGAAAAAAGAGCAAGAAGAATACTCACACAATAGCTTCCCTGGTCATGGAAAAGCCAAATTAACAGATTCAGAGCGTGAGCTAGTAAAGCTAAAGAAAGATTTACGAGAAGCAAAGATGGAGACCGAGATATTAAAAAAGGCGATCAGCATCTTCTCCGCGAACGACAGGAAAAATTTAGGTTCATGAAACAGCACAAATTGAAATATCCTGTTGAGTTGATGTGTAAAGTATTAAATGCTAGTAAAAGTGGTTATTACAGTTGGCTTTCGACTGGTCCATCAAAACGACATCTTGAAAATCAAGAAATTATTCAAGTGATTCATACAATTTTTGAAGACAGCCATCAAAGTTATGGCTCTCCAAGATTGTCTGTTGAGCTTGAAAAACGTGGTTTTAAAGTTTCTAGACCACGAACAGCAAGAATGATGAGCGCATCTGATTTGCAAGCAAGAAGAAAACGAAAATTTAAAGCAACAACCGATTCTAATCATAATTATCCAGTTGCACCAAACAGGCTCAATAGAAGATTTACAACAGAAAGACCCAATGAAGTTTGGGTGTCTGACATTACGTATATTGAAACCTCTCAAGGGTGGTTATATCTGACGGTTATCATTGATTTATTTGATAGAAAGGTGATTGGTTGGGCAATGAGTGAAGATATGTCAGCAGAATCAACAGTAATTAAAGCTTGGTATATGGCTGTTGGAAATAGACCAATTAAACAAGGACTCATTTTTCATTCCGACAGAGGTTCTCAATATGCCTGCATAAAATTCAGAAACATTCTTAAAAGCTATGAACTAGTAGAACAAAGTATGTCAAGAAAAGGAAATTGTTGGGACAATGCTGTGGCTGAAAGTTTTTTTAAGAGCTTAAAAACCGAATGGGTTTACAAAAAGACGTATCTTTTGAAAACTGACGCTGAAATATCTATATTTAAATGGATAGAAACTTGGTACAACCGAAACAGAGGGCACTCAGCTTTAAATTACAAAACAATTAAAGAATTTGAATTAGAAATAAGTAATAATAAACATGCAGCGTAACTTAACTCAGTGTCCAGAATTATATTGCAAGTCCACGTTAGGTGGTGGCATGATTTCAATTCATCCTATGCCTCGGATCAGTATTACATTTTAAGCAACAAGCGAACGAGGAAATTTCTCCCTCCTTGCGGGTAGTAAAAATTCTCTTGGGTTCTTTCGCCTCCATAGACATACCCCCAGGTGTATCCATTATTCTCATACAATTCGTTAAACACATTATTGATTCTCGCTCCAATTGTGATTTCTTTGAACAAGACATCTTCGATGGTATAATTTACTTGAAAATTAAAGACGGTATAAGCATCCAACTTGCGGGTCTCTGATGATGTATTATCCAAGAATTGATCGCCAACGTGTTTACCGATCAATTGAAAGTTTAGGTTTTTAATCGGCTCGTATAAGATACCCGCTGAAGCAATAATATTAGGTGAAAATGCCAAATCAGTATTGGTATGTGCAATTGTGTCTTGTCCACCAATATCGTAGTTGTCCACGTATTCATTAAAAGCTACGATTTTATTACTGCTGAGTGTTAAGTTCCCCGTCACACTCAGATTTTTTAGGATACGATACTCTCCTTCCAACTCAATCCCTGCACGATAACTTTGATCGACATTGGTACGTGTATAATCTCCCACGTCATTGATTTTACCCGTTAATACTAACTGGTCGTTATAATGCATATAATAACCATTCACATTGGCCATGAATTTTTGTCCTTTATAACGGTATCCTGCCTCCACATTTACTAGGTTTTCACTCCCCGGTCGATTTTCTGGAGTGCTTTCTCTAAAATCTCGACGTACGGGCTCACGATTGGCCACAGCAACGGATGCATAGACATTATTACTTGTATTAAAGTCATACATCAATCCAGCTTTTGGGTTGATAAAGTCAAAAGTAAGGTTTTGGTCAACTGCTGTTATCACGCCACTAACATCATCTACTCCAACAAATGAATAGTCGATGTGACGGTACTGGATATCTCCAAAAAGGGTCAATTTCTTGATTTTATAAGTCCCTTTTAAATAGGTATGTGCTTCAAATTTATCAGCATCATTGTCATAATAACGATCGCGAATATCGCTATTGGAAGCAAACTCTGCCCAAATGATTTCGCCATAATGACCACCGTTATAATTGTTAGCCCCTCCCCCAAAGATCAGATTTAATGGTCCTTTTTCATAAGCCAATGAAAAGAGTCCGCCATAAAAATGATTATCCAACCATCGTCTGCGAATTAAATCTGTGGTATTTACGGTATCCGCTGTAAAGTTTAACGGATCGAGTCCATAATCACTAAAATCTTCACCTGCCTTGTATTGCTCAAAATAACCCAGTCCTCTGGTGTAATGCAAGGCGCTTGACAGGCTCAGATGATCTCCAAAGCGGTGGTTAAAATGCAATTGATAATGATCTTGCTGATAATTATCTACTTCGTTTTCATAGGTGTAATAATTATAGGTTCTGCCTGAAGTCAAGAGGTTGTCACGATCACTTCCAAAGATATAATTCCGATCGGCATAGGCCTCAATCGCTTCCTGATCTCCATTTATAACGGATTCTGGCGTTCCATACCAAGCTTGGTATGTTTTTTCTTTACCGCTGAATACTGTTGCTCTTAAGACTGATTTCTTTCCAATCCAAGCACCGGAAACATAATAAGATCTGAGGTTGGCTGATGCCCGATCAATATATCCGTCTGAGCTAATTCTAGACAGTCGCGTGTCAAAGGTAAATTTGTTATTGATGAGTCCAGTACCCGCACTAAGCGTATTCTTTAAGGTATTGAATGAACCAAAAGAATTGTCCAAAATACCATAAGCATCTCTTTTGATTTGATTGGTTTCGATATTAATACTTGCTCCGAACGCAGCTGCGCCGTTTGCAGAAGTACCCACCCCTCTTTGCACCTGGATACTTTCTATGGAGGAAGCCAAATCTGGCATATTCACCCAATAAACCCCATGTGATTCCGAATCGTTGATTGGAATACCATTAACGGTGACATTCGTTCGTGTTGGATCTACCCCACGAATACGAATCCCACTATAACCAATTCCTGCTCCGGCATCTGAGGTCGCAACCGTGGACGGCATTGTATTGATGATATACGGAATGTCCTGACCAAAATTGGTTTCTTCAATTTCCTCTGCCGACATATCGGTATAGGTCGTTGGTGTTTTGGAATCAGCACGTGTAGATTGCACCGTAATCTCATCCATCAACCGGTTGTCTTCTATTAATGTAATGTTGAGTACTTCTCCCTTTTCACCAACCTTGACTTCTTCCGTTATGGTTGTATAACCGATATAGGAAAAAGATACGCTATAATCTCCTGATTTTAGCTTGGGAAAATTAAATTCCCCATTGATATCGGTTAACATTTTGAAATAGGTTTCCTGAACTAAAACCTTGACTCCCGGTATGGGATTTCCGTCATTTCCGGTGACGGTACCTTTTAGGCCGTTTTGTGCGAGCGTTGTTATGGGAAACCATAACATAAGGCCAATCACTGTAGATAAAAATCTTGCTTTCATATTTTATAAAAAATATAAAGAACAAGGGGCAAATTCTCTATGCGTTTAACATATCGTTTATTATCACTTCCCTTCGCAGGCATTATCCTGAGCAGGTTAAATGGGTATAATCTCAGCCGCCAAAGCAGCACCCCCTAGAGATGGGGCAAATTTACATTATTTATTCTGAATGCGGTGGATACTTTTGATCGATTTTTCGATTCTTTTGTCTGAGGAACCTTCGACTATGATATAATTTTTATGATGTTTTTCAAGCGCAGCTATATAGCGCTCAAATAAGAAATCTCTATCCTCTGGGTTTTCACGAAGCGGATCTGGATCCCAAGGTATATCTGGTTTACAGAGAATGTGCAAATCAAAAAGGTCTTCCTGCAGCAATGACGAAATATAAGACGAGACACTTTCATATTTGTATGCTGACCAAACTTCAATCACATGAAAGTCGGTATCACAAATAAGAAGATCTCCTGGAGCATTTATCAAGTTGTCATACTGGCCTCGGGCGATATGATCTAAATCGGATTGTTCGTATTTGCCCTTGGTTTTTTCTAAATAAGTACGTGCGTATTCTGGAATATAACCGAGCCCATAATATGCGGCAAGTGCCTTACACAAAGTCGTTTTTCCAGAAGATTCCGGTCCGGTAATCGCAATTCTGATCATACGGTTTGCATTTTATATTGATTCCACCAAGCTATAAATCCAAACACAGCAATTATAGTAAAGATCCCGTATTGCACGGCTGTTAAATGATAATCTCGTTGCGCATACAAATAAATCGATACGATATCGATAACGATCCAATAAATCCAGTTGCCTAGCACTTTTTTAGTCACCATAAACGTGGTGGACAAACTATAACAGGTGGTAAAAGCATCCACATAAGGGTTGGCCTGATTAGTGAACTTATCAAATAAATATCCGAGTACAGCTGCTACTATGCCACTGATGACAATATTCAATAGGTGCTCGTTAACCTTCCATTTTACTATCTCTAATTGGTCGTTTTCTGATTTTTTCCAGTTTAACCAACCCACAATCGCCATGGCCACATAAAAGAGTTGCAGCATCGACTCAATATACAATTCGCCAACATAACAGAGGTAAACAAATAACGCCGATCCAATAAAGGCAAACAACCAACATAAGATCATCCGCTTCGCCGCCAAAACCACGTATATAATGCTGGAGAATACTGCCAGGTATTCAATCAAAGATGTCGCTACGATATTCTCCCAAAGACTTGTAAAAAATGACATTGTTTGGTTTCAAATACGTTATTGGTGTGTTTTTACTCCTTTTTGCTGTGCTTTATAGTAGTTAGGGATAAAGTTAGCAAAATTGGGGGAGTTGGGTTGATGATTTTTTTCGGTTTACTCTCCCGATCCGTTGATCGCTATGTCAACAAAAAAAGCCCAACATTTCCAATGTTGAGCTTTTTAGCTTTTTCACAGCATGTTTTTTTTGCGCTATCTTGAATCCCCTTTTGACATAAGAAAATTCAAATCATCCTATCGCTTTTTACCCTTAATCAAATCAAACCCCTTTTGCTAAAAATAAACGATACTCGTGAATTGCAAGTCGCTTGGGTTCGAATAATCGTATTGATATACGCCATCTTTTGCAATCATAATGGCGGTTCCGTCGTTTAGTATTAAATCAACACCTTCTGCATAGCCACCAAGACCGGCCTCACCACCGAATGCTCCACCACCATTCACTCCCTGAGCTCCCCAAGTTTTAATGTTTACACTTGTTACCCCAGCAGGCACCATGTATGTTTGTACTCCTCCGGTATAATTAAATGTAGTTACTTGAGCATTACGGTGAAAGCAAAGAACAATAATCCGGCTAAATGGAAAAATTTGTTATTGTAATTTTGTTTCATAGCTATATTTTTATTTTTGCGAAAAATAAAAAAAAATCAATCGATTAAACCAAAAAACGGCGAACCTTTCGATCCGCCGCTTCTTTATTTTATTGTTTTGTATGTTCTGTTATGGGCTGGTTGATTATTCCTCTTTTCTTGACAGTGAATAAATTACCAAGCCAAATCCAATTTTATTAATCGCATCTGCGATGTTGTAAACAATATCCATTGAATGTGCTGCAGCATCGGGATCGGAAACCAACTGAATCCCGAACAATCCTCCCGGTGTTCCTAAAATGTATCCCAATGGATAAATCGCCCAGCCAACCAATACGAACCATGCTAAGACTCTTGTTGCCTTGGCTACTTGTGGTCCTGCTGTCTGCGACAATTTTGCAACTTCACCAAACCAAATTAAATAGGCAATGTAGAAGTAGGCTGCTCCCGAAATAATTCCCCACATTACGCTACTGTCTCGGTCGATTGTTTCTCCAAAATAACCTGTGACAAGCATTACCAATGAAGCAAAAATCAATTTCCATAACAAGGAGATTTTCGCTCCAGCCTTTTTGGTAATGAGATAGAATTCAACACACATGAGAGGCACGGTAAGAATCCAATCCACATAGCGAAAAAAAGTTGGAGAATCTCCTGTTTCAAGATTGTAACCTCGCATGTAATAGTAGTGCACTGCAGCAATGAAGGTTATTAATCCCGATACAAGTACTGAAGTTCTCCATTTTTTAGAGGTGTTGTTTAGCTCAAAAAAGAAGAAGACAGAGGCGGCCATCATGGCCATCGTTCCGATGAAGAACGTAAAAGCAACGTAATTGTCGCTCGCAATTTTTAGATGTTCCATTTTTTGTTTTTTTAATTTGTCCTACTCTTAAGGATTTTCGGTTTCTCCAAGTTTTTTTTATTGAATTTCTTCTTCAACCCCTTTATAACAAACATCTTAGCTTTTTGTTCTATGTCGTTATAACTGGTTCTGTGGTTCTGTCGCATTAATTATTTTTCAACCATTTTTCATCAAATTTCTCGAAAATACTATTAATTTATCAAACGACCGTCTGTTTTTTTAAAATAAATTTCATTTGGAGGAACTTTTGTGATTTCAGTATGACGACGGATTGAGTTGTAAAAATCCACATATTCTCTTACGTTATGGTACAGTTCTAATCCCCCATTGGCTGGATTTAGATAGATTTTTTCTTGCTTTATTGAACGCCAAAAACGTTCAATATAAATATTGTCCAACGCTCTTCCCTTACCATCCATGGAGATTTGAATATCATGTTTCTTGAGAATGTCAATGTAGATTTCGCTTGTGAACTGTGACCCTTGGTCTGAGTTGTGTATTTCAGGTTTACCATATTTATCAATGGTATCTCGTAAAAGTTCCGCACACCTTTCTGCGGTCATTGAGTTCGAAAGACTCCAGTTGAGTATTTTTCGACTGTTTACATGAATAATGGCGACCATATACATAAACCCACGCCACATTGGTATGTAGATGATATCTCTTTGCCAGACCTGGTTTGGTCGTTCTATAGTCGAGTTACGCAGCAAATAAGGATACTTATAGCTTGCAGGGTCACGTTTGGTTGTTTTTGGATAAGCATAAATGGTTTTTAAATTCATGATTTTATATAACCGACGAATACGCTTTACAACAACACTAGCATTTTCTAAAAAATCCCGTTTACAACCTGTTATTTGATTGGGATGAACATCAAACTTTTTGGCTAACTCTTGAAGCGTCATTTGCTCCTTTAGAGCTTCAATAGCCACTTTTGACTTAAAAGCAGCGCTGAATTTTCTTCTCTCTCTTTTCATTATACAGCTTAAAATTATAAATTTATGTCGCTGTCCTAATTTTGGGGAGTATTATACTGTTACTTAACTTTATCTCTTAAGTGGTAAACATTCCTTTGAAGGTTTACAGAAGTAGTAAGCATAGTTAAAAAGGATCAAATCATTAATCCTTGTTCTACTTCGTTCACATTCTGTTCGTTAGTTCTTAACAATGTATTAAAACATAAATTTATTATCTTTAATGAAGTTAATGCGACAGAACCAAAACATATGAATTAAAAGAATTTGAAAAATTATGACTAAAACTGAATTTAACATATTAAACAATCATATTGGTACTGTCGCATTACTTAAAGAGTCACTATTTGAAGCCTAATTCATGCAAAACGTAAAATCATAAACCATTGAAATAATGTGAGTTAACTTTTTTAACATTCAAATAATTTGATGAAAAATGGTCGAAAAATAATTAATGCGACAGAACCTTATTCTCTTTAAATGCTTATTTTATGAGAAAAAACTAACAACTATGAAGATAAAATTATTTTTTACAATTGGATTGACTTTGATTTTGAGCGGGTCAATATCCTGGAGTCAAATCACTACCTTCGATTATACAGGTAGTATGCAAACATATACTGTTCCGCCAGGGGTGACAGAAATTCAAATTGAATGCTGGGGTGCACAAGGCGGTGCATCAGGCATTTGTGGAGGTGCGCTTGATTTTGATGGAGGGCATGGAGGTTATGCTATAGGTAATCTAACGGTAACGCCAGGTGAAGACCTCTACATTTTTGTTGGAGAAAACCCTGAAGGGAATCCAATGGGGTATGCTGCTGGAGGATTTAATGGAGGTGGTGATTCTCAAACGTATGGAGGCCCAGGTGGTGGAGCTTCTGACGTTCGTCAGGGTGGATCAACACTTGATGATCGTGTGATTGTTGCTGGTGGTGGTGGTGGTGGTAATAACGGCTGCCCAGATCACGGAGATGGCGGTGACGGAGGAGGTCTTTCTGGTGTCGACGGTGTTGCGTTTTATGGTTATGATCCTGGGGAAGGTGGAACACAAGTTGCAGGTGGTGCAGGTTATGGTGGCGCTGGATCAGGATCTTTTGGTCAGGGCGGACACGGAATAAGCTATCACATGGGCGGCGGTGGCGGCGGCTGGTATGGCGGTGGCGGTGCCTATGCATCTGGTTCTGGTGGAGGCTCTTCTTATATTGATGGTGTAACGGATGGTGAGACAACAGTAGGTGTAAGAGAAGGCCATGGTCAGGTAATCATAGAAGTTCTTTGTACCCCAATCACCGTAACAGTTTCAGATGATGTTATCTGTTTAGGAGAATCATTCACGCTAGAAGGTTCAGGTTTCGGAACAATCTTCTGGGATGGCGGCGTTGAAAACGGCGTACCATATACACCTGCAGCGGCTGGAATTTTCACTTACACAGCGACAAGTGATGACGGTGGTGATTGTGGATACGCTTTGGATATCGAAGTGATTGCCTTACCTGTTGTTGTTGCAACGGCTGATGAAACCGAAATTTGTTTGGGTGAATCAGTGATCTTATCTGGCTCAGGTGCTGACACCTATACATGGGACATGGGCGTTACAGACGGTGTCGCTTTTGAACCGGGTGTTGGAACGGAAATTTATACAGTAACGGGAACAGATGCAGGAACAGGATGTGAAAATACAGACGAAATTGAAGTGGTTGTGAACGACCTCCCTGCTGTTGTGGCAAATGCTTCGGACACTGAAATTTGTTTGGGAGAATCATTTACCTTAACCGGAAGTGGGGCAACAACTTATGTGTGGACACCAGATGGAACGCTAGATGGTGAAGAAATTACAACCGAAGCAACAGGTACAACAACGTATGAAGTAACCGGAACGGATGATAATGGTTGTGTGAATGAATCATCTATTGACATCACAGTATATGAAGCATTAACGATTACTTATACGACGATAGACGAAACGCTTGGCAGTGACGGTGAAATTGATATCGCAGTTACTGGTGGAAATCCGGACTATTCGTTTGATTGGAACAATGATGGAACGGGTGACTTTGATGATTCAGAAGATCTAACTGGACTTTCTGGAGGTGATTATACGGTAGTAGTTAATTGCTCAGCAGGATGTGCGGCGACCGAAACGGTCACTGTGAACAGTCAGTTAAGTTTGGATGGTGAAAAAGATATCAATTTAAGTGTTTTTCCAAACCCTTCAACTGATGTAGTGACTATTTCGCTAGATGGCTCATTTATTTACAGCATTGTTGACTTGAATGGAAAAGTGCTTTGTACCGAGAATGGTATTAACCTGGTTCAACTAGATTTGAGTGATTATGCAGATGGTGTTTATTTACTTGAAATCAAGACAGAAAATACCAATAAAACGGTGCAATTGATTAAAGAATAGTGCGACGTGATTACCAAGAATTTTGAAAAGAGCTATTTCACAAAGGAAATAGCTCTTTTTTGCATGGGTACATTTGGGTTCTGTTGCATTAATTCTATTCAAAGTTAAGATACTTATCTTGGTAATCACAATTCTAAAAGAACTAATTTTACCTGATAAAATTCAATTCTCACGAGGTATATTCAACTAAAAATCTGCACTTTAACAAGTTATATGATTTCATTTTTCATAAAAGAACAACAAAATAGTCAGATATTATATAACCCGACATGACAGTAATTAATTATTTTAGTCAAATTGAAGCCAATCTATTATGTTACCCTCGAATGAGCAAATGTCCTTTTGACATTTTATAATCACCAACTTCTTATGTCGCATATTGTAGTTCGAAAGAGGTAAAGATAAAAATAGAGTAGAATTCTGAGGAATAAAACCACAGGAAGGACACTTAATGAATATTTTTTTTGGAATTTTATTCAATTCAAATTTCTTAAGTTTAACATTTACATTAAACGGATAATTGATTGAAGTTTCAGCTATTACTTTGATCAATTAATTTCAACTTTCGTTCCTTCATTTGGAGGAGTCCAATCTCCTGTCACTTTTCTTGCTAACCCAATGAGGTCACCCTCTTCATCAAAAATAATTTGAACTTTACCGTCTTTGTAATAATCATTCCAAAGACAATCCCATTCAACAGGTTTGCCATTTTTAAAATACTCTGGAATTTCTGAGGGTCGATCACACTTGTAATCATATATCTTGGTGTCTCCTTGATTATCACATGAATAAAATATTAATACTAATGCGAGAACAAAAACCTCAACAAGTTTCATAGATTGAAAATTTAGGTAGTTTAAATATAAAAAACATTTCTTTTAATCATGTCATTATCAGAATATCCAAGAATATCTTGAGCCGCATATGAAGGCATGAGGATTGTACATAGAGAGCCAAACAGCAGTTAATCTAAATTCGCCTTTACTCTTGTTATAAACAATCACAGTAGATACAGTCGAAGCCCAGTAGGCGTCCTTTGAGATCTGATAGTTGTGACTTGGTGATTCAACCCAGGCGTCAAAGGCCAGATTTGCAATTAGGTCTAGGTTTCCATCCTCAATCGCGTCGATAAGTTCGTTATCATGGGTTGAAATTAGGCCTGTTTTATAGATACACTCAGATCCGTTAGTCCACCAAGATAGACTATCACTATGCTCGAATGGAGCATCCCAGGGCATTAGATGCTCTGCCCATCGACTGCCGTAATCTCTAAGCAGACTGTCTTCGAAGGATCCGATTGGTTTTTTATTCATTGAAGCAAGTCGATCGTTGATCTTATTCCAGATTAATCGATCTAATTGGTCTGATTTAATAGTAATGTCTTGTGCATAAACAAGGCTAATACCGTAAGTTAATATAAATAAAAACGTTCTTAACATAAATCCATAACGAAAAAAACTTTGAAATATTTTATTTTTTTTATTTTTATGTAAAAGCTTTTTCTGATGATAAAATTTCAAAAGAATCTTTACTTTTTTGAGGAAATGTATTCCTCTTGTTTCTGCTTTGCTAATTTAGCAAAACTCCAATTGCAATACAAAAATACATTTATCGTTTAACTGAATGCAAAATTCTTGGTTTAATGCGAGTTACTTTCACCCCATCATATTGGCAATCAAAAGCAGACTATTCCATTTACTTTTGGGAATATTTTGAAATTTTTAACGCGACAAAAGACATAAAGATTTCTACTATTTATTTGTTGCTTACATTGGATTCGGATGGTAATTATTCTTCGGATTATATAGAATCCAAAAAGGGAATTCCTCCATCAACTTCATATCAAACAATAAATGATATCCTTATTTGGCTAGCAGAAAATAGTCTTACTTTATCTGAATATGATATCTTATTGGTTAATGGAACAAGATTGAAAAGCTATTTTGGAGGTGACGTTATTTCTTTAAATTTGCCAAGACAAGTATTCCGACACATTTTTAAAAAAATTGCTTCTTATGCAGAGGACAATATTTTTTATCAACTGAATTATAATCACGATTGGATAAATGTCGCAGATAAAATTTACTCGATCGAAGATTTTTTGTTTTATAACGAAGCTAAAATCTTCAAAGCAAAAGCTGAATGAA
>Ga0181559_10003010_pt1 | contig 16624 bp, 14 predicted proteins | sample 011ome_21_FD_133752 | JGI IMG/M metagenome (GOLD analysis project Ga0181559, IMG submission 133752) | Coastal salt marsh microbial communities from the Groves Creek Marsh, Skidaway Island, Georgia - 011508AT metaG (megahit assembly) | ecosystem: Environmental > Aquatic > Marine > Intertidal...
AAGACCCTACACAACTAAAAAAATGAATCATTATCAATGGCTTGAATTTGCATTCTGCAGACACCCTCTCCGCCACTTACCTCACTATAGCATGTCATCGCATATCAGTTTTTGAGGCTGGGCCTATATCCTATTGACCTCACTCAACTCATGCGACTTCACTGCAATTCATCCTGTTTCAGGACTCATTTATGGGTTCATTTATAGAGTGGAGAATTTGCAATGAAACTGACATCCCTAAAACTTAAATCACTCCCCATCGGCAAATCAGTATGTGATGGCGCCGGCTTATACATCCGCCTCACTACCAAGAAATCTGGTAATTGGAGCTTTAAATATATGCGTGGTCATAAATCACGTGAAATGGGCCTTGGCCCCTACCCCCAAATTTCCCTCCAAGAAGCCCGCATTAAACGCGACAAACTCAAAATAGAGCTGGCGGCGGGCAAAGACCCACTCGAAACCAAACGCTCAAAAGCCAAAGAATATGCAAAACGCGAGAAGATGCGGTTCTCGCTTGTGGCAGAACTTGTCATTCACAACAAACGCATTAAATGGACATGTCCAAAACAAGAAATGATATGGCGTAATACCCTTAAGCAATACGCCTTCCCCCTACTTGACCAAAAACCCATCGCAGACCTTACCCGCCAGGATGTCATTAACGTGCTAAACCCTATTTGGAACGAGAAACACGATACGGCAAGAAAGCTTCTTGGACGCATTGCGCGGGTCTTTGGCCATGCAAAAGCACGCGGATGGTACCGGGATGAAAACCCAGCCCTTTGGAAACATAATCTTGATGAGGTCTTCAGCTTCAAAGCAGCGGTTAAGCATCATGAAGCATTGGATTATCGTTTAATACCTGACTTTTACAAAAAACTTCATAATATTGATACTATTAGCTCTTTAGCTCTTCGTTATACAATATTAACAGCAGCCAGAACAGGCGAAGTCAGGTTTACAAACCGTGAGGAACTTGACCTTGATAAAGCCCTTTGGAGCCTCTCGCCAAACCGCATGAAAGCCCGCAAAAAACACAATGTGCCGCTCTCCTCGCAAGCTGTTGCCCTTATAAAACGACTTTCAACGCATAACATGCCCTACATTTTTCCAGGCCTTAACCCTGAAAAGCCGATGTCAAACGGAGCTATGCATCAGCTCATCCGCAAACGCTTCAAAACCGAAACCTTCACAGTGCATGGCTTCCGCTCAAGCTTTAGAGACTGGGCGGGCGAGAACGGGGATTATGCTCATAATGTCATTGAGTTCTCACTTGCCCACCAACTCGATGGGAAAACTGAAGGCGCTTATCTTCGCTCAGAGTTGCTCGAAAAACGCAGAATTTTAATGCAAGACTGGGCAGATTTTGTCACACAAAAATGCGTTTAAGCTCCAATAAGCGATAATAAGCTACAACGACGCACAAGGAGCAATGACAATTAAAACATTGAAATATATGTATATTTATCTACAATAAAGAAAACCACGAAGAGCTTTAATTTTTTATTATGAGTGATGGCCTGACCAAACTGTCGCTGCGGAAAGGTTCTTATTTTGGAAAAATTGGTTATACGTAAAAAAGACGTCGCTCGGCTACTTGGTATAAGCGAGTCTACCGTCACAAGATGGTGTGACGACGGGCAAATGCCGCTACCTTTTGCGCTTGGCTCAAACAGAACAGTATGGTTCTACAACGAAATCCTTGAGCATGTTCAAAAACTGGCAACTCGGCGGGGCTTTAACAAAGCTAAACATGCAACTAGTGACACTGAAAATGTCAACGAACCTCAATAAACGTCAATTAATGGCTGCAGACATGCTTGGCATGGGATACCGGCCAAGCATTGTCGCCAAAAACCTTGATGTAACGCGTGAGACGGTTAGCCGTTGGCAAAATAACCAAGATTTTGCAGAAGCGCAGCAGCAAGCATACATAGCGGCCCGCAAAGACATCACAACTGAGACGACATTGATAACCGCAAAAGCTAATCAGGCAATATTAGAAGCTTTCGATGATGAAAATACAGCTCCAAACGCAAAAGCTGGTATCGCCATCCGCTACCTGTCATGCGTCAGCAACCAAAACACAATTTATCATCGCCTCAGCGAGGCTGTGTACAAACTCTCAAACGCTGAGGATGAGGATATGCGGGCCTTTAAGTGGGTGGGAGATGTTCTGGACTGTATCGCAGCGCTAAAAGCATCTACAGGACGTGTAACGGACGCAGAATACCGTGAGCACATTGAAGTTTTGTTTCAAAAAGCGCGAGGCGGCGACGGCCAGTCTATAAATTCTAAATACGTTCCAAGGAATGTTTTAGCGGAACAGAAAGCCTGATAACCCACATTATTGTCTCTAAAGGATAGGAATCCTCGTTATTTTCTGATTAGCTAAATATCAGCATGATATGGGGAGAAGCGGCGTGGCGCAGTCTGCATTAATGAAACAAGGCCTAGAAGGCCTGTTTAATCCAAAAAATCAGTTCGAAAGCGAAGCCGATTACGGCAAAAAGATTTTAAAAGTTGCCTGGACGGTTGAAATACTCGCCGCACTCACCGGTTTATTTATAGCTTGGGGTCAAGGCTATGACGTTTACTATTCTATAGACAACCCCACCGCTAGTGACTTGCTCAACGCCATCATGGGCGCCCTACCCTTTGTTATCATCGCAGTCATTGAGCCCACAAAAATCCCTCTTGCTGGCGGCTTTTATAAAACCAAAATTTTTGGTTGGAAGATGCTTATCCTCGCATCTTTATTGGGACTTACTATTGTCACCTTTGAGACGATGTTTAATGGGCTAGAGCGCAACTTAACCAATGTTACTCGGCAAGTAACAGATGCTAACAACAAAATTCTATCTCTCGGCAACGCCATAGAAGAAAAAAATCGGAAATTAGCCGAGCTGGAGGGCATTTCAGAGACTGGGTCAACATCTGGAATAACTGGAGCTATCAATAATCTAGACGATGATTACAATGATTTTATCAGCGGTGAAAATCAAAGTGTTGCCGACCAAACAGCTTCCTTCAGACAACGGCTTGTGGAGCTTGAGACACAACGCGCAGGCCTTGCTGGTCAGCTTGGGAATGATGCAAAGGCGGGCATTGACCTCCTAAATTCACAAATAGATGGCCTTAAAGAGCAAATTTCTGCCATTCAAAAAACAACTGAAGACAAAATAAAAGACTATAAAGATAGCCTGGCCGCTGAAGGAGCGCAAAACAGCCAAGGTAAGAGCGCACAAATTAATCAATTAAAGTCCCAAAAAAGTGACAAACGAAATGAGATTGACCAGCTGAGCTCACAATTAAGCGCAGAACAAGACAAGCTGAATTCAAAAATCTCAGGTATGAGCGCCGAACTGGATAAAAAGATTGCGGCGATTGATAAAAATATGGCGGCGGCTACCAAAAGCGCAGGCTTGTTCACAAATAAAGCTAAACTCGAAAAGCCTTTTAAGGACAGAAAAGACCGTGCAATTGCTGACCATCAATCAAATAAACGACTTTTTACGAATGGGTTTGAGCAACTTAAGAGCAAAAACGATAAACGCATCAATGCTTTGACAAAAGATATTGCTGATATTGACGCACAGCTATCTCAACTTGCATCAGAAGCGTCTACAGCACCTATTTTAGACCCACAAGTTATCGAACGCCTGAGAAGTGAGGGTGACCGTGAGACCAAGCCATTAAAGTCACAAATTGCAAAGATTCAAAAAGATATTACCAGTAAAATTGAGGCTCAATCTGGTGTTGCGCAAAGCAAGGGCGCTGCTCTAGATGCAGAAATAAAACAGATAAACAAAAGAATTGATGGAATAAAACAAGCGTCCGACAAACGTATATCAGAGCGCAAAGGTCAGTATGAAATAAGACGACAAGAAATTGAAGCAGCGAGGAATAAGACTATTTTAGCAACGTCAGCAGAAAAAGAGCAGATACCCATCCTTCGCAAAGAAATTGTTACTATCCAGGAAGAAATTGACGCTAATAAGAAGATAAAAAGGGATAAGGCCTATGATAGTCAGATTTATCGTTTAGCAGCGCTTGCTTATGGCAAGAATGATGTTGCTGATGTTACGACTGAAGAAATCAAAATGGTGTCGGTTATCTGGTTTGGAACTGTCGCAACAATTGTGGCTACAACTGGCACTGTCTTAGCACTTATTTCCTACATCTTAAGAGACCCTGAAGCGTTTGTTGAACGCAAAAAGGTTAGTTTAACAAGACGTCTTAGACGTCTGTTTTACTTATTTTTTGGAAGATTAAGCCGGATACTTTTATCTTTCATTAATGTACTAACCGCCTTAACAAAACTTATCCTCTCATTTGCAGAAATTTTCCGCGGATTAATAGGTGTGCCTATTCAACGAAGCTTCCGCCGTATGTTACTGGCTTACAGAAAACGGCTCAACAAACCACGCATTGAAACGGTCGAAGTTGAGGTTGAAAAAATCGTTGAGGTTGAAGTTGAAAAAATTGTCGAAGTTGAAGTTGAAAAAGTCGTTGAAGTTGAAGTGCCTGTCAACAAAATAGTCATACAAGAGGTGCCAGTCGAAATAATAAGAAAAGAACTTGTATATGTTCCCCTCTATTCAACAGAGTCAGGCCTTATTGATGCATCAACCCAATTGAAGGATGCTACTCCTAAACTTGATGGTCACCATAAAGATGAACCCCAGAGCCGGGATAGTGCAAAAAAAGTAGATGAAAAGGTCGCAGCACCCAAAAAAGCAGCGCCCAAAAAAGCAGCACGAAAAAAACAGGGTGAATGAAAATGGCTGACCCTATTGCTGAATATACGGTAAGAGACTTTTCTGCGGTCGATAATCAAATTGAGCAAATTGCTGAACGTGAAAGAGTGGTCACCCAAAAGCTCAGGCTTGCCAATCTATTTCAACTCGTAAAATTTGCTGTCATCGGCTTGGTTGCATTGGGAGTGTTCTTTTTACTACTCGGCATTGCATATCGTATTGCATTTCCTCCAGAGCAAAAAGTTGTCAAAACGAAAGAAGTATTAAGCAGCAAAGAAAACAACACTGCGCCTCAAACGATAGTTATCCAAACGCCCTCAGGGTCAGTTATAAACCCTGGTAGTAACAATGGCGCCATTGTTGTTGAAGGCGCCAGCACAAGTGCTCCTGCCACTAAATCAGATGGGAATAGTTTAGTACCCTCAAACACGATGTGGGGCGCAACTGAGACTTCTGAAGCGGCTAATAGTTCAGCTATAAAAAACGAAACAGTAAAATCTGACGAACCTGATAAAAAATCCTCAGACTTATCGGCACTCGGCAAGCGTCGCGTGACTACATTCACCACAGTTAATTCAAACATCACTGGTTTTGAAGGGGTAGTAACTGGTTGGCGGTGGGGTGACGTAGATGCGAAAAAACCAGAAAGCCAGTATTGCTATATCGAAAAATCCAAAAAACTAGGAATCAATGAAACAATAAGCATAGCCAGGAAGTCAGAAAAAAATGGCGCCGTCAGAAACGACTACACATTACAGAATGCCAGAGCAGCAGGACTGTCAAAAACGCAATGGGACAATGTTTTACGAAAATGTCGTTGGTTTAAATAGAATACCGAAGGGCTATTGACCTATCAATCGACTGGACGACCTCATCAGGAATAGACCACATTTCAGACATCAACGACAAGAAGTCTGTCTCTGCAGGCATAATTTGAAAGTCAGCAGCGCAAACTTCTTTTGCTAGTGCAAATGCTGACTCTTTCTCACTTTGGTTAAACTCTCCACCAAGCTGCTCGAGTATATGCTTGGTTTCCATTCCAGCTGAAAATTTATTGTAAATGTCAGCCATTGATGCCCTGGCAGCTTCGTCTGGGATATCTTTCAATTCAGGGTGCGCTTTTTTGATTTGATTGAGCATATCAAGTTCTTCAGCCTGAATTTCACCATCTGCTACCGCAGCCAGCATAACAATCTTTAAAAATTTAGCGTCCATTTCATCCCCCCAATGAGTTAAATCTAGTGCTAATCAAAATTGTTTGGCAAGCTGAAAACATATCATTTTTTAAACTAAGCTGAACAACGGTCTCTAAAAATGAGAATTATCACCTTTGTTACTATTTTAGTGACTCTATCAACATCTGCATGGGCGCATGGTGGCGGCCTGAATAGCATGGGCTGCCATAAAAACAGCAAGACGGGAGATTACCATTGTCATAGAGGCAACAGCTCCTCCAGCAGCAGTGGTTCGACGGTAAAGACCGCGCCAAGAAATGAGGCATCATTCAACTTCGCGCTTGCAACCTTATTAGGTGGGCAAACTGAGGTCTCTTACTCTTATAATTACGGCCAATCAGGCAACACACCCCTCACCGCATCAGTGCGAATCGATATTGTAACCGATGAATATGTGATTGAAGGAGGCCTCGATAAACGAAGCAGCTTAGATAGTATCCAGCAAGCAGTTTTTGCATCAACTTTATCAGGTAAAGAGCCAGCTGTTGCTGTTTATGATACTGATGGCATGTGGGGCAAATACGAGCAACGCATTTGGACTGTAGCAAATGAACTTGGGATAAAATTCTTTTGGTTTGATGGAGAAAATTTAAAGTCTAAATAATGGGTCTGTTTATATGAATTATTTAAAAACCACCTTAATAGCTATAATCGTGCTAGCTGGCCTAGGGGTACTTTCACTGCCGATATTATATGCATTTAGAGAGCCCATTGTCGTCGCATACAACACAACAAGGCCGCTTCTACTCGATGGTGGCGGTGAGAAGTGCACCGCAGCACTTGCTGCCAAAGGCGTTCAGTATACGAAGCTTGGCGATATCGGCTCTAATGAGTGCCCCAGATTAAATGCAGTGCGAGTAACAAGCTTTCAAAATACGAGAATTTCGAGTCCATTTACACTCTCATGCCCCACAGCAAACGCAGTCGCCAATTGGCTGGATGATATTAAAGCATCATCAATAAAACACATGGGAACGTTAAATTGTCGGAAGCGTCGAGGCAGAAGCATATATAGCGAGCACAGTTTTGGAACAGCAATTGATATATCTCATATCGATGGCGCGAGTGTAAAAGACGATTGGGGACAAAATAACAAAAATGGAAAAATACTCCAAAAAGCTACCGCATCTGCCTGTAAGTATTTCAATAACGTTCTAACCCCTGACTCAAACAGGCTCCATCATGACCACTATCATTTGGACACTGGCATAGGGTTAGGCTGCAATCTCGGCAAAATTGCGAAAAGTGTTTTAAGAGCGGTGCGAACAACAAACAGTTACTTTAACTAGGGCGCAATGATGAAAAAACTACTCGTTATCTCAATTCTGACTTTGGTAAGCCTGATTGCACTGGTGCCCCATCTACGCCTAGCATTTACAATTGGAACGGGTATTGGCCTCAACAGCCTACAAAAACAAATTGAAGACACACAATCCAGAGCAATAAAAGGGCAAATTACGGAAGGTGACAAAGAGTTTTTAGTCAGATTTTACCAAACAATGGCATATGGCGCTCAGTTGACTTTTGTGCTGCCAGAATCAGCGAGGTTAATGCATCACTATCTGGATGGGTCTGGCGCTACCACATCAATCGACAAAGCTCTGTATACTGAGAGTGCACGTGTCATTGCGAAAATGAGCACTATAAAGAAAAATCTCAGGGCTATTTGTAAAATCGGCGAAAGTTTAACTAGTGAACGGTTTGATATGGGGCACGGCTACCCACTTGATGCTCATTTTGCATTATATTTTGGTACCATCAAGGGGACCATCGTTGAACAGGACGGTGTTAAAAATATAAATTGGGAAGTAAAAATGCCATGGAAATGGCCCACCTATGCAGATATTAAAAAGACATATGGAACTTATTACAAAGAAATCATCCCCTTCCCTAATGCATTAAGTTTTCTGGGTATTGGTAAGCCCATGTGGCTTCCCAACGGCCTTGGTGGTGAGTTAGAAAAACAAGGGCTTGCCAAAACATTCAATGTGGACACCTCTTGGCATGAGAGGTTCAGCTGCTGACATGATAATCAGCTTTAGCAATACAGTTTAAGCATTTAGGATTTTAACCGTCTACTTGCGAGAGCTTAATTTGAAAACAGTAGGCCCGAACTAACAGTAACGAGCGAAATTATAACCAGATAACCCGCCAAGAAATACGAACGGAACAACTTATCAATTTGCGCTGATAACAGTGCCTTCTTATTAACAGACAAATACTCAACAAATACTGTCTGAATGGTTGGAATGCCTGAAAATATATATGACACTAATATGAATTTATCCATAAAGGTTAAATAGTTAAGTTTAGGCAAGTTGTCATCTACCACAAAATTATAGGCAATCAATGACAGAAAACAGACGATACTAATTGTCACCCTGCTGTTGAGCTCGTTTACTTTTATGAAAAAAGTAACCCAACTCAGTAATATGAGAAAAACAATAGGAATAATGAGTTTGTAAACATAGTACCCTGACTTTCGTTCAGCAGAGTAATCATATGCTAAAAATGGCATTCTTTGGTCGTTCATAGGATTATAAAAAGTCTGCGTCTCTGCCCATGCTTCCGTAAAATGCCACTCATCACCAGCGGCTCCAACGTCATTAAAGTTTTCCAAATTGGTCTGTTGAACGTTATAGCCGGTGGAGGCTTGTTTCAATTCCACATGAGCGAAGTGATTTTCCACCATGTCGGGAAGAAGAGACACGCGCAATACCTGTTTATCGAATGGAAATTTTTTAAAATCATAGAAGTCATAAACGGTGCCAGAATATACTTTTCTCGTGTCATAATAGGCAATACCGAGGCTCTTTTCTTCCTCACTACACCCCCACCCGTCATCTGAGCACAAGAACTCATTTTCGGGCGGCGCGAAGTGAAATTCAATTGTGGCAGGGATTTCATCAATGTTTGTCGTAAACCGGTCTGGTTTCACAACTGGGAGATATAACTTTTCAGTAAAATCAGAGAGCCTTAATGCACAGAAGAACGCCCCATCACTATTCGGGTAGCGCTCTTTAATTTTTGCCGCAACATCTATTGCAATTGGCAGCAACCTTGCGTCCTTATAGGTCATATGCAAGTCAAACACTGCGTCGAATGAGGCAGTGCTGGAGTTTATTGATGAGAGTGTTTTAATGTCTAAAAAGATGTCTGAGACTTCAATCTCTGCATATGAACGCTTTTTTAGAACAAATTGCTGGTCACTATCCTCAACTATAATTTCCAGACTTTTGCCATCATGCAATGCGTCAAATTCATCATCCGAAATTGAGTTAACAATAACACCATTTATGCTTTTGATTATTGCTCCCTCGAGGACTGAGGCATCTATGTCTTTGTCATACAATTCATCAGATAAATCAGCATGTATCGAGGTGATTTGGACCGCACCATCTTCATAGAAGTCATACATCACACCAAAGCGTTCTGACACGCTCTTATAAGGCTCATCCAGAGATAGCCTGGTGAATTGGTCACGCATTTTAGTTTTAAGAATTTCACACTCATTAATTCCCTCGTAAGCAAAGGCATCGTTGCCAAGGGGAGCTATGAGCAAGCTCAGCATCATAGCAGCTAATGAGACGCTATTCATCCGAGCAAAAAGTGCTTTTATCATGTTTAATGTGACCACGGTAAATTGGACGTAGTTTCAGGCAATGGACCTATTCCGGTAAGCTATTATTTTAATGCTACAAGTTCCAAGATGTCATTTTCTTGAAAAGTATCTCCGCACACAGAGCTTTTATCCCTATTTAAAGTTATGTTCAGGGCTAAACAGGTAGACGGTCCAAAATCCCCATCTATGCTAATGTCAGCTCCGTTTTCAGCCAAAAGTCTTTGACCCCATCGGATTAGAACAGAACTATCATATCCCTCTGATTTGCGCGTGACTAAATCATACGCAAGTGAGTGATTTGGTTTTTCAATCAATCCCTTAGAAATCAGATTAAACAGCACATACCGCACTGCGTCTTTATCCACTTCAGACAATTTTTCAGCTAAGTCATACACTGCCTGATAGTCAACTTTAGGCTCCAATATTTTATAGCCCTCAGCAGCTCTACATCCATTTGTCGATAACCGCTGATAAGAAATGTCCAACAAAATTTCATATGTTGCCCAAGAGGGATGGCCTGTATTATTGGGCTGAAAATTTCCATTCCATTTTTCAAAATATAAATAATCACTGCATGTTTTTATCTGATTAATCAGTGTTTCTTTGTCTTCATGAGCTAGTTTTTTATAGGGGGTGTCTTTCTGATAATGGTCAATAGCTATGCCACCTGAATTATTTATGACATCCAACAGTATTTTTCCGGCTTCATTATGATGTTTGATTGCCAGGTCATCCGAAATTGGTTCTTCTTTTAGTCCAATTTTTTGACCAATTTTCAAGACATAGGCTGCGCCCTCATGTCCCTGTTCTGCAGCTAATTTGTATAATGTTTCAACTTCAGGATTTGCCTGCGGAACACCTCCACCATTGTCCAATTTATATGCCAATTCATATTGAGCATCTACATCCCCTCGGTCAGCTGCAAGCCGATACCACTTGACAGCCGCTTCATCATCCTCTTCTAAGCCTTCACCCTTATCATACATAGCCCCGAGCCTATACTGCGCAGCCGCGTTCCCTTGCTCAGCGGCAAGCCTAAACCACTTCACAGCCGCTTCATTATCCTCTGCTACGCCTTCACCGTCATCATACATAGCGCCAAGGGCCCACTGCGCAGCCGCGTTCCCTTGCTCAGCGGAAAGCCTAAACCACTTGACAGACGCTTCATTATCCTCTGCTACGCCTTCACCAAAAAGATACATACCTCCAAGGTTAAATTGAGCATCTGCATCACCCTGCTCCGCTGCAAGCCTGTACCACTTCACAGCTGCTTCATTATCCTCTGCTACCCCTTCACCGAAGTCATACATCACCCCAAGGTTAAATTGAGCAGTCGCATCCCCCTGTTCAGCTTGTTTTTTTGTATCCGCAAACGTTTTATCCATATTGCCAGCAAAACTCGGGCTTACAGATAAAAAACAAAGCACAATTATAAAGTTAAAAGCGTTTGAACATTTCAAAATCGAATCCCTCACTTTTCGGAGTTAATCGTACATCTGGACTTACGACCCGTGGTAAATTGATAACCCAAGCTTATACCGAATACTTAAATAATTAAAACTGAATATCATTTGGATAATTGACGCACTTATGGGTTCACTTATGGGTTGAATAAATTCTTGTAATCATGCTACAACGATTTCAAAGAATTGCAGTGAAGTTAGGCGGAGGGCCTCTCCGCCATTACTTTTGATTAAACCATTGATATAATAGATTTTATTATATTTTTTATTTATCTAAGTCAATAATTTATACCATTATTTGTACCGCTATAGCTGTTGTTACCTGTAAGCATTTAAATGGATTTATTTGTAAGGCGAGGCATGAGCTAGTGGGGGTATACCTGATATGAGTATATCGATTCTGCAACACACCTGATTTTTAGATTTATCAATTTACGAATTATCTATCTGTATCAAATGAGGCTCACAACTATCCTCATAAATAGCTGTGAAGGCTGTTTGATATTCCAGCATCTAATTAGAACATGAGTGATCGCTTCAAAGACTAAACTTTTTTACACCGCTTAAATATGTGAAGGCTAGATGGATGTATCGAGCATTTTTTGAGGTCGCTCGACATATCAATTAAGTTTCGAGACCTGCTAGTTTACAAATTATACGAATTGAGCTTTCCATTTGCATCATGCCGGCGTTTTATGTTGTCCTATACGTGTGCAAATAGCTGGCATGGAAGGTTACGGTATGTTGGGTCTCGCCTCTGATATTGGTAATTCCACAAATGATGACAAAATTTACGTTTTGTTTTTCGATAACTTCGGATATTTATCGGCCTCGAGAGAAGACGTCATCTTTTACGATTACGTTTTCGATTTTGAAGACGATTGGGAAGATTACTATCTTGATAGTCTCGAACCAGATGAACTGGATAGCTTGCCGTATACAGCTGGGTTCGGGACTTGGCGAGTTATTGATGACTTAGTCGGTACCTACGACACTTATTATAATGAAAATGATGAACTGGTGGATAGCCAAGACTACCTTGCTGGTGATTTCATCGATAATGATGAGCAGTGGGATTACTTTATCTACGGAGAGTGGGACGACTCGATAGGTGGACGCAAGAAATATTATGTAAATGATTTAGATGGGATAGATACGATCCCTTGGCTGCAAGAGGGCCTAGATCGAGGTTGGTATTTATTACATTACAATGAGTTTGAAGATCTAGATGGTGCGACCGATTTTTACGATGAAGCGGACGTAGATCCCCGTAATAAAGTCGACCTTGACCCAATTAGCGATTTTCGCTTTTTCAATTGGGAGCCTCAGACCACACCTATCTACGACGAGGCTAGCTTTCAGTTTTTGTCAAAATCGGAGATTGAGTCGCTGCATATAGCGGGGGCTGGAGACTTTACCGATGAGCGGGTCCACGGAGATGTCGTACTAGACAATTTCTTCAGTGAGTTAGATGAATCTATCAGGAGCCAGGTTCAAGTTATTGCGGTTGATGGATGGGACGACCACTACGAATCGCAAGATAGCGTTTGGACTAACTGGGAAATTATAAATTACGGTCTGCCACTAGCTGAAGTTATCGAGGATACGATAGGTGTACAGACTTCAGATATTTCGGTTGTAAGTCTTTCTTACGGGTCAACTCGGAGCGAAGCCGCCTTCTACAATGCTATAGCTGATTTAGGTCCAACAGTCGTACGAACGCTTCCCAATAACAATAAATACGGAAACCGATTTTGGGAAAGATCCTTAGAAGACGACCTTGCAGATCATACAGAAGTATATTTGGTTGGCGGCTTAGCAGAAGGCAAGACTCTACCTGAAGCCTACGACTATGCAGACTTGTATTTCGATCTTTACGATGCTGAGGGCAGTGGCAAGTGGGGTACTAGTTATGCTGCGCCTAAGGTAGCCGCTACGCTAGTCAATTATGAGGCATCTTTGGAGCGGGAGGGGTTAACCTTATCTCAACTTACAGATGAAGCTATCTCAACCCACCTGAATATCGAATCAATTAAGAGTCAATTTGGCTTCGAAATAGATGGTATGTTTCTGCCGGGAACTGCTGGAAATAATGTTTTATCTGGCCAGTTAGATGATGACTTTCTTGCTGGCCTAGAGGGTGATGATGAAATTTCGGGCAATGAAGGTGATGACTTTTTGCTCGGAGGTCTTGGTAACGACGTTTTGTTGCCGGGGATTGGTGCTGATGTCGTGAAAGGGGAATCGGGATCGGATTCAGTCAATCTATCTGCTGACGGCGTCTGGTCAGGCGAGTATGTTGCACGTAACGTTGATCAAGAAGCGGCTGTTGGTACTAATCAAGCTATCGGACTCAAAGGGAAAAATAAATTTGAGGATGTCGTAGACACTGGCGCTGATGTTGATGAGATGAATTTGACCTCTGACGCTGATGCTTTTTGCTTGCACGATGCATTTTCAGCATTGGCATCGGCAATAACTACGTTAGAGGCTACAAATGAAACTACCGCTAGGCTTTTAAACGTTGAGATTGTTAATGCTGGTGCAGGCGATGATGTTGTTGATTTAACCTCACCAATCTTTGGTTTGAGTTCGCTCGACATGACCCTCAATGGAGAAGCCGGGAATGACATTCTCTGGGCTGCACAGGGGAATGACATACTCAATGGCGGCACGGGTAATGACATCCTGAATGGATCATCCGGTAACGACACATTAACTGGTGGTTCAGGTGCCGATATCTTTGAGTTCACAGCCACCTCAGGCAACGACACGATCACTGACTTTGAAGTTGAAGACGGTCTCAAGTTCTACCGCCGTGAATCAGATACCAACGACGCTATTGTTGACGAAGCCAATGATCAGGTCACGTGGCAGGCAGATGGCCATGTAGTTATGATTGACTTTGATACGGAAATCACAGCATCTAATGTGACGATTGAATATGAGTTGATCTAAATGCAGTTGTCGAATCACTCTGTAAATCGCCATGAAGGCTGTTTTCAATGGGAATTAGCTGGGTAAACAGGGGTAAGTAATGTCCGTGTAGCCAAGACAGGTGTTATCCCCTCTAATTCCCATCGAAATTAGCTCTTACCTAATCATCTAAATCCAAGTCCAACTGGATCATTGGGATGACCGATGGTCGTTTTGAGGCTCTCTTGATCTCACGATCCAGTTCTTTAAAGGCTTTACGCATTCCGGGAAGTGATTCTTCAGCTACCATGTAAATGTCGAAATCATATCTGCCTCGGAATCGTTCATAGGCTCCTGCCTTTGACGCCTCAGCGAGGTAGTAGCACATATGTTCATCTCTCAACATTCTGCATTTCCTCCACTGTGGATCGAGAGGGCACAGTGGGGCAGAGCATCGGTTAAAACGAGGGCATTGTTCAGGACGATACTTAATCATAGTTCACCTCCAGATTCATTGAATGCTTGTGACTATTGGTCGTACACATCTGGAACTACTACTCTTACGAATTCATCCAGTAACTCAGTGCGGAAGATCATGTAGTTGTATGAGATATCTTTGCCGCAGCTTGAGCACGTTTCCCAATTAGGAAGGTAAGCACAGGCATGAGCAATAAAGTCATATGCTTCGGGATGTGTTTGTTCCACACCATCTGAGAAAGCGAGCCAATCATTTCTGTCGAAACAGAATTCAGTCACACCATGCTCATATTCTTTTGCATCCAGTGGTGGGATACCGATCTGTTCTAGTTGTCGAATAATGATTTCATAGTGGCTCGGAATTGGAGAATCGATGAACCTGCTCATACTGAACCTCCATTGCTGTGATCGACTTGGTGACTGATCCACTGATCAATTGCGTGTTCAGGCCAAGCAGATATCTTTGATCCGATTTTGATTTGCTCGGGGAATGAGCCCTTCGCTATCAGTTTGTAGATTTGTGAGCGTGATAAGCCCACTTTGCGTACGACATGTTTCAGTCGAAGTAGTCGATTGGAGACTTCCATAATAAACATCCTTTTGGGTCGAAATTCGCTTGGTTAAAAGCGATAAGGCGAAGGATGCTTTGCTGATGAAAGCAAGAACGAAATCATAAAAATCTCGTTCAAATCTCGTAAATTTCGTTTTGATTATTTGTGTGTTTGCCAGTTTCTCAGGTTGTCATATCGAGTTGGGAATTGTCGTTCCGTTACTCTTTGACCGTCAATGAAAAGAGTTGTGCCTTCTTGGATTAGCGGGATTGATGCTTGGTTTTCAATCATAAATTCTTTAAGTTCGTCGGCAGTTGGCACCCGGCCTTTCTCGAACGCTAGTCGGTTGCCCCACGTCAACATCGCTTTGGCTGCCCTATCTGGTTGGGATTTGTGAAACTTGAAAACTTCGACTTGTTGACGTTCTGATTTCTTATCAAGCTCTGGCCGCTCTCCGGTAACGGACACAAATTCTTTTGTACTAATTTTGCCTTTTGCTAAATATCCCTCCATCCAGTGTTCATCCAGATCAATGACATGCCCCAGCTCAATTGGTTCAAGCCAAACGGTTGGCCACCATTCATTTGAGGCCGTTTCTGAAGACCACAAATTGACTAAGTCGCCTTCAAAGGTTTCTAGTGTGTGGGCATAAAGGGTTTTTCCAGACACAGCCTGACGAATCTGTGAATGTTTGACGTAAAGACAGTCTTCTACCGAATGATATCCGGTTAGCTGACTTCCATCTGCATTCACGTTTTTAACTTCTTTTACATTTACTTGGTATGGCAGAGCATCAACTTGAGCCGCTAATTCTGACTTTCTTTGTGAGCATTTGAATATGAAGCGTGGATCTCCTAGTTCAATCGGAACGGCGTATCGCAGTCGTTCGTGCAATAAAGCTTCCTGAATAGACATGCCAAGCTGCATGTAAGCATTTTGGATTTCTGAAAGACTGTAATAGGGTTTGAGGCTCATCTAGCCTCCTTCACGATCGCAGAAACTTGTCCCAAGCTTCCATCAATTTGAATCGCTTCTCAAGTTGATTGCCTCGTGCATAGGCTCTCTCTGTTGCATTGGGTAGTTTGTGCGATAAAGCGTACTCAGCCAGTTGAGTATCAAACTCAGTCTCTTCACCTACCCAATCACGGAAGGTGCTTCTGAAGCCATGAACCGTAATGTCACTTCTGTTCATGCGCTCTAAAAGCTTCAGCATTGCATTGTCGCTCATCGGTTGATCAACTTTACCTCCGGGGAATACGTAATCACTGATGTTTGGCAGTTGCTGAAGAATTGCTAATGCGGCAGAACTGAGTGCTACTTTAAATTCACGCTTGGTCTTCATCAGGTTGGCTGGAATCGCCCATGTCTTGGCTTCCCAATCAATCTGATCCCACTTCATAAAGCGAGTTGGCTTTGTACGACTGCCAGTCAGTATTGTGAACTCTAGAGCTTTGGCTGATACAGCATCCTGTTGTCTTAGCTCGGTCATAAAGGCTGGTGCAGCTACATAGGGAAGGGCATTCATATGACCATCTGTCCCTTCAGCTAGATGCTTATTCCGTTTGATGGTCTCCGGGTTTGTATAAATCTGATCAAG
>Ga0181559_10003012_pt1 | contig 16618 bp, 11 predicted proteins | sample 011ome_21_FD_133752 | JGI IMG/M metagenome (GOLD analysis project Ga0181559, IMG submission 133752) | Coastal salt marsh microbial communities from the Groves Creek Marsh, Skidaway Island, Georgia - 011508AT metaG (megahit assembly) | ecosystem: Environmental > Aquatic > Marine > Intertidal...
ACCTCCCAATCGAATTGGTCCCACGGTTCTCCTTCGCCCATCCAGCGCGGCTCGAAGTCGGGGTGGTCCACGACGCTGTTGAGGAGGGTGAACCAGTGCCCGGGAGGGGTTTCGGAGTCCGGACCGTCCGCCCAAAATTCCGCCAGCACCCTCGCGTAGTCGCCGCGGGGCACGATTTGGGGTTCGTACGGCAAGCCCGTGGCGGGATTCACGTTCCACCCTTGGCTCGCGTCCCCGCCGTTCTCCCAATCGTAGAATTGGTCGTACTCCGTGAAGTCCAAGTTGAACAGGGTTGGATCGACGTTGCCGACACTCGCTGGGCTGATGTCAATCAGGACGCCGTCGGTGGGGTCGAGGTGCTCCGACCAGCGCAGCACCATGCCGTGGCCCCAGACGTAGGGGTCGTCGATGCCTTGGGCGTTGTTCAGGTCGATCAAGGGAGGTGCGCCTTGGTCCACCCAAACCGGATACGGCCATCCGTCGGGCGCGAAATGCAACGACTTGACGCTGTCCGGCAACCCAAAGGGCACCACGCTTCCCCACTCAGGACTCAGAAAAGGCGGCGTCTCCGACTCGGGGATGCCACTCTGCCCCACAAACGTGCTCAGGCTGATGCTTTGCCAGTGGTTGGGCTGCACGAGCATGGGGTTGCCCGGCACCGATTCGATGAACAGGTCCGGGTTGAGCGGCGTGTAATGTTGGTTGGCGTAGTCGTTGGCCTCGTTGCTTCCGTCCACCGCGCCTTGGGCCAAAACCTGTTGCGCGATGTAGTTCCCCAACGCCGCGGGTCCGTCGTTCACGTAGTCGGTGCTTTGAAAGCTGTTCACGCCTCCGTTCAGGGCGAATTGTTGGTACAGGCTCATCAACGTGGCTGTTCCGCCCGGCGAATTCAAGAACCGGTTCCACAGGATGCGGTAGGAGGCGTAGTTGATGGCCTCCTCCTGCGCCCAGCGCCGCTGCGCGGGATCTTCGATGGCCGCAACGCTGACGTCGACCCAAAACGGCTCGGCAAGTGTGTCGTACGCTGCCCAGGCGTCGTAGCAGGCGGCGGACCAATGGTGGAGGTTGCGGGCGTGCACGGTGGGCCTCGCCAAATCGCTTCGGATGGCGTCCAAAATCACCTCGTTCCACTCGCGCACCAAGCTCTGTTGTGCCCAGGAAGCCGACCCGGAAACCAACCCCGCAACCAACACAAGCAGCAGCGCGGCAACGGCCCGGGCGGGCAGAAGCTTCGGGGTCGGGTGGACGAAAATGTCGGCGAGTGAGCTCATGGGCTTGGCGGCGTGCGTTCGCAATGAAGCAGTTGTGAATTTACATAATAATTCAGGAACGTGCACGTCGCGGCTCGGTTGGCTGTGCTGAAGGACTTGCTTTGCTCCGCTTAGAGCAGTCCTGCGGCGCTCAGGACGGCGAAAACGTCGCCGGCTTCGAGGGGGCCTTCGAGGACGCCGATGCGGTCGCTCCAGGAACGGCTGTCTTCGCGGTACAGTCCCCAAAGCGGCACGTCCCCAGATCCCGCGAAACGGGGGGATTCTTCGCGCAAGGTGTAGGCGACGTCGAGCGGGAAGGTGGAGTCGCCGACGAAGATTTGGCCTTCGCTGAACGTGTACAAAATGGCGTCCGAAAACGAACTGTCGCCCAAGTAGAGTTGGTTGTCGCGCACGGTGAAGGCAACGTCGAGGGTGCTGGTGGAAAAGCCTCGGAAGACCCGCACCTCGTTCCACATGTTGTCGCGGTTGACGGTGTAGATCACTTCGCCTCGCCACGAATTGCCGATGCGAACCAAGCCGGCGTCGAGGTGGGCCACCATGTCGCGCCAAACCAAGTTGTCGTCCGGATACAAGTTCAGCCGCCCTTGGCCCATGGCGGTCAGGGAAGCGCAGAAGGCGCAAATCGCAACAAGAACGGTCAGCCTGTTCACGCAGTCAAGTTCGCCACTTGGGCGGCGACTTTCCAAGCTTGGGTCACGTCTTGAATCAAATCTTCGGGATGCTCCAAGCCGACGGACAAACGGACGAAGCCTTCGGTGATGCCCGTGCGGGCTTTCACTTCAGCCGGCACGCCTGCATGCGTCATGCTGGCAGGATGTTCCGCGAGGCTTTCCGTGGAACCGAGGCTGACGGCAAGTTTGAAGACCTGAAGCGCGTCGAGGAAGGCAAACGCGCCCTCGCGGCCGCCCGGGATTTCCAGGCCGATCATGGCTCCGCCTCCGCGTTGTTGTTGTTCCGCAACGGTGACGTCTTGTCCCATTTGGGCGAGGTCGGCGGCCCAGGCCGATTTGACCGCTTGGGGTCCGCACATCTCGCGAAGGTGCTTCAAGAGCGTGCCAGTGGAGTTTTGCTGACGCTCCACACGAACGTGGAGCGTTTCCATGGAGCGCGCAAGCATCCAGGCCGTCCACGGGTCAATTGTGCCGCCGAGGAAGGTGCGAAACTCTTTCACCTTGGCGACGATGTCTGCCTTGCCTGACGCACCGCCTGCGATCAGGTCGCTGTGGCCGCCGAGGTATTTGGTGGCGGAGTACAGCACCATGTCCGCGCCTTCTTCGAGCGGGCGCTGCAAGACAGGCCCGAGGTAGGTGTTGTCCACCATCACCACAATGCGGTGATCGTCCGTGCTGTGCTTCGCGGCCCATGCAGAAGCGGTTCGGATGCGCTGAATTTGCATCGTCGGGTTGGCGGGCGTTTCGAGGTACACCACGCCCGGGCGCTTGCCGCCCTGAGCTTCCAGGGTGGAATCCAGCTGATCCAGGTGGTCAATTTCGTGAACCTCGCGGCCCATGGAGGGGAGGACGTCTTCGAGGAAGTGGTGCGTGCCTCCGTAAAGTGGACCGACAAACCACACCGGCCGCTCGGCGTCCGACCACGCCAAAAGCGAGGTGGTGATGGCGGCCATCCCACTGCCAAACAGCGCGGCGTCTTCGCTGTCGTCCCAAGCTGCCAGGCGTTGTTCCGCCATGTGGACGGTGGGGTTGCCGAGGCGACTGTAGATGAATCCTTCGGGAGGCGTCTCCGCTCCTTCCACGCCGTACGCCGTTTCCATGTGAGCGGCGCCGGTACGCGCGTCTGGGAAAACAAACGTCGAGGCGGGGTGCATGGGCGGTTTCACCGCCATGTTGGCGTCAGCGGGACGGTATCCCGCGAACATTGCGCGGGTTTCAAGGTGTTTGTCCATGTGTCTAATTTGACATGAATGTCCTTTGATTGGTGATGCAAATTGAACAAATGAATAAAAATTGACGAAATTGCGTTCAAATGTTTCGTCTACGCATGTGTTTGGGCGAACAAAACAGAACAAACCCTCATGGACGCTCTCGACAAGGCCATTCTCGATCACCTCGAATTTGACGGACGCAGCAGCATGCAGGACCTCAGTGAACTGACTGGACTGAGTCGGAGCGCGGTGTTTACCCGGGTTAAACGGATGGAGGACAGCGGAGTGATTGCCGGGTACACGGTTCGCGTCAACCGCAAAAAGCTCGGAATGGAGATTCGGGCGTATTGCAACATCACGCTCAAGCTGCACGAGCGGGAATTGCTCGAGGAATTTGAGGGCAGCATTGGTCGCCACCGAGAAGTGCGTTCATGCTATCATTTGGCGGGATCGTTTGACTACCTCGTCGAAGTGGAGGTGCCCAACATGGAGGCGTACCACAGGTTCATCACCCAGCGTTTGGCGGCGATGCCCAACATCGCCACCGTCCAAAGCATGTTCGTCATGAAAGACATCCTCACGCCGTGAGGAACGACCAGGTCAGGCTTCGATGGCGGCAATGCCGGGAAGGTCTTTGCCTTCCAAAACCTCAAGCATGGCGCCTCCGCCGGTGCTGACGTAGCTGACGTGTTCTGCGAGCCCGGCCTTGTTGATGGCCGCCACCGAGTCGCCACCTCCGATCAAGGTGAAGGCGCCGTGGTCGGCCGTGACTTGGGCAAGCGCCGCTGCAACGTCGTTGGTGCCGCCCGCGAAGGCGTCCATCTCGAACACGCCCATCGGGCCGTTCCAGAGGATGGTGCGACTTTCGAGCACCGCTTCGACGAAGCGCACACGCGTGTCGGGACCGATGTCGAGGCCCATCCATTCGGACGGAATTGCTGACGTCGGGTGGACTGCCGTGTTGGCGTCGGCCGCGAATTGGTCGGCGCAGAGGGTGTCCGTGGGGAGCAGGAACTCCGTACCAGCGGCTTCGGCTTTGGCCAAGATGGCGCGGGCCTTGTCGAGCATGTCGTCCTCCACGAGGCTTTGGCCTACCTCGCCGCCTTGCGCCTTCACAAACGTGTACGCCATCCCGCCGCCCACAATGAGCTTGTCGACGCGGTCCACGAGGTTCTCCAGAATGCTGAGCTTGCTGCTCACCTTGGCGCCGCCGATGATGGCGAGCAAGGGCTTGGCAGGCGTGGCGAGGACCTTGTTGAGGGCCTCCACTTCGCCTTGCATCAACAACCCAAACGCCTTGTCCTCCGGAAAAAACTTCGCGATGACTGCCGTCGAAGCGTGGGCGCGGTGGGCGGTCCCAAACGCGTCGTTCACGTACACGTCCCCGCTCTCGGCGAGCTGGCCGGCAAAGAATTCGTCGCCTGCCTTTTCCTCGCTGTGAAAGCGCAAGTTTTCGAGCAGGGCTACCTCTCCCGGCTGCAGGTTTTGGGTGACGTCGAGGGCCTTGTCGCCCACGCAGTCCTCCGCAAATTGGACGGGACGCCCGAGCAGGTTGGACAGCGTCGGCACCACGTGCTTCAACGAAAGGTCTGCGATCGGCCCCTTCGGCCGACCGAGGTGACTCATGAGCACCACCGAAGCACCGCCGTCGAGGAGCGCCTGGATGGTGGGGACGGCACGGCGAATGCGCGTGTCGTCGGTCACGTTTTGGGCGTCGTCAAGGGGCACGTTGAAGTCCACGCGCACGAGCGCGCGCTTGCCTTGGAGGTCGAGGTCGTTCAAAGTCATGGGGTCGGGTCAGGTCGGGAATTCGGGAAATTCAAGCGGAAAACAGGCTGGCCATGCTGACGAGGCCGTCCACGTAGGCGTTCAGGTCTGCGATGGCAATGCGCTCTTGCTGCATGGTGTCGCGGTTGCGTACCGTGACAGCGTGGTCGTTGAGCGTGTCGTGGTCCACCGTGATGCACAGCGGCGTGCCGATGGCGTCTTGGCGACGGTAGCGGCGGCCGATGGCGTCCTTCTCGTCGTACTGCACGTTGTGGTGCAGTTGCAGCTGGGCGAGCACCTCGCGGGCTTTCTCGGGGAGGCCGTCCTTTTTGATGAGCGGCAACACGGCGGCTTTGACGGGTGCCAAGGCAAACGGGATGGCCATCACGGTGCGCTCGCTGCCGTCTTCGAGCGTCTCCTCGCGGAGTGCAGAGCTGAGCACGGCGAGGAACATGCGGTCGAGACCAATGGAAGTTTCGAGTACGTACGGCACGTAGCTCTCCTGCGTCTCGGGGTCGAAGTAGCGCAGCTTCTTGTTGCTGAATTCCTCGTGCTGTTTCAGGTCAAAGTCCGTGCGCGAGTGGATGCCTTCGAGCTCTTTGAATCCCATTGGGAAGTTGAATTCGATGTCGCACGCGGCGTCGGCGTAGTGGGCCAGCTTCACGTGGTCGTGGAACCGGTAGTTCTCCTCGCCGAGTCCAAGGGCCTTGTGCCACTTGATGCGGGCGTCCTTCCAGTGGTTGTACCACTCCTCTTGCGTGCCCGGTTTGATGAAGAATTGCATCTCCATTTGCTCGAATTCACGCATGCGGAAGATGAACTGGCGCGCGATGATTTCGTTGCGGAAAGCCTTGCCAATCTGCGCAATCCCAAACGGCAACTTCATCCGCCCGCTCTTCTGCACGTTCAGGTAATTCACGAAGATGCCTTGCGCCGTTTCGGGCCGGAGGTAGACCACGCCGGAGTCGCCGCTGACGGCGCCGAGCTCGGTCTTGAACATCAGGTTGAATTGACGCACGTCGGTCCAGTTCTTGGAACCGCTCACGGGGCACGTGATGCCCAGGTCCTCAATCAGGGTCTTCACGGCAGCCAAGTCCTCGGCGTCCATCGCGGCCTTGAAGCGGGCGTTGATGTCGTCGATTTCGCCTTGGCGGCGCAGGACTTGTGGGTTCGTGTCGCGGAACTGCACCTCGTCGAAGGCGTCGCCGAAGCGCTTGGCGGCCTTGGTGACGTCTTTTTGGATTTTCCCCTCAATCTTGGCGATGTGCTCCTCGATCAGCACGTCCGCACGGTAGCGCTTCTTGCTGTCCTTGTTGTCGATGAGCGGATCGTTGAAGGCGTCGACGTGGCCGGAGGCCTTCCACGTGGTGGGGTGCATGAAGATGGCGGCGTCGATCCCGACGATGTTCTCGTTCATGCGGACCATGGCCGTCCACCAGTACTGCTTGATGTTGTTCTTCAGCTCGCTGCCGAGTTGGCCGTAATCGTACGCCGCGCTGAGGCCGTCGTAGATCTCGCTGCTCGGAAACACAAAGCCGTACTCTTTGGCGTGGCTGATGATTTTCTTCAATCCGTCTTCGCTCATGGGTCGAGGTTGTCTTGGTTGGGGCCGCGGCAGGGGTTCGGTGCGCGCTGCGCGCGCGAAGGTACGCCGAGGTTTGGAGACCCCAAGGGGCGTTCCTGTTACATTTGCGCCCATGAACGTCGGAATCCTCGGCAGCGGAAGTTGGGCCACGGCCATCGCCAAGATGCTGTGCACCAACGTGGACACCCTTCATTGGTGGGTGCGAAGCCAGGACACCGTCGACGAGTTGATGACCTACGGCCACAACCCGCGCTACATCCAAAGCATCGGCTTCCCCAAGGAGAAATTGCGGGTGACCACCGACATGCAAGCGGTGGTGGACGCGTGCGACGTGTTGTTGGTGGTGATCCCCAGTTTGCATTTGGACAGCGTGTTCCGAGCGCATGACGTGAAGGGCATGGAGAGCAAAATCCTGTTTTCTGCCATCAAGGGCATGGTGGCGGAATACGACAGCATTCCGGCGCGCTACCTGCACAAGCGGTTTGGGACCCCGTACGAGAACATCGGCATCGTGTGCGGTCCATGTCACGCGGAGGAGGTGGCACGCGAGAAGCTGAGCTACCTGACTGTGGCGTGCCCCACGAAATCCCATGCCGAGTGGTTGGCTGAACGGTTGGAGACCCGGTTCATTCGGGTCCAAACCAGCGACGACGTCTTCGGAGCGGAGCTTGCAGCCGTGTTGAAAAACGTGTACGCCATCGCGGCGGGCATCGCGCACGGCCTCGGTTACGGAGACAACTTCATCAGCGTTCTCGTGAGCAACGCAAGTCAGGAGATGAAGCGGTTTCTCGCCGCGGTGCACCAAATCGACCGCGACGTCAAGGGCAGCCCTTACCTCGGCGACTTGCTCGTCACGGCGTACAGCCCGCACAGCCGAAACCGCACGCTCGGGACCATGATTGGAAAGGGCTACACCGTGAAGTCCGCGATCCTCGAAATGGACATGGTTGCCGAGGGTTTCACGGGCTCGCAGGGCATCCACGCACTGAACCAGAAGTACGACGTGGACATTCCCATTGCGGAATCGGTGTACCGGATCCTGCACGAGAAAATGTCGCCGTCCATCGAGATGCGCTTGCTCAGCGACGACCTGTCTTGATCTCTTTAGGAGGCTTGCTTGGGCAACCTGCAACGTGCGCGCGGTGTTTTCACGTTGAGCCTGTCCGTATTTTCGTCTCAATGCCCCACCCCGTTTCACGTGCTTTGGTCCTTCGATGGGCGGTTTGGGTTTGCGCCCTGAACGCCTCTGGATTGTGCTTGGCCCAAACCCCTGGCCTCCACTGGCTCCCCAACGAGGGGCAGTGGGAGATGCCGGTGCGCATGCGCGCCGACTGGGCGGGTGGGGTGACCTGGCTCGAGGCGGACGGGATGAACATGTGGGTCGCCGGCGAAGGGTACGGGGAGCTTTGGGACCACCACTTCGAAGGTGCCACGGCGCCGGCAGGCGACCTGGTCAGCCACGGATGGCGCGTGACGTGGGAGGGTTCAAGCCTGGACGCCCCGCACGAGACCCTGGCCGAAGCCGGGCACCGCGTGAACATCTACAAAGGGCAGGACCCCGCGCGGTGGGCGGAGGGGTTGGTGCCGGAGACGCGTTTCAAGTTGCACGACGTCTGGCCCGGAATCGATTTGCGGGTCGGTCCCCGTTCGCCGGGAGACCGCGAATCGTTGCCCGGTCCGGGGTGGAAGGAAGACTGGATTTTGCAGCCGGGAGCCGACCCCGACCTTCTCGCGGTGCGCCACGACGGCGTGGACCTCTCCCTGCAGCCGGACGGCAGCCTGCACATCCAACTGGGCGCCACGGCCGAAGCGAGGTGGGGCGTTCCGTACGCGTACCAATCCCAGGCGGGGCACATCTCGGAAGTCGAGGTGGCGTACGAGCTGGACGGCACGACCGTGCGCTTCGAGCTTGGCCCTTACGACGCCGCCCTGCCCCTTGTGATTGACCCCGACATCGTCTTCGCCACGTACATCGGGGCCACGCAGCCCAACTGGGGCTTCACGGCGGCGTACGACGAAGACGGCCGGGCCATTGGCGGCACGGCGCTTTGGGACGGGGATTTCGGTACGTACCCTACGACGGCGGGGGCGATCAGCACGGCGATGACCTTCGACACGGCCCCCTACGACTGCGGGCTGTCGGTGTTCAGTCCGGACGGCACGACCCTCGAATACAGCACGGTCTTTGGCGGGCAACGCCTGGACGTCCCGTCGAGCATCGTGACGGACAGCCAGGGCGCGATTTTCGTGCTCGGCACCACCGGCTCGTCCGATTTCCCCGTCACGCCCGGGGTGTACGACGGGAGCTTCTGCACCAACACGTCCGTCAACCTCAGCGCGTGCTGCAACTACCCGGGCGACGGCGACGCCTTGCCGCAAGGCTCGAGCTTGTTCGTGATGAAATTCAACCCCGTGGCGGGCGGAAGCTCCCTTGACGCTTCGACCTACGTAGGGGGGTGCAACGGGCCTTCGGGCGTGAACCGCGGGGAGGTCCTGGCGTACAATTACGGCGACGTCTTTCGTGGCGAAATCAACGTCGACGCCCAGGATCGGCCTTGGGTGGCCAGCGTGACCGGCGCTTCCGACTTTCCGGTCGTCAACGCGCCGTTCCCGGCTTACGGTGGAGGTTCGACCGACGCGGTGGTGTTTCGGTTGTCGTCCGACCTCAGCGCCTTGGAGTGGTCGACGTTTCTGGGCGGTTCGCAGGACGACGCGGGTTACGGCATCCAGTTCACCCCGGGCGGAGAACCGGTAGTGTGCGGCGGCACGACCTCCGGCAACTTCCCGGTGCAACCGGACGGCCACGACACGACCTACGGCGGCGTGTGCGACGGGTTTGTCGTGCGCATTGCGGCGGGAGGCGGGGCGGTGACGGGCGGGACGCTGTTTGGCACCAACAACTACGACCAAGCGTACTTCGTGCAGATCGACGCGGTTAGCCAGATCTACCTCTACGGCCAAAGCATCGGCAACAAGCCCATTTCTGCAGGCACGTACAGCGACAGCCCGCAGGCGGGCCAGTTTGTGGCATGCTATTCACCCGCGTTGGACAACTTGGAGTGGCACACGCGGGTGGGCGATCCGGGTAACGTGGGCAGCGTGGACATCAGTCCAACCGCGTTTTTGGTCAGCGATTGCGGGGAGATTTACCTCAGCGGGTGGGGGGGCTCGACCAACAACACCAGCCCGTACATTTTCTCGTCGGGCACCAACGGCATGCCGGTCACCTCGGACGCGTTCCAAACCAACACGAACGACGGCGATTTTTGGCTTGGGGTGATGAGTCCGGGAGGCACGGAGCTCAGTTATGCGACGTTCTTCGGCGGCGGTCAGTCGGCCGAGCACGTGGACGGCGGCACTTCGCGATTTGACAAGGACGGCACGGTGTACCAAGCCATGTGCGCGGGCTGCGGCGGGAACAGCGATTTGCCCACGACGCCGGGCGCCTGGAGTTCCACCAACGACAGCTTCAATTGCAACCTCGGGTTGTTCAAATTCGAGCTTGGCGAACTCAACGTGGGCATCGACGTGGCCACGCCTGGCGTTCTGTGCGACGGACTCGACGTGGAATTTGAGAACACGTCGACGCCGGGCTACCAGTACATCTGGACCTTCGACGACGGCACGACCAGCAGCGAGTACGAACCCACCCACACCTTCCCCAACCCGGGGTCGTACACGGTCATCTTGACGGTCATCGACCCGGCTGGATGCCTCGACCCGGTTGACACCGAGATCGACGTCAACATCCAAGCCCCGCCGTCGCCGAGCATCATGCCGGTGGACCCGGTGTGCGAAGGGGCGACGGTGGAACTCATCGCCAACGGATCGCCGGACTTGGTTTGGACAGCCAATCCTTACTTGGGCGACCTCACGGTGGCCGTGCAACAGGTGACGCCACCTCCGGGGGTGACGACCTTCAGCGTGACCGACGTGAACACGTGCGGGGAGGGCACCGCGTCGATTGACGTGGTGGTGCAGGCGGTGGCCGCGGAAGTGACCCCGTCAAGCACGGCGATTTGCTTGGGCGAAAGCGTCACGTTGATCGCCGAAGGCGCGACAAGCGCCGCGTGGTTTCCCACTGCAGGGCTCGACAACCCCAACGCAACCACGGTGCAGGCCTCCCCGACGGAGACCGTGACGTACACGGTGGTGCTGACGGACAACCTGGGCTGCTCGGGGGAGACCGAGGTGACGGTTTCGGTGGTTCCCGGACCGCCCGGTGACCAGGTGTACCCGACCGTGACAATCTGCGAGGGATTTGGCATTCAGTTGCCCGGTGCCGAGGGCGACCAGTGGTTGTGGAGCCCGGCCGAATTCGTCAGCAACCCCAACGTGCAGTTTCCGTACGCCACGCCCGACGCGACGACGACGTTCACCGTGTCCATTGTCAACCTCTGCGGCATCGGGTCGGACGAAGTGACGGTTGAGGTGCGCGTGCCGGAGGCGTACGCAAGCGAAGGCGGGGGCATGTGCCGCGGGGACGTGTTTGAGCTGTCGGCCGAGGGCAACGACCCCAATTCGACGTTCACGTGGGCGCCGGCCGATTTGGCCACCTCGCCCAACAGCGCGACCACGACGGTTTTTCCGATTTTCAACCAAACCTTCACGGTCTACGTCACCGACAGCGAGGGATGCACGGCCAGCGACCAAGTGACGGTGTACGTGACGCAACCGCCGGGCCTCACGGCCGGCCCGGATCGCGAGGTGGCGTGGCTCGACACGGTGCAGTTGCTCGGGCAGGCGCCGGACTTGGACGTCTATTGGACGCCTTCGGAAAACCTGGATTGCAGCACGTGCTTGGAGCCCATTCTGACGGTGGTGGAGCCGGGGTGGTACGTGTTGAACGCCGTCGATACGACGGGGTGCGTGGGCCGGGATTCGACCTACGTGGACGTGTACTACCCGGTGTATTTGCCGACGAGTTTCACGCCCAACAACGACGGGATCAACGACGTGTTCGCGGCGGAGGGAGAGGATTTGCGGGGGTACTGGATGCGGGTCTACAACCGATGGGGGGAGCTGGTCTTTGTGTCGGACGACCCCGAGGAGCCCTGGCAAGGCAACGTGCTCGGCGGCGACCATTACGCCCCGGACGGGGTGTACCTGTGGCAGGTGCGCATCGAGCGGGTGAACGGGCCGGTGTTGCTTCAAGGCCACGTGCATTTGTTGAGGTAGCGGTCCAGTCTCTGGCTGAAGCGTTGTCCACAATCCGCGGTGGGTGCTGCGCGTGAATGGGGTGTGGATTTTCCGACCTCGATTTCTACCTTTCTGCCATGGATTCACTGCGCCATGCCTCCCCTTTGACCTCTGCGGACGTGTTGAACGTTTTGCCGGGCATGTTCTGGGACCACGATTGCGTCATGCTTCCCGGCTTGGGGGGCTTCGTGTGCAATCCGCGCTCGGCATGGTACGACGAGGCCAAACGCCAAATCGTCCCCCCTTCCCGCGACGTCTTGTTCAATTCGCGCTTGACCACCAACGACGGCCTGGTGGCCAACGAGCTTATGGCCAAGCACGGAATCACCTACCGCGAAGCGCTCAAGGCGGTCGAGGGGTTGGTGGTGCGAATCCAGGACGACCTTGAGAAGGGCGCTACGGTGGAACTTCCCGGACTGGGAAAGCTCTACGGGGAAGAGGACGGGCAACTCCGTTTCATGGCGGACGTGGAATTCGAGCGCATGCTTCGGTCGTTTGGGCACGCGAGCATTCCGCTTGTGGCACGGACCGCGGGCGCCGCCGTACCAGCTTCGGCTCCGGTCGCGGATCCTGAATCGCCCCGCACTTCCACGACCCACGCCGCTTCGGCTCCCGAGGCCGCTCCCGCTCCCCTCCTGGAGCCTGCTGCACGGCCCGAAACCCCGAAAGAAGTTCCCACGGCGTCGCGCGAGCCGCGCGTCATTCCGCTTCGCGTCAAGTTGGGCCGCGCGGCCGCAGCCGTGGCCATTCCCCTGACCTTGGCCGGCGCGTACTTGTTGTCCGAGCCCGCAGGCACGGAGACCTTGCTCGGCACCAACCCGCTCTGGAACGCGGTTCCCGTGACGGCGACTTACGCCCCCCTCGAACGCCCGTCCTTGGAAGCTTGGTCCGAGACGGACGAGGCGATCGCGGGCGAGACGGTTCAGGAATTTGTGGACCGCACGGGCTGGGAAGGCCTGCTCGAATTCGACGTCGAGGCAGGACGCCCGGCTGCAGGAGGCCTTCGCATTGACGTGCCTGTCACGCCTGCCCCTACGCCTGAACCGGCTCCCGAACCGACCCCCGCGCCGACCCCCGCGCCGACCCCCGTGGCAAAGCCTGCAGAGGCTCCCGCGCCGGTCAACTTCCTCATTGTGGGAGGAGCGTTTGGGGTGAAGGAAAATGCGGAAAAGCTGTCTGCCACCATGGAGGCAGAGGGGTTTGAGACGTCGCTGCACTTCCAGGCACACAACGGACTGACCGTGGTGGCCATGGGCGGCTACGTCACGGAGGAAGAAGCGCGAAGGGCCCTCGAGGACGCCCGAGCCCGAGGCCACGAAAAGGCGTGGTTGAAGCGCTTGTGATGCGGCAGCCATGCTGAACCAACCCGTGGAACTTGCGGCGCTGGACGGCGTCATCTTGGACTTTGGAGGCGTCCTTTACGACATTGATTACGACGCGCCTGTCAAGGCCTTTGCGGCCCTTGGCGACACTGAGTTTGCGTCTCTGTACCACCAAGCAGCCCAAACCCCCTGGTTCGACGACCTCGAAACCGGCAACCTGGACCGCGACACCTTCTACGGGCACCTCCAAGCTCGGTGCCGGCCGGGCACGACCCTCGAGGAGGTTCACGCGGCGTGGTGCAGCATCTTGACCGGAATGCCCCCGCGTCGCGCGGAGCAGGTGCGGCACCTCGGCCAGCGGACGCGCTTGTTTCTGTTGAGCAACACCAACGCCATTCACGCCCGCGTGTTTGAGGAGGACTTGCGGGCTACGTTGCCTGACGCGGAGGCGTTCTGGGGGGCGTTTGAACAGGCGCACTACAGCCAAGATCTGGGAATGAAAAAGCCCCATCCGGAGACGTTTTTGCACGTGTGCGAACTTCACGGGTTGGCGCCGGAGCGGACGCTGTTTCTCGACGACAGCTTCCAGCATGTTCAAGGTGCCAACACGGCGGGCCTGCATGCGCACCATTTGGACTTGGCCAAGGAGGATTTTGAAGGGTGGCTTCGCCGCATGGGCTGGCCATTGCCCGCCTGAGGCCACGCAGGCCCGTGCGGGATGCGGCTGCAAGCGTGACTTTGGCACTCACCCGAGGCTTGCGAACAAGCGGTCGAGTTCTTCGTGTTTTTCGGACGGCACGGGCGCGGCGCCTTGTTCCAGGATCAAAAAGACCTCTTGCCCACGGGCTTCCTCAGGAAAGGACTTGCTTCCGCGGTAACGCGTGCCCTCCGGGTCGATGCGCATCAGCTGCGCGTCCGTTTCCCCAAATTTGAAGTACCACACGTCTCCTCCGTCGTGGCGCTCGAGGTAGGTCAAGCGTGACGTCGTGGTTTCCCAAAACACCGTGCTGAATTCCGCAATGAGTTCTTCGACCCGTCTCGGCTCCGCCGAGGAAATGCGCGCCCATTCCGTGGCGGGCAACCCTTGAGAAGCCAAGAAGCGCGCGAACTCCATTTCCAGTCCTTGGAGTTCGTCGCGCGTCAGGGTCCGAAACCGGCGGCTTTCGCTCATTCGTGGATGTCCTCAAGCATGAACATGAAGGCGTACTCGAGCGCCACTTCCTTGATGCGCTCGAAGCGCCCGGAAGCCCCGCCGTGGCCCGTCTCCATGTTGCAGTCCATGATGAGCAAGTTGTCGTCGGTTTTGAAGTCACGCAGCTTGGCAATCCACTTGGCGGGTTCCCAGTACTGCACCTGGCTGTCCCAGTAGCCCGTCGTGATGAGGACGTGGGGGTAGGCTTTCGCTGCGACGTTGTCGTACGGGCTGTACGTCATCATGTAATCGAAGTACTCCTTGTTCTTGGGGTTGCCCCACTCGTCAAACTCAAACGTCGTCAACGGAATGCTTTCGTCGAGCATGGTGTTGATCACGTCCACAAACGGCACGCCCGCAATCACCCCGTTGAACAGGCCCGGTTCGAGGTTCATCACGGCGCCCATCAACAGCCCGCCGGCACTTCCGCCCATGGCGTACAGGTGGTCGGGGCTGGTGAAGCCCTCGGCGACCATGGCCTTGCCGCAGTCGATGAAGTCGGTAAAGGTGTTCATCTTGTTGAACAACTTGCCGTCTTCGTACCAGTGGCGACCCATTTCGCTTCCACCCCGAATGTGGGCGATGGCGTACACAAAACCGCGGTCAAGCAAGCTCAATCGCGCCACCGAGAAGTACGCGTCCATGCTTGCCCCGTAGCTGCCGTAAGCGTAGAGCAAGAAGGGGTTGTCTCCTGTGCGTTCGACGCCTTTGCGGTACACGATGCTCACGGGAACCTTCACGCCGTCGCGCGCCTCCACCATCATGCGCTCGCTGACGTAGTTGGCGGGGTCAAACGTGCCGCCCAACACCTCTTGCTGCTTCAGCGTCGTGATGTCGCTGGTGTCGAAGTCGTATTCAAGCACGCTGTTGGGCGTGGTCAGGGACGTGTAGCTGTAACGGAGTCGACCCGCGTTGAAGTCAGGGTTGGCCCCGACGTAGGCGGTGTAGGCCGGGTCGTTGAACGGGATGTATTCGTCCGAGGTGCCGTCCCAGCGCTTGATGCGGATTTTGTTAAGGCCTTCTTGGCGCTCCTGAACGACGAGCCAATCGTTGAAAATCTCGATGCCTTCGAGCAACACGTCGTCGCGGTGGGGAAGCACGTCCTCCCAGTTGCCGTACGTCGTCGCGTTGACCGGCGTCTTGACGAGTTTGAAGTTCTTGGCGTCGCGGTTGGTGACGATGTAGAAGTGGTCGCCGTAGTGGCTCACGCTGTATTCGAGGTCGCGCTCGCGGGACTGGATGACTTTCCACTCCCCGTCGGGGGTGTTGGCGTCCAAGTAATGCCACTCTGTGCTGACCGTGGTGCTCGTACCGATGACGAGGAAGGCTTCGCTTTTGGTCTTGCCTACGCCGCACGAGAACGTCTCGTCCTTCTCCTCAAACACGAGCACGTCCTCGCTCACGTCGGTGCCCAACACGTGCTTGTAAATCTGGAACGAACGCAAGGTCACGGGGTCCTTCTTGGTGTAGAACAGGGTCTTGTTGTCGTTGGCCCACGTGGCGCCTCCGGTGGTTTCCGGAATGCGGTCTTCGAAGATTTCTCCGGTGCGCAGGTCTTTGACGTAGAGGGTGTATTGGCGGCGGCTCACGGTGTCGACGCCGTAAACGAGCAGGTTGTTGTCGGGGCTCACACTGCGCCCGCCCACGGCGAAGTAGGTGTGGCCTTCGGCCATCGCGGGCTGGTCGAGCATGACCTCTTCTTCGGCGTCCATGCTTCCTTTCTTGCGGCAGGAGTAGGGGTACTCCTTGCCTTCTTCGTAGCGGCTGTAGTACCAGTATCCCTTGTCCAGCACAGGCACGCTCTCGTCGTCCTTCTTGATGCGGCCCACGATCTCGTCGTAGATCTTGGTTTGGAATTCATCTGTGGGCGCCATCACCTCTTTTTTGTAGCTGTTTTCAGCTTCGAGGTAGGCGACGACTTCGGCGGTTTGGGCATCGGACTCCTTGGCCTCCTTTTGCTCGTCGCTCAACCGCATCCAGAAGTAATCGTCGTGCAATTGCAAGCCGTGGATGTCGGTGGTGTGTGGCTTTTTTGCCGCGTCAGGAGGCGTCGGAAGTTCCGAGGCCTTGGTCACGTAGTCAGAGGTCTTCATGTCAGTGGAAGAAGGGTTGCTGCAGCCCAAGTTGAGGGCCCAAACGGCGGCGGCTGCCGCGCCAAAAATTCGCATGTTCATTTCAACGAAGTTACGTCCGCACACCGCGTGCGGGGTTGCGAAGATACAGGTCAGGTCGTCGACCGCTACCCCAAGAGATCGCCACCGGCAATCATGGCTGCGAGGGCCAGCAAGTCTTCCGGCGTATCGACGGCTGGGGTCAGGTGGGGAGTCGTGCCCACGTCAATGCGCCAGCCGTGATCGAGCCACCGCAGTTGCTCGAGTTTTTCGCGCTGCTCGAGGGGGG
>Ga0181559_10003015_pt1 | contig 16600 bp, 7 predicted proteins | sample 011ome_21_FD_133752 | JGI IMG/M metagenome (GOLD analysis project Ga0181559, IMG submission 133752) | Coastal salt marsh microbial communities from the Groves Creek Marsh, Skidaway Island, Georgia - 011508AT metaG (megahit assembly) | ecosystem: Environmental > Aquatic > Marine > Intertidal zone...
CACTTCGGGCACATCGCCGGCGCGCGGTGCGCGCTGGAGGCGCGTACTTTTTCTAAAAGTGCGCCCAAGGCGGTGGAGAGCTTCTTCGAGGAGCTGGTCGTCCGGCGCGAGCTCGCGGACAACTTCTGCTGGTACTCGCCTTTGTACGACTCGCTGGAGGGGCAGAAGTACGACTGGGCCAAGGACACGCTGCGCGCGCACGCGTCGGATCCGCGCGAGAAGGTGTATACGTTGGAGCAGTTCGAGTCGGCGAAGACGCACGACGCGCTGTGGAACGCCGCGCAGCGCGAGCTGGTGTTCGGGGGGAAGATGCACGGGTTCATGCGCATGTACTGGGCGAAGAAGATCCTGGAGTGGACCGCGACCCCCGAGCAGGCGCTGGAGTTCGCCATCCACCTCAACGACAAGTACTCGCTGGACGGGCGCGACCCGAGCGGGTACGTGGGGTGCGCGTGGTCCATCGTGGGCGTGCACGACCAGGGCTGGAAGGAGCGCGCGGTGTTCGGGAAGATCCGGTACATGGCGTACTCGGGGTGCGAGAAGAAGTTCAAGATCCCGGACTACATCGCGCGCGTCAACCAGCTCGTGGACGCGGTCAAGGCGGGGAAAAAGGACTGCTCGGAGGTGAATCCGGGCCGCTTCCACATCGACTTCGCCAAAGTCAAAGTCGTAGGCGGCGCGGACCCCGGACGAGGAACAGGAACAGGCGCGAAGCGGGAGGTGGTTTCCGCGGAAGCGCTCACGCGGATGGTCAAGGCCGCGACGAGCGCGGGCGTCGGCGACGCCGAGCGCGCGCTGGACGCGCTGCGGGCGCTCGGGAAGGTGGCCGTCACCGCCGAGCGCCTCGCCGAGACGGGCGCCGGAAAAGCCGTCAAGGCGCTGTCAAAGCAGACCGAAGACACCATCGTCGCCGCGGCGGCCAAGGCGGTGGTGCAGGCGTGGAAGAAGAGCATCGTGGGGTGAGAGAAGCGTCGCGCGCGCGTCCGCGCGACGGATGACGTGTGTTACGTACCGTTGTTTCGATATAAAACGTGCGTCAAAAAGAGTTTTCCGCGGCGTCCGTCCCGACGCGTCTCCCCTCTCGCAAAAATGTCGCGCCGACGCCTCACGCGGCGACCGCCTTGCGCTCCGCGTAGCCAGCGCCGTCGAGCCAGGGGTAGCTCACCGACCGGGACTCCTCGAAGGTGGCGATCTTGTCCTTCTTCTGCAGCGTCAGGCCGATGTCGTCGAGGCCGTTCAGCAGGCAGTTCTTGCGGAAGGGGTCCACGTCGAACGCAATCTCGGCCCCGTCAGGGCGCACCACGACCTGCTTTTCCAAATCCACCTCCAGCTCGCCGCCCGCGTCGGCATCCGCCATGAGCTCGCGCACCTGCGCCTCGGGCAGCCGGATAGGGAGCATGCCGTTCTTGAAGCAGTTGTTGAAGAAGATGTCCGCGAAGGAGGTGGAGATGACGCAGCGGATGCCCATGTCGTTGATGGCCCAGGGCGCGTGCTCGCGGGAGGAGCCGCAGCCGAAGTTGTCGCCGGCCACGAGGATCTTCGAGTCGCGCCACCCGGGCTTGTTCAGCACGAAGTCGTCGCGCTCGGAGCCGTCCTCGTTGTAGCGCATCTCGTAGAACGCGGAGACGCCAAGGCCGGTGCGCTTGATCGTCTTCAGGAACTGCTTGGGGATGATCATGTCGGTGTCGATGTTCTGCAGGTCCAACGCCGCCGCCTTGCCCTTCAGGACGGTGAACTTGGGCATGCCGCCGGCGCCCGCCTGCGCGGTGCCCTTGCCCTTCTTGGGCATGGGCGCGACGACGTCGCCGGCGTCGAGGAAGTCCTTGGAGTCCGTCTCGGTGTTGATGTCGTCGGACTGCCCAACCTTGCGCACGTCCGCGAGCGTGCCGGTGATGGCCGCCGCCGCCGCCATGGCGGGCGAGACGAGGTGCGTGCGCCCGCCGTTGCCCTGGCGCCCCTCGAAGTTGCGGTTGGAGGTGGACGCGCAGCGCTCCTGGGGGAGCAGCTTGTCGGGGTTCATCGCCAGGCACATCGAGCACCCGGGCTCGCGCCAGTCGAAGCCCGCCTCGACGAGGATCTTGTCCAGGCCCTCCGCCTCAGCCTGCTCCTTGACGATGCCGGAGCCGGGCACGACCATCGCGTACACGTGGTCCGCCACCTTCTTGCCCTTGGCGACGGCGGCGGCGGCGCGGATGTCCTCGATGCGCCCGTTCGTGCACGAGCCGATGAACGCCTTGTCGATCTTCACCTCTTCCATCTTCTGCCCAGGCGTGAGGCCCATGTATTCCAGCGAGCGACGCATCGCCTTGGCGCGCTGCTCGTCGAAGTCGGCGGGGTCGGGCACGACTCCGGAGATGGGCACCACGTCCTGGGGCGAGGTGCCCCACGTCACCGTGGGCTCGATGTCCGACGCCTGGATGACGATCTCCGTGTCGTACGACGAGTCCGCGTCGGATGCGAGCGTCTTCCAGTACGCCACCGCCTTGTCCCAGGCCTCGCCCTCGGGCGACATGGGGCGGCCCTTGAGGTACTCGAAGGTGACCTCGTCGGGCGCGATGATGCCGGCGCGCGCGCCCGCCTCGATGGCCATGTTGGAGATAGACATGCGCGCCTCCATGGAGAGGTTCTTGATGGCGTCGCCCGCGAACTCGATGACGGAGCCGGTGCCGCCGGCGGTGCCGATGACGCCGATGACGTGCAGGATGAAATCCTTGGAGGTGACGCCGGCTTCGAAGGGGCCCTCCACCGTGATGCGCATGTTCTTGGCCCGCGCCTGGAGCAGCGTCTGCGTGGCGAGCACGTGCTCCACCTCGGACGTGCCGATGCCGAAGGCGAGCGCGCCGAACGCGCCGTGCGTGGCGGTGTGCGAGTCGCCGCACACCACGGTGGTGCCGGGAAGCGTGAAGCCCTGCTCGGGTCCGATGATGTGCACCACGCCCTGGCGCTTGTCGTCCATGCCGAAGTAGGTGAGGCCGAAGTCCTCGACGTTCTCCTCCAGCGCCATCACCTGCAGGCGCGAGTCCGTCTCCTTGATGAAGTTCTCCACGGTGTCGAACGCGGAGCGGTCCGAGGTGGGCACGTTGTGGTCCACGGTCACGAGCGTGCAGTCGGGGCGGCGCACGTCGCGGCCGGCGGTGCGGAGGCCCTCGAACGCCTGGGGAGAGGTCACCTCGTGCACCATGTGGCGGTCGATGAACAAGAGCATCGTGCCGTCCTCCTGCTGGTCCACCACGTGGTCCCGCACGATCTTGTCGTACATGGTCTCGCCCTTGGCCACGACGCCGGCGGGCGCGGCGCGCGCACGGGTAACCACGCGCGCGGAACCGACGGGCTTGCGCGCGATCGCCTTTCGGCTCGCGAGGGACGCCACGCGGGCGCCGGCGGGGGCGGTGGCGGAGGACATCATGGTCGCTCGGAGCGCTCGACGAACGTCGTTAGCCTGCCGAAGCGGAGAAAGGGTGGGTGAAATGCGGCACGAAGCGCGTCGCACACTGGCGGCGAGGGTGGGGATGAGTGCGATTACAATCGAGCGCCCCGATCGTCGCTGTTTTGCGGCGATGGACAAATATCTGGATAGAAGCACTTTTTCGTTCCTCTGACGATCTAACGAGGAGTTAATCACCTCGACCCGGGATCTCCGTCGTTGCCTCGCTCTCGGAAGACTCGGCCGCCGAAACCGCGAAACTCCGAGCGAGCGCGCATTTCTCGTCGTCGACAGCGTGGCTGCGCGAGGAGCCCATTCGGAGGCGCGACGGCGACGACCTCGAGCGACCGGCGAACATGTCCGGCGTCGATCACGGGTGCGTGACCTTCTCGTGACCCGTTCCACCGCGCGAATCGCGCGCGTGCCTTCGACGGACGCCCCCCCCAGATCCTGGCGCGCGCGCGTCCCTCCGCGCTCCGCGCCGTCCTCCATCCTCCCGCCGCGATCTGGCGGAACGCGAGATCCCCGACGGAGACTGACCGAGACCTTCTCCCGTTCTCACCGCCCTCTCAGGCGCGAGCCCTGCCCGCACCGCATCTTCGACGACATCGGCGGCGCGTTCGCGATGGGCGCGGTGGGTGGCGGCGCCGTGAACCTGGTGAAGGGCTTCTACAACTCCCCGAAGGGGTACGCGCTGGCCGGAGGCCTGGAGGCGATCCGGCGCGAGGCGCCGAAAATCGGCGGCTCTTTCGCGGTGTGGGGCGGCCTATTCAGCGCGTTCGACTGCACGCTCGTGGCGATCCGGCGGAAAGAGGACCCGTGGAACCCGATCATGTCCGGCGCGCTCACGGGGGGGGTGCTGCAGCTCAGGTACGGGCTGGCGAGCGCGGGGCGCAGCGCGGCGTTCGGGGGGTTCCTGCTCGCCGTCATCGAGGGCATCTCCATCATGCTCACGCGCGTCACCGCGCCGCAGCCGCCGCAGCCGGCGATGATCGACGTGCCGGCGGCGGCGGCCGCGGGCCCGCAGGTAAGCGCGGGCCCGCAGCCCACGCCCACGGTGGTGAGCGCGGACGGACTCGTCTCGGAGGGGTCCGTCGGCATGCCTGAGGAGGCGAAGCCGCGGGGCGGGTTCTGGGGCGGCATCTTCGGCGGCGGGCGGAAGGACGACGAGGACGCGACGGCGGCGCCCGCCGTGCCCTCCTTCGGGGGCGAGCTCAAATGAGAGACAGACGCACAGAAGACGAGTTGAGAAGACGAGTTGAGACTCGGCGATTTTTCGTACCACATAGACTGAGTGTTACATAGCCACGAAGTAATCTATACCTTACTAATACTCGCAGACTCTGCGTCTATACACTACCCTTTCCTACGCCTCCTCCTCGGCGAACAGCTTCCGCATCGTCTCCTCGCTCGCGTCTAGAAGCGCGACGCCGCGCTCGGTGAGCACCGCGAGCACGCCCGCGGTCTCGTCCACCGCGAACGACTCGCGGTCGCGTCGAACGAGCGTCTCGTCCTCGCCCCCCGCGCCGCGAGCGAAACCGACGAACGAGGCGCGCGTCGTCGGGACAAACGCGTCGTCGCTACGCGTCACTATGCGTCGTGTTCCTTCTCCGGCTTCGGACGCGGCGGCCACGTGGCCGGTCAGAGAAGGGCCGCCGACCGCCGCGCTCACCACCAGGTCCGTGGGCGCCATGCCGCGCAGGAAGTCGGCGGAGATGTGCTCGGGGGGGGGGTCGGCGCCGTACGCGTCCGTCCGCAAAAACGCCTCGCTCAAACCGGCGCGGCCGAAAACCGGTTTGCCGTCCGCCATGGGCGTCGCGTGCGGGTCCGGCGCTCCGCGCGAAGACGCCGCGCGGAGAGGCGCGCGCAAAAACCCGTCGTCGAGGCTGACCGCCGGGTCCCCGCCGCCGCGCGGAGCCTCCGGCGCGCGCAGGAAATCGCGGGGAAGGGTCTCAAGGGTCTCGGGCGTCTCCGAGGGTCCCGCCTCCGCCGCCTCCGCCGCCTCCGCCGCCTCCGCCGCCTCCGCCGCCGGCTGAAACCACCAGGGGAGCGTCTGGAAGTCCAGCGAGATTTCGCGCCACGGCGCGCCGCTTTCCCTGTGCTTCGCGCCCCCCCACCGGCCTAGGCCCGGCACGGTGGCCTCGAACAGGTCCACGTCGCGGCAGAACGGGCACCCCGTGCCCTTCGGGAACTTGGGGAGGTACTCGGCGAGGCACGAGCGGCAAAACGGCGCGCCGCAGCACTTGGCGGCGACGACGTTCTTCAGCCGCTCCTCGTTCGCGAAGGGGTTGGTTCGCAAGTCGTACCGGTACAGCTCCCCGTCCCCGCCCGCGCCGGGAACCTCCAGGCAGATGGGACACGTGTCGTCGTCCAGCGAAGGCACGGCCTTCGAACCGGGAGAGGCGTCCTCGCGAAGCGCGTCGAGGTCCGTCCCCGCCGCCTCCGCCGCCGCCTCCGCCTCCGCCTCCAAAAGCTCGTCTTCTTTTTTCGTCGCCTCGCCCGCCCTGGTGACGAACAGCCTCAACCCCGAACTGGCCCCGAGCTCGGACCGCTCCAGCGCCCCGCGCAGGTCGTCCCTGGTGGCCGCGAAGAGGCGCCCGCTGAGGGGCGCGGGCACCAGGGACGCGCAGCGCCGGCCGACGCCCGCCACGCACCGCTCCAGCGCCGCCGCCGCCGAGGGCTGCTCGGCGAAGCCATCCGGTTTGTCGCGCGTCCCGAACCGCCACACCCCGGCCTTGGGGACGCAGCCCGTCCACGCGGCGGCGCAGCCCCACGCCCAGCCCGCGACCGCGGGCGCGCCGCCGCCCTCGGCCGCCGCGGACACGCCGAACCCGCCGCGCTCCGGGTCGGACGCCGCCGCCGAGAGGAGCGTCGCGTCGCCGCCCATCCGGAACGAGGGCATCTCCACGACGCGCCGCGGCCGCGGCGGCGTGCCCTCCGGGAGTTTCGGGCGCGACAAGTGCCACTCCAGGTGGCAAATCTGCAGAGACGTGCCACCACTGTGAGCATCGTCGGGACTCGCGGGAGCCTCGCCGGGTGCGCCGCCGCCGCCGGGAGGACACACGACGACGTGCGCGGCGCGCACGGCGACGTTTTCGTTTCCGGAGCCGTCTTCGATTTCGCGGCGCACGTGCAACCCGGCGAACGGCGCCAGAATCGGCGCCGCGCGCGAGCGCGCGCGCGTCCCGCCCGCGGGGGGGGGGGCGCCCGGGTTCAGCCGTCTCGCCTCCCCGGGGTCGGAGCCGTGCGCGGGCGCGTGAAGAGGGCCGGCCTGCGCGACGGCGATGGGGACGGGCGAGCCGCCGGACCAGATGGCGAGCGTGGCGGTGGATCCCTGGAACCCGTCTCGGCCCTCGCCGACGCGGTAGACGCGCGCGGCGGAGACCGCCACCAGGCCGCCCTCCTCGTCCGCGGGCATCACGCGCGCGACCGGGCATATGCCTCCGTCGGGCCACGCCATCGGCAGGGTCAACGCTCGAGTCTCGGCGCCGGTGTCCAGGTCGAGGATGGCGATGCGCGCCGGTCGCGGGTCGTACCCGCCCACGCCGGTGACGTCCACCTGCACGCCGCCGTGCGCGACCGCGACCGCGCCCGCGGGGTGCGCCAGGCACGCGGGCATGATCGTCATGGCGTCCACGGGGCACTGGTCGCCGTTGCTGCCGGTCAGCGCCTCCACCACCCACACCGGCGACGAGGACGCCGAGGTGACATCCGCACGCGTCCGGTCGCGAGCGGCGGAAACGACGTCCCGCGCGCGCCACGCCGCGACGGCGCCATCCTCGTAGCCGACCACACACACGTCGCCGGAGAGCGCGAGCGTCGCAGGACGCGCCGCGCGCGCGCCGCGCGAGGCGCGAAGCTCCCCTAGCAGGGGCAGGCGGGACGCCATGCGCGCGCGTGTCTGCCGTCACGTCGTTGTTTAGTTGTTCGGATATTTTCCTTTGTCTGTCATCACGACGCACGACCCGACGGCGTTCGCGCGTTCATCCGAGCTCAAATAATCACACGTCTCCTCGCTCGTGAACGCTCTCCCCCTCGCTCTCCCCCCCCCCGCCTGAGCCGGACGCCGCGGCGCGCGCGCGCGCGCCCTTCTTCGAGGACCTCCCGCCGCCTCTCCCCGCGCCGAGCCGTCCCGCGCCGGCGTCGTCGGCGGCGGCGGCGAGCGAGCGCATCGCGCGGTCGTACTTGAGCACCAGCGTTTCGTTTTCGTCGCGGTACGTCTTGGACTTGCGCTCGTGGCGCTCGGCGGCGAGCTCGGCGTCGCGGCGCGCCTCCTCGGCGTCCCGCAGGTCCACGCGCGCGCGCTCCAGCGCGCTCTCCGCGGCGCGCGCGCGCGCCTCCGCCTTGGTTGCGCGCGCCGCCGCCTCCTCGCGCGTCGCCTCCTCCTGCTTGCAGGCGGCGACTACGTTGGCCACGACGGCGTCCTTGTTTTCGAGCGCCTCGGCGTGCCTCCGCTTCAGCGCCGCGAGCGTCGCGGAGAGCGTCTCCTTCGCGGTCGCCTCCGCCTTCCTCGCCGCCTCGGTCTCGCGCTTGGCGTCCGCGACGATGCCCTCCGCCCGCGCCGCGAGCGCCGAGCCCGTCTCCGCCAGACGCGTCTCCGCCTGCGCGTCGCGCGTCGCGAGCGCCTCGCGCGACGTCGCCTCCGTCCGCTTCGCCGCGCGCTCGGCGAGTTTCGCCCGCTTCTCGAGCTGCTTCGCGCGCGCCTCGAGCTGCTCGACGAGCGTCTCAGAGGTGGCCACCCGCGTGGCGAGCGCCGCGCTCTTCTCGCGAGCCTCGCGGAGCGCGGTGCCCGCGTCGCGCGCGCGAGACGCCGCCGCCGACGACTCGCGCCGAAGCGACTCGAACCGCTCGTCGCTCGCCGCCGCGCGCGCCTCGGCGTCGTCGGCGCGCGCGCGTTGCGCCGTCGCCGTCGCCGCCGCCGCCGCCAGCTCGGACGAGACCGACCTGAGCTCGAGCGCGGCTGCGCTCGCGGCGGCGCGCGCGATCTGCGCCTCTTCCACAGCTTTTTCCTTCTCCTCGGAGACGAGACGCGCGCGCGCGTCGGCGCGCGTCGTCGCCGCCTCGGCGGCTTCCGCGCGGCTGGCGTCGCGCGAAGCCGCTCTCTGCGCGGCGTCGGCGCGCCGCTCGAGCTCGGCGCTCGCCTCCCGCAGCTCGCGCGCCTTCTCCTCGGCGTGCGCGGCGTGCGTGCCCGCGGCAGCCTCGCGCCAGCGCGTCTGCTCGAGCTCCGTGGCGTGCAGCAGGCAGGCCGCCTGCGACTCCGCGAGCGCGCCCTGCAGCGCGCGCGCCTCCGCCTCGAGGCGCGCCGCCGTCTCGCCGCTCGCCGCGCGCTCGCGCGCGAGCGCGTCCTCCGCGCGCTGGGCGTCTGCTCGGCGCTCCGCCGCCTCCTCCGCCGCCGCGCTCGCCGCCGCCTCCAGCGCGGCGCCGAGCGCCCTCTGCTCGTCCAGCTGCTTTTCCAGCTCGTGTATGATCCCAGGGTTGGGGTCGTGCATGGCCAACGCGCGCGCCTTGTCCCTCTGCTCGGCCAACTCCGAGGCGGAGTTCGAGAGCCGCGCCTCCGCGTCGCTCAGCGACGCGCGCGTTTCAGTCAGCCGTTCCCGCAGACTCTCGGCGCGCGCTTTTTGCGTCGCCGCCTCGCCGATCCGCGTTTGGAGCCGCTCGAGCGTCTCGGCGTTCGCGGCGTCGCGGCTCTCGATCATCTCTTTTAATCGAGATACCTCCCCTTCCAGCGCGTTTCGCGCGGCGCGCTCCGCCGTGACGTCGGCGAACGCGCGCTCCAGCCGCGCGGCGGCGGCGGCGTTCTCGCTCGCGCCGTGCGCGAGCGCCTCGCGCAGACTCGCAACCTCCTCGTCGTGCTTCCGCAGTCGCGCGCGCGCGTGGCTCAGCGCCTCCTCCGCCTCCGCGCGGCGCTCGCGGTCCGCCAGGCGCGCGTCGCGCTCGCGCGCGACCACGAGCTGCTCCTCGCGCAGCGCCGACGATAACACCAGCACGCGGTCGCGCGACTGTTCGTCGCGCGCGCTCTGCGCATCCGCCTCCGACATCGGGACGCCCCACAGCCCCCGCCTCGGCTCGTGGTGCCGGTGGGGGGATGGCGTGACGCGCGCCTCCGCGTGGTGCCTGTGCGGCGAGCCGAACGCGGCGCCCGAGGTGCCGGGTGCGCCGGACGTCGACGACGGCGACGCGCGCGGGGGGGTGGACGAGTTGAGCCCGAACGACCCGCGAGGCACGTCGACGCGTCGTTCCTCAGCCATCTTCCGGTCCAGCCTCTGCACGAGCTCCGCCTTGAGCCCGGCGGTGGACATGCCCCGCTCCGCGAGCGCCGCCCGAAGGTCCGCCACCTTCATCTTCGCGGGCGACGCCGTCGCCATCGCGCGCGGACGCAGTGGCTGCGGGCGCGCCGCGGAGTGCCCGGCGCGTCATTCCCTCATCCGAGGCAGGTGCCGAATAATATGTCGGACGCGGAAACAGTCGCTCGTCCCCCCAGAGTGTTATCTGATTTTTTGCCAGCTCGAGGGGAGTGCCCCATGAGTTTTTAGTCCCCGAAATCGGTCCGCCGCCGATGATCATCAAACGAGCGCAAAAAGCGTCCTTCGTTTTTGCGATCGCCCTGCGCGACTCGCGCACACGCAGGCGCGCCGTACGCACGCACGGCCCGTCCCGCCCTCTACCCCGTTCGGACCCGGCCGGTCGCCGTCGGACCCGAGATGTCGGCGCGTACCGCGCAGCCGATGCCCCGCGCGGTCGCGCGGGGACCCGCGATGATGCGCGGCAAGGGCGTGGCTCGCGCCGCAACGGTCTCGCCCGCGCGCCTCGCGGCGCGGCGCTTGCCGCACCGCGCCGGGACGCTCGCGCCCGTGGTGCGCGCCTCCGCCGCGGCCGCGCCCTCCGCGCCGGGCGACGCCCCCGCGGCTGAGGCGGGCCAGCCCGGCGAGGCCCTGGACGCGTACAGCGTGGTGATGAAGTTCGGCGGCTCGTCCGTGGCGGACGCCGAGCGCATGCGCGAGGTTGCGTCCATCGTGCTGACGTTCCAGGAGGAGATGCCCGTGCTGGTGCTGAGCGCCATGGGCAAGACCACCAACAACCTGCTGGCTGCCGGCGAGCAGGCCATGCAGTGCGACGACGCGGACGAGGTGGCGAAGCTCGAGCCCGTGCTCGCCATCCGGAAGCTGCACGAGGACACCATGAACGCGCTCGGCGTGGACGACGAGACAAACGCCGAGGTTTCCAAGCTCCTGAACAAGATGGAGCAGGTGTGCACGGGCGTGGCGCTCATGCAGGAGTGCACGGCGCGCACGCGCGCCACGCTGGTGAGTTTCGGCGAACGCATGTCCACGCGCATCTTCTCCTCGTACCTGCGGTCGATGGGGCTCCGCTCGACGCAGCACGACGCGTTCGACGCGCTCGGCTTCGTCGTGACGGATGAGTTCGAAAACGGAAACATCCTGCCCGTCACGTACGAAAACGTCGCGAAGGCGCTGACGCTGGAGAAGAGCCCCGACGCACGCGCGGGCGCGTCCGTCGCGAACATCGCGGTGGTCACGGGCTTCCTCGGCCGAGGCGAGCAGTCGGGCGCGATCGCGACGCTCGGCCGAGGCGGCTCGGACCTCACCGCCACCGTCATCGGCGCGGCGCTCGAACTGCCCGAGGTGTACGTGTGGAAGGACGTCGACGGCGTGCTGAGCGCGGACCCGCGGGAGGTGGAGGGCACGGTGGCGATGGCGTTTCTATCGTTCCAGGAAGCCACCGAGCTGGCGTACTTCGGCGCGCAGGTGCTGCACCCGCAGAGCATGCGCCCGGCGATGGACTCGGAGGCGCTGTGCGTGCGGGTGAAGAACTCGTACAACGTGCGGGCGCCCGGCACGCTCATCGGGCACGAGCGGCCGGGCGGCACGGAGGACTGGCTGCTCACCTCGATCGTGCGCAAGAAGAACGTGACGATGCTGGACATCGTGAGCACGCGCATGCTCGGGCAGTACGGCTTCCTGGCGAAGGTGTTCAACATCATGGACAAGGCGGGCATCTCGGTGGATTGCGTCGCCACGTCGGAGGTTTCGGTGTCGCTCACTTTGGACCCGGCGAAAGTGTGGTCGCGCGACCTCGTGCAGGAGGAGCTGGACGCGCTGGTGGAGGAGTTCGAGAACGCGGGGATCGCGCGCGTGAAGGTCACGACGGGGCATTCGCTCATCTCGCTCATCGGGAACGTCGAGCGGAACAACGAGATCATGCAGCGCGGGTTCAAGGCGCTGGGCGACGCGGACGTGAAGGTGCAGATGATCTCGCAGGGCGCGTCGAAGACAAACATCTCGCTGCTGGTGAACGACGATCAGGGCTCGGAAGCCGTGAACGCGATCCACCGAGAGTTCTTCCCGTACGAGTACGGGCAGATACTTCCGTCGTGCGACGAAGACGACGCGTGATGTGGACGGGTTCGCGTGAGAGAAGCGCCGAGTACTCGGCGAGCGTCGATAAAAAATCACAACTCGCGTCTGAAAGAAATCGTGTCGTCGCGTCGCTCCCGATCACTTCTTGAGCGCCTTGAGGTCCTTGCTCTCCTTGAGGGTCACGATGCGGTTCAGCACGGGCTTCGTCGCGGTGGAGTCCTTGTCGATGGTGAAATACCCCAGCCGTTGCAGCTGGAACCGGCGCGACAGAGGTTCGCCCGCGCACTTCACCAGCGACGGCTCGACCAGCGCGTTCGAATGCGTGACCAGCGACTCGGGGTTGAGCTGCGTCAGCCAAAGCTCCTTCTCGGTCTCCTTCGCGTCGGTCGCGTCCGCGTCGCCCGACACGTCGTCGGTCGGCGCCGCCGGCGGGGCGCCCGCCGCCGACGCGCCTCCGGGAACGGCGCCGGGTATTTCCTCGGTGAACAGCCGGCCGTAGACGCGCGCCTCGGCGCGCGCAAACTCCGTCGACGCCCAGTGCAGCGTCCCCTTGGGCGGCTTCGTCCCCAGGCTCTCGGGGTCGTACGTCGCCGTGAGCGCGACGACCGCGCCCGCCGCGTCCTTCTCCACGCCCGTGCACGTCACGTTGTACCCGAACAGAAGCCGCACGGCTTTGTTCGGCGCGAGCCCGAAGAAGTTTTTGTCGTCCACCTCGCGGAAGTCGGCGCGCTCGATGAAAACCGTCGGCGTCAGGTGTATGACGCGCGAGCCGCGCTCGGGGTACTTGGGGTGCAGCGGGCACTCCACGGGCAGAGACGCGCCCGGGTGGTTGGTGATGCGCACGGGCACGGGGTCGAGCACGCCGAAGATGCGGTCGGCGTCCTCCTCCAGCTCCTCGCGGATGCACTTCTCCAGCTTGGAGAGGTGCTGCACGTTGTCGTTGCGAGTCACGCCCAGCTCCTCGCAAAACGCGTTCACGGCGCTGGGCGTGTACCCCCGCCGGCGCAGGCCCTCGAGCGTGAGCAGCCGCGGGTCGTCCCAGCCGTCTACGTGCCCTTCCGTGACCAGCTTGTTCAGCTTGCGTTTGGACATGACGTTGTACGTGATGTTGCACCGCGCGAACTCCCACGTCACCGGCTTGTACATGTCCAGCGCGTCCAGGAGCCAGTAGTACGGCCCGTTGGGCGCCTGCCTCGTTTCAAACTCCAGCGTGCACAGCGAGTGCGTCACGTTCTCCAGCGAGTCCACCAGGCAGTGCGTGTAGTCGTACGTGGGGTACACGCAGTACTTGTCCCCCGAGTGCGGGTGCGTCGCGAACTTCACGCGGTACGCCGCCAGGTCCCACATCGACGTGATGTCGCTGCGCAAGTCGCCCTTCATGCGGAGCGAGCACTCGCCCTCCGCGCACTCGCCCGCCGTCATCTTTTCGAACAGCGAAAGGTTCGTCTCCACCGAGCGCTCGCGGAACGGACTCGCCGCGCCCTCGGGGAGCGGCGTCTCGCTTTTTCGTAAACCCTCGCGCGCGCACGTGAGCTGGAACCCCTGCAGGAGCTGGCGGCTCGCCGCGGTTTCCTCCTTGGTCTGGTGGCACACGTACGCCTTCCCGCGCTTGATGAGCTCCACCGCGAGCTCGTGCAGGGTGTCGAAGTAGTCCGAGGAGTACGTCACCTTCGCGGGCTCGTGCCCGAGCCACTTCACGGAGGATAGGATGCTGTCGATGTACTCCTGCTTCTCCGCCGCGGGGTTGGTGTCGTCGAAGCGCAGGTACGTCTCGCCGCCGTGCTTCTTGGCGATGCCGAAATCGAAGTGCATGGCTTTGGCGTGGCCGATGTGCAGGTACCCGTTCGGCTCGGGCGGGAACCGCGTGCGCCACTTCGAACCAGTGCTCCGTAAGTGCTCCATGAGCTTGGCGTCGGAGTTCACGGCGAAGTTGGGCAGATCGCCGAGGTTGGCCTTGTCCTTCGCCACGCGGTGGCCCTCCGATCCGGGCTGAGGCAAAAGCACCTCCTTGTCCACCGCCTCCTCGGGCTTGGCAGCCTTGGCGTCCTTGGCCTGGCCCGCGCCGCCCGCGTCGCCGGCCGGCTTCGCGGGCTTCGGCCGGGCCGCAGGCTTCGCGTCCGAGGCCTCGCACAGCGCCTGCGCGCGCTGGAACTTCTCCTTGGCGGTGGCGAAGTCCTTGCCGGTGAGCGCCGCCTGCGCCTCCTCGGCGAGCGCCAGGCCCGCGGGATCGGGCTTCTTCTTGGCAACCTTCTCGAACGCCTTCTTTGCGGTCTTGGCGCCGCTCTGGGTCACCGGCTCCACGGGGGGCTCCGCATCCGTCATGGTCGCGAGCGCGCGTGTAGGACGCTTGCCAGCGTGCGCGTCGGTGTGCGGAGAGGGCGGAGCATCAGATAGCCACTTTCGTAGATCGATCGCCGAAAAGCGCGTCGGCCGGTTCCGGATGCGCGGGCGGCGGGGCGAGTGCAAAATTTCCACTTGGCACGCGTGGCCGACGACCTGTCTCCCTCACACGCTATGGCGCTGTGCATCCGCCAAGCGGTGCCTTCCGCGGCGGTCGCGCCCCGCGCGCGCCCCGCGCGTGCGCGCGTCGCGGTGCGCGCCGTCGCCCGCCCCCGCGTGGCGTTCCCCCGCGGGCAGGTGGCGGACGCGCGCGGCGCGCGCGTTCGGTCGTCCGGCGATGTCGACGACGCGTCGTCGTCGTCCGACGACGCCCCCCCCGACGCCTCCGCCGCGCCCTCGTCCCCGGACAGCTCCCCCCTGGGCGACCTGATCAGCTCGCCCCTGTTCTACGTCACCGCCGGCATCGCGCTGGGCGTCGCGGTGGTGCAGAAGTTCGAGAACGCCGCGCTGTTCCTAAGCGCGTTCCCGATCGTGGGCCTCACGCTTTTGTCCAAGACGGACTTCGGGGCGGAGCTGGAGAGGGAGGTGCTGCGGAAACGCCCCAAACTCGTCGCGGAGGCGCGCGCGCGCGACGAGGCGCGCGCCGAGGCGCGTGGCGCGCTGACGCAGTTCTTCGGGAAAACAAGACCTCTACTGGTGAAGAACCCGCCCGCGTACCTCACCGGCGAGCTGCCCGGGGACTACGGCTTCGACCCGCTCGGGTTCGCGTCGCCGCCTCCGTCGACCTCCGGCGACGCGACGGCGAACGCACCTCTGGACCGTTACGTGGAGCTCGAGCTGCTACACGCGCGGTGGGCTATGCTCGCGGTGGTGGGCGTCGTCGTGCCCGAGCTGCTCGCGTCGCTCGGCGCGCTTCCCGTAGCCGAGCCGGTGTGGTGGAAAGTGGGCGCCGCGAAAGCCGCCGGCGCGGACTTGGCGTACCTCGGGCTGGGCGGCTTCGTCATCGCGGGCAAGCAGGGCATCGCCATCATCGCGCTGTGCCAGGCCGTGCTGATGGGCGGGCCGGAGTACGCGCGCTTCGTGGGCATACGCAGCCTGGAGCCCGTGGGGGTCTACCTCCCCGGGGACGCGAACTACCCGGGCGGCGCGCCGTTCGACCCGTTCGGGCTCTCCGTCGGCGACGCGGCGTTTTACGAAACCCAGCGCGTCGCCGAGATCAAGCACGGGCGGCTGGCGATGGTGGCGATGGCGGGCGTGTTCGCGCAGGCCGCGGCGACGGGCGCGGGGCCGGTGGAGAACCTGCGGGACGCGCTCGAGCGCGCGTTCGCATCGTGACGTATGACGCGGAGCCTTTGTGAACTCTCTTCGTCGTCGGAGACGCTTCGTATCGATACTCGACGCGCATCCTAAAAATCCGGTAGATTCCTAAAAATCCGAAACTCGTCCGATGTCGATCTTGTGAGTCATGAACCGTGCGGGCGATCGTAACACCCGAAGCGAAAGTCGACGATGCCGCGTCGCGACGCTACAGCGCATCGCGCGGCGTCCTGCCCGCACGACGACGGAATGAACGACCACGAGAGAATGCCGCTGCTCGTGCAGACGGACGGGGGCGAGTACGTGCCCTCCGTCAGGCCCAAGAAGGACTCGTACCCGCGCGTTCTCGCCGCGGTCGCCGCCGGATCCGCGCTCATGCTGTTGGGGACCGCGCAAGTGGCGTTCAGGGACGGGTACGACTCCTTCAACGCGCCCGCGAACGAGGAGTACCCGGCGCTCGCCTACAGCCGCGAGGTCGTTTCCACGTCGGCGGTCCCCGCGGACGCCGCGCGTTTGGCACCGAGGCGCGCGCACCCCTCCGGCCGGCTCGGCCAGACGGACGAGACCGCTTCCGGAGACGCGACGCCGGCTTCGGATGCGGACCCGTGCGCTTCGTACCAGCCTCGACTCGCGACGCGCGCGCACGTCTTCGGCATCGGCATCGACTCCGAGAACGACAAGAAAAATACCGAGTACATGAAGGAGTGGCTGGGGAAGGAGAACTGCATGTCCCCCGAGCAGGTGAACGCGTGGCTCACCATCTCGCCCGGCGTCAACGCGTACAGCTGGCCCGACAAGTTTGAGGATGCCGAGTACTCGGTGCGCGACCTCGAGAAGACGTTGGCGGAGACGACGGAGGGCGCGCTGGGCCTGGGCAATCTCTACTACGCCGGCGCGGTGGCTGAGGCTCGCGAAAACCACAACACCCTGCCCGAGGGCTGGGCGCACATCGCGCACCACGTCGGGTGCATGTACGGCCACATGTACCAGTGGCAAAAGATGTGGGACGAGGAGTGGAACGACGCGGTGGTGCTCGAGAGCGACGCGCCCTGGAGCATCTCCATCCCCGCGTTTTCGTTCCAGGAAATCATCAGGCACCAGCCATCGGACTATGACATGATGTTCCTGACGCACGGCGGCG
>Ga0181559_10003016_pt1 | contig 16599 bp, 6 predicted proteins | sample 011ome_21_FD_133752 | JGI IMG/M metagenome (GOLD analysis project Ga0181559, IMG submission 133752) | Coastal salt marsh microbial communities from the Groves Creek Marsh, Skidaway Island, Georgia - 011508AT metaG (megahit assembly) | ecosystem: Environmental > Aquatic > Marine > Intertidal zone...
CATACAAAAACAGTTCACCGGTCAGTTGAAAGGGGGAGCGATCAAATGTTAAAACCGAGCGGTGGGTGCAGGAAAAACGTCCGGAACGCACCTCAATGTACTCTGACATCAAGTCCGCGTTCATTCCGACGAGCGCACAGGACAGCGCATCGCACACGAACTCCTTCTCGATCTCGACCGCGTCCTTGACGATCTCCTGCAGGCGCTCCGGTTCGAGCGGGTGCTTCAGCATGCTGTACAGCAAGCACGCGAAGTCGCAGTGTAATCCCTCGTCCCGGGAGATGAGCTCGTTGCTAAACGTGAGCCCGCGCATCAACCCTCGCTTCTTCAGCCAGAAGATCGCGCAGAAGGACCCGCTGAAGAAGATGCCTTCGACGCACGCGAACGCGATCAGACGCTCGGCGAAGCACTCGGAGCTCTGAATCCATCGCAGCGCCCACTGCGCTTTCCTCCCGACCGTCGGCACGGTATGAATCGCGCGCATCAAATGCTTTCGCTGCACGGAGTCCTTGATGTACGTCTCCAGGAGCAACCCGTACGTCTCGGAGTGAATGTTCTCCATCGCGAGCTGGAAGCCGTAAAAGGCTCTCGCCTCCGGCATCTGCACGTCCTTCAGGAATCGCAGCCCGAGGTTCTCGAGGACGATCCCGTCGGACGCGGCGAAAAACGCGAGCACGTGAGAGATGAAGTGCTGCTCGCTTTCCGTCAAATTGCCCCAGTCGCGGAGATCCGTGGAGAGATCGATCTCCTCCGCGTTCCAGAAGCTCGCCACCGCTTGCTTGTACATCTTCCACACCTCGACGTGTTTGACCGGGAATAAGCTAAAGCGATCTTCGTTGTCCTGGAGCATCGGCTCGTCGTCGTCGCGGTTCCACGCGCGGCGGCGCCCCGGGGAAGAGCGCTGCGAGCAACTCGATCCGTTCGACTCGAGATCGTTGTTGTCTAGGGGGGATCGGACGTCGTCATCGAGGGTGTCCGCGAGCACCTTGAGCTCCTCGGACACGTCGCCGTTCGCGCGCAACGTGTGCGGCAACGCGCCGACGACGTCGATCTCGCCCCCGTCACGCGTGGGCGACGACGTCATTTTCTCGATTCGACGAGAGACCTGCTCGCTCGCTCGGGTTTCCACGCGCGGGTGGTCTCGGTTCGGCGCTGTGTGCGAGTTCGGATCGCGCGGAGGTGGGTGTTTTTTACGTGGGGGGCAGATCTCACGAGGTTTCCGTGCGCGCCGCGGGCACTGCGTTCGCGTCCTCCGCGTGACGGAAAGGTGACGTGATCAATTACGGAGTAGTCTCGGCGGGAATTCCTGTCGACCGGCGCCGGCGCCACTTTTAACTCAAGAAGTGAGGGTCTGAGCTTTCAAGTTCGGTCCACCCAGTCTACCAGTGATTGGCGGTGATCGGCGGATTTTTATCAGACAAGCAGGAGCTTGAAATGAAACCCTGAAGTGGAACCCCCCCCCTAGATCACTTCCCCCTCGCGCCGCGTGTCGCGTGTAGAAGACGAACGCGTCGTGAAAGATGGGCAAGGCTGCGGTCAAGCTCTCGGAGGTGGTGTACACGGTCTCGCCGATGAGAACGGTGCGCGCGCGTCGCCGAATTTCCACTCATCCCCGCCGCTTTCTTCGAACGGCCAAATCCACGGGCGTCGGGGGAAGCGACCGCCGATCAGGCGTTCGCGCGCTCCCGCGCGCGCGCGATCAAGCCTTTTCGGCGTTCTTGACGTTCGGATGCAACCGTCGAACGAACTCCCGCGCGAGGTGTCGCGTTTTCCCGCCCCCGATCGCGTCGCGACCTTTCGATCGCGTGTGTGTGGAGACCACAAAAATAGGGCTCGCGCGGCGGACTCTGATCCACGAAACGTGCTCTAGTACTACCATCAATCATCAACGCGAAGAAGTCGCTGACGCCGTTTTCATTTCGCTCTTCTTGAAACCGTAGGGTGTGCTCGGCGGCTTGTTCAATGACTTCGGAAGCATGATAACGAAGAAGGCGAAAGACGCGGTGGACGCCGCGGTGTGGTTCGTCGTTCCCACTGTCGCAGTATACAGTTACGCGGAGGACTTTAACGAGAAACTGAAGCAGAAGCATCGGTACTAAGGGTGGTGCGATATCTCTTAGCGGTGTAACTCTACGTCATCAATTCGTCATCCCTTCTTCGGTCTGCGCCTCGGATCTAAAGGTCCTACTCCACTCTCGACCGCCGCCTTTGGCTCGAACCCCGGAGGAAACTCCGGGTCGTCGCTGTCACTGTCGACGTCACCGGGCTCGGGAGGCGCCTCTAATACGGGCGGCGGGCCCTCGTCGACGACGACGTCCTTCGTCGTCTCGTTCTGATTATCCTTCGGCAACGGACTAAGACTCTTCGTCCGCTCGCGAAGGATCGCACGGGACGACCGATCCTACGGACTCCTAAACTCGGGCAGGTCGCCGCCGCGCCGACGCGGCAGCGGCGGGCTCTCTTCCCGCGCTCTCCTGTTGTACTCCGACTCCTTTCGCGCGGCCCGATCCCGCTTCTCTTCCTGCGCTCTCCTGAATTCCGCATCCTTCCGCGCGGCCCGCTCTTGCATCCGCTGAAGCGCCGCCTGCTTCTCCCTCTCTTCCTCCTCCGCGCTCTTCTCCTCGTGGCGCCGCCGCGAACGCTTCTGCGCCGCCGCCGCGCCCGCGCCCGCGCCCGCGCCCGCGCCCACGCGCGCGGCTGTTCCGAACGAAATCCCCTCCGCGGCCGCGGCCGCTTTCTGCGCGACCGACCCGGACGCCCCCGCGGTCTCGATGACGCCCCTCGGCTTGTTCATGAACGCGAACCGTAACTCCTCGATTCCCTTCTTCGTCACCGGCCACCGCTGCCGTCCCGCCTCATTCTGCCACCACAGAACGAAAGTATCTATCGTGCTGTCCCAACAAGCGCGCTCGTCGTTCAGACGCATCGTGTGGTTGTCCCCGCTGATGTACCATTGCGACTTCACGTCCAGTTGCATCGTGTGCGTGTGCCAGCGTGACATGTCCACTGCCTCAGCGCCCGGCCCTTTGCCTCTCGCGTTCATCACGTAATAAACCTCGTACGTCTGCTTCGGGACGAAAACGGTGAACGACAGCGGGCGATCCGTCGATCGAAGGAGGCGGTCGATGTGGTTCCCGATCTGCTGCGCGGTCAAACCCGCGAAAGGCGGGTTGCACTCGAACGACCCCTCTTTCGGGTACGACTCGAAGAAGCTGCCGTGCGAGCCGAACCAGCGATCGATGTCTGGAAACGCGCTGAAGTAGTCCTGATAGTGGTGATTCAACGGGCTCGCGAAGCACTCGTGCGAGGCCCCGAAGTTGTCGCTGAGAGCCTCCGCGACCGCGGGAGGGATCGCGCCTTGCATCCCGCAGCAGATTTTCGCCTGAACGAGCGCTTCGTATCGTAACAGCATGACGGCGACGCGAGTGAGCACGCGAGCGCGGTGCAGCGCGACGCCTTCCTCCTCGCGCGCGTGCCCGACGCGCTCGTACGATCTCTTCAGGTTCGCGAGCTTCGTTCCCCGCACGGACGCGATCGTTCGGTGCCGATCCCCCGCCCCCCCGCCGCCGCCGCCGCGGGACCAGTCGCGCAGCTTCAAGTGCACGATCCCGTGCGCGTCCTCGGGCGTCTCGAAGACGCCGAGGGCGTCGTCAGTCCACCCGGCGGGGAGCGAACACTCCTGCCGCGCGGCCTCGCTGGCGACTTGCGTCGCGACTTTCTTGCACTCCGCGACCCAGAGGTCGAACATATCCTTCACGTGGAGGTTTTCCGAGCTCGCGAGCCGCTCGAGGACTTCTTTGTTCACCCCCGGGTGGTTCAGAACCTGTCGCGACATGAACTCAGACATCGACTGAAGCGAGCACGGGATGAGTGGGTCCACGTCTTGCGCGAACAACGCGCTGCGCTCGGTCCACTTCGCCATGCGCGTGACCGCGTCCGCTCCGTCCGTCGTGGTGGGCCCGGCCCCGCGCGCGGCGTCCGCGTTCGCCCGCCCTCGGTCGCCGACCGTGATCGTCAACGTCGGCTCGGCTTCGTCCTCCACCGCGGCGCACTGCTTCGCGCTCAGCGTGAAGACCCACCGGTTGAAGATCTCCGCCGCGGTGTTGAAGTCGACCGCCCCCTTGCTTAGGCGCACGAACGCGGGGATGACCTCGTACGTGACGACGCGCTTGCGGAACTCCGCGACGACGATGCTGTCCTCCTCGCGTACCGACGCCATCTCCGCGGCGGAGGACGGGACGGCCGGGCGACGCGAGATCTCGCCTCGTTTTTTCCTCGTTTTTGCTTCCGCTGCGTGTACCGCGCGCGCCTCTCCCGCGTCGTCTCACGTGAACACGACATCAGAAAACCTCGCCGAGGTAGAACTCAAGACCGCATGACATCCTCGACGGCCGCATGAACTCCTCTATCAGAGCAAGGTACTCCTTTCGGTTTGGGCCGTACAGATGAGCAACGTGCCGCCCCTTTTCCCAACGTTTTGTGTACGAAGGTACTTTAAGTACTTTCGTACTTTCGAAAGTACTTTCGTACGTTTTACGTGTACAGTACGTGTGTACGTGTACTCTGACCACATTGCACTGTGCGCCCGCGAAGATCTGCGAAGAAATGCGGTGCATGTTCAACAGCCAATCAGATGACCGGGAGAAGATGAATCCTGCCCGTGCAAAAAAAAAAAAGAGGGTTCGGGGTATTTTATCTACTCAGCCTCGAAACCCATCCTTGGCATTTGCGCCTCTCGCCTTAAAGGCGCGGGTCCTCGCAGTTCTTCGCCCTCTTCGTTCTTTCGGCTTGAGTATCCCTCCAGCTCGAGACCGAAGATGCAGGCGATCTTATGCGCCCCCGGGGCCATCATCGCGCGTCTAAACCCCAGACAAAAAAAGGTGAACAACTTGAGGCAAAAGACGCAGCATCTTCGAGCGGCGGCCGCGCCAGCGGCTGCGGTTGAGGCGAGCGAGTTGGATTTCGGAAACTACATCGCGGACAAGAACAAGGCGATCGAGCAGGCGCTGTCCGACTCCGTTCCGGAGATGTACCCCGAGCGCCTTCACGAGTCCATGCGATACAGCCTCCTCGCGGGAGGGAAGCGCATCCGACCCTGCCTGTGCATCGCCGCGTGCGAGCTCATGGGAGGCACGATGGAGGTCGCGATGCCGACCGCGTGCGCGCTCGAAATGATACACACGATGTCTCTCATCCACGACGACCTCCCGTCGATGGACAACGACGACTTCAGAAGAGGGAAACCTACGAACCACAAGGTGTACGGCGAAGAGATGGCCATCTTGGCCGGGGACGCGTTGCTGTCCCACGCGTTCGAGTACATCGGTCGGGAGACCCCGAAGAGCGTTCCCGCGGAACGAACCCTTCGCGTTCTCGTCGACGTCGGGAAGTGCGTCGGCAGCGAAGGCTTAGTGGGCGGCCAGGTGGTGGATATCATGTCCGAAGGCGCGGACGCGGACGAGGTGACGTTGGAGACGCTGAAGTACATTCACGCGCACAAAACCGGCGCGCTCCTCGAGGTGTCCGTCACCTCGGGCGCGATCTTGGCTGGGGCGAAGGAGGAGGATGTCGAGCGTTTGGGGAAGTACGCACAGCTCATCGGGCTCGCGTTCCAGGTTGTGGACGACATTTTGGATTGCACGCAGACGTCCGAGCAGCTCGGAAAGACGGCGGGCAAAGACGAGGCGGTTGGCAAGGCGACGTACCCGTCTCTCGTCGGCTTGGAGGAGTCGAAAAAGATCGCGGACGATCTCATCACCGAGGCGAAGGAGCTTCTCCGTGACTACGATCCGAAGCTCGCGGCACCGTTGCTAGGCTTGGCGGATTTCATTAAGAATCGCCAAAACTAAAAAATCTTTTGGTGGTGGGGGTAACGCTCGGGCGGAGCGACGACGGGGAGGGTCGAACGAATCAGTGGACGCGACGGTTCATCGGAGGTCATTAGCGATAGACTCGAGGGGATGGACGCGCCGCTTCGGTGTTTTGATTTGAAATAATTGGTCGTTTCGTTCGTGTCGTTTCACGTTGTCGTGGTTTTGCTTTGTGCTCGTTCTCTCGTCTTCAAACTCGCGTCAGTCATCAATCCGTGCTCGACCTACGAACCGCCTCGGCCTGGATCCGACTCATGCGCGCCTTGATATCATTTTCGAACTGCGCGTTCGCGGTCGACCCTCCGCTCCTCGGGGACGAGACATCCCCCGCGGCTTTCGCGGCGATCCTGTTCATCCTCTCCCTGAGTGTGCTCAACCCGGCGCCGCTCGTCCCAGTCGCGCCGGCGCTCGTCGCCGCCGCCGTCGACGACTTCGCCGCCGACTGCATCCTCGCGAGTCGCTCGCGGTACACCTCCGTCGCGCTCTTCTCCATCGTCGGCATCGGCGACGGCTCGATCGTGCTCGCCCCGGGGGTCGTCGCGGACGCCGCCCGAGCGCGGGCGGCTTCAACCTTCGCCAAGCCGCGCTTGATGTACGTCTGGAACGCGGCAGACGTCCGCGCGAGGTGCGGCGAGATGTCCACTTCCGCGTGCGCGTTGCAAAAGTCGAACAGCTCCTCTAACCCTTTCGCCGTGCTCTCCTTCTCGCCAATCTTTTTGAAGATGCCCGCGAGCGTCGTCTTCAAATCCGCGGAGACGGGCGTCGCCGGGCGGATGTCCACGTCCATCATCTCGACGTCGCCGTCGCCGACGGGCGTGCGCGCGCCGGTGCCCGGGGTGGAAGGACGCGTCGTCGTTCGCTTTACCGCGGATCCACCGGGCGTGGTCGGCTGCGCCGTCGTCGCCTCGGGAGGGGACGTCTTCGCGGGCGCCGGGGACTCTTTCGGAGGCGTCGTGACGGTCGCTTCGTCCGCTGCTGGCGTCGCGGGCTCCGTCGCGGGCTCGATCGTTCGCACCTTGGGGGTCGCGGACTTCGCGGGAGGAGGCGACGGCGGCGCCGGTGTCTCCGGGTGTTCCGCCTCGACGGCTTCAGGCTCGGGTTCGGGTTCCGCCTCGTCCTCAGCCTCGACGGCTTCAGGCTCGGGTTCGGGTTCCGCCTCGTCCTCGGCATCGACCGGCTTCGGCTCCGGTTCTGGCTCGCGCGGAATCCCCGGGGCGTTGGGCATAGACTGCAAGTTCAGGTCGATGTATGCGTAGATGATGGGCACAGGCTCCGTGGACCGCGGCGGGCACGAATCGAGGCAGTCGTGAACGTCGTGTCCGAGCAGCTTCGTGACCTCGTGAAGAATCGTCTTCACCATCCTGAGCGGCTTGTCGTCCGCCTGGCCTCGTCGCCGGATCTCGTCCACCCCGAGGGAGTCGAAAAAGTCGTGCACCTCGAGAAGAAGCGCGGACACGTCCACCGATCTCAGCGTCGCCGCGAGAGCCTTCGTGAGCTTAATGAGGCACTTCACGACGAGGTCGTTGAATTTCGTCAACGCGCTTTCGTCCTCCGCGACGGACTCAGGGGCGCGCGCTAAAAGCTGGATGAGCGCCCTGAACGACGACGTCCGCGGGCAGTGCTCGAGCACCTTGAGCATGAGGACGTTCAGCGCCTTCACGAGCTGCGAACCTTCGTCCATCTTCCCGACCGATTGGTCGAGCAGTCGCTCGAGAAGCGCGGCTATCGTAACTTTCTCGCTCGCCTCGCCGACCGCCCCCGCCAGAGCGGGTTCCTGATACACCTGCATGAGCGTGTTGAGCACGTACTTGCACGCGCGCGTCGTCGAAGGTCCCGGCGCAACAGCTGCGGACTCGAAAATGGTCGAGACCCTCTCCGCGACGACGCCGACGAGGCCGTCCACGTCCGGCGCCATCGCTTGTAACATTTCCTGATCCGAAACCGCGCCCATGATTTCGTGGCACAGAGATTTCATCCCCTCGACCGCGACCGCGTCGCTGACACTCGCGACGGAGTTGAGCGACCGCTTCCACCCCGCGAGTCTGACCTCCATCGGCAGCGTCTCGACGTCGTCCCGCGACGGCGAGGGAGGCGCTTCTCGCTTCGGCGTCCGACGACCCGGGAGCACCGCGCTCACGACCCCGGCGGCGGCGTGCACGGGCCGCATCAACGTCGAAGCGATCGCCGCGATCGGCGAGCGCGGCGTGCTCGGCCGACCAGGGGTGCCGTTCGACCTCGACGCGGTCTTCTTGACTCCCGTGCCGGGCGTGGCCGCGGTCGAACCCCCGGCTAAGACACCGTCCTTCATCCAAGCCCCGGGTTTTCCTTCGTTCTTCGCGGCCATCTCCTTCTCCGCGCGCGCGAATTTGTCCTCGAGCGACTGCTGCGCGAGATCGCCTAATCGTCCGACGTGCTTCCACACGACGGCCCCGCTCGTCTTGTACGCGGTAACGAGGCACTTCAACGCCGCGGTCCTCATGGACATGTCTCGCGCGTCCGCGAGCTTCGCGACCTCCGCGAGCGCCTTGTTTCCCCCTCTCTCCACGACGTCGACGCCGTGACGCTCGAGAAGGGACTCGATGACGTCTAAAACCTCCAACCGCGTCTTCGTGTTCTTCGAGTCCAAGCCGCGGACGAGGTACCCGACCAAGCGCGACGCGGGGAACAACCCGGGTATGAGCCTGAGGATGATGCGGAACTTCCCGCGAACCGCGTCCATGGAGTGACCGCACTTGTCCACGAGCGCGGGCAGGAAAAGCGCGGCTTCTTGCTCGCTCAAGCGGCTACCCTGCGCCTTGACGACGCCCAGGACCGCGGCGGTGAAATCGAGGACGCGAAGCAACGACTGCGTGTTCGGCGCTTGCTCGGATACTCGGAGGACGATCCAGCGAAGTATCAGGTCGAGGTTCCCGAACACATTCTCGGGAGCCTCCGCGAGCGCGCCGTCGAGGTGCTCGAGCGCTTTGATGTGCGCTTTAAAGTCCGCTTTGAAGAGAAGCGCTCGGACGTCTTCGCGGACGTACGGCGCCATCGCCACCTTGAGCTCGCCCTCCGCGAACGCCAACTGCTCGTCCCGAAGAACTTCAAATTTGACCGGTTTCTTCGGCAGCTTCTTTATCCTGGACTCTTTCTCTTCGTTCGGCGCAAGCGCGGCACCCGACGCGGACGCGACAGCCGCCGGCGGGGCCGCGCCGGCGGCTCCCTTCGACGCGCGCACGGCGCCGCCTCGAGCCGTCGTCGGACGCGTCGGCGCCGATTTAATCGGGGGCACCGACGGCGACGGGTTCAGCGACGGGTTCAGCGAGCTCGGAGCGGAAGAGCCTACGACGATGCCACCCTTTTCCACGTGCGCGACGACCGCTTTCTTCAACGACCCGGGAGCGTCCGAGAGCTTGCAGAGCGCCGACGTTTCCTTCGACCCGACGCGCCTGATAACCTCGTCCAGAAGCTTCCCACCCGCCGTGCGCGCTGCCGTGGCTTTATCGCCGAGACCCACGGAAGCGAGCACGACGACGGAGCTAAGGTCGACGTCGTTCCCCGCGTCCGCGGCGAGGGCGTTCAACGACCAGACCAACGCGTCCGATTTACCGTCGCCGCTCATCTTCCCCGACGCGTCCAGCATCGTGGTGGCGACGTACGGCAAGGTCTTGTTCAAACCCGCGGCGGACGCCCATGAATCCAGCGCCCCGGCTGCCGCGGTTCGGACCGAGGATTTGCTATCTCCGAACTGTTTTGTGATGTCGTTGACGAGGCCGTGGCCGTAGCGTCGCTCGCCTACAGACGGACCCATCGCTTCCGCGACGTCGCCGCACAGTTTCAGAGCGTTCGTCGCGATGTTTCGGTTGCTATCTCCGAAGCGTTTCGCGATCGCGGGCATGAGCTCGCCCGTGTTCGGTCCGATCCTTTTGTTCGCCTCCGTGAGTATCCCGCCGACCGCTTCCACCGCCGCGGCGCGAACTTTCCAGCTCGGGTCGGACATTTGCTTGACGAGCTTCTCCGTGATCTTACTCGAGATGTCCGTGCGAGGGAGCCCGCCGTCGGAAGTGAGATCGACGGCGTCGCCGCCACCCTCGGGTGCGCCTTTGACTTTGCGCGTCACCTTCACCGCGGGTACCTCGCCCGTGAACGGGTTCCTGGCAAACTCCGCTTCCAACGACTTCAACTGCGCGTCCTTGAGGTCGGCGAGGAAGTTCGTCAACCCCGGCCCTAAGAACCCGTGCAACGCGCCGAGTACCTTCCCCGCGCTTGACTTACACAACGGGTTTGGCATCCCGAGGCATTCCTTGCACCACTTGATCGTGAACGCGACGTCGACGACGGACGCGCTAAACTCATTTACGACGGCGACGCACCAGGAGAGCGCCTCCGCGGTGACCTTCGGGTTCTTGTGTCCCGCCGTCCTCTTGTGAAGCTGCGCCATCACGAATTTCGGGCCTAAAGCCTCCGCGAGCGCGGTCAGTGCGTCAGACGCGGGCTTGCGAAGCTTCACGTCCGCGATCTTCTCGGCCAGGCCCGCGATCGCTTGCGCGCCGTCGCGTTTCGTACACGTCTCGGAATTCGTCGCGAGCGCGTTGAAAACTTCAAACACCTTGGACAAGACCTGAAAGTTCTTGTCGTCGAACCCGGGGAACATCGCGACGCCTCGGACGGTCGTCTCCGAGGCGCTCGTCGCGTCCGAGGGAGACATCGCGTTCACGGCGTCCAGCACCGCGGTCATCCCGCTGAGGCGTTTCTTCCAGTCCCCAGACTGAAGCTCGTCCACGGTCCCGGCGCCGTAGAGCGTCGTCATCCTCTCCACGAGCTCCTCCTTCGACGCCGCGGGCCCTTCGGTGACTTCTGCGTCCGCCTCGGAGGAAAACCCGGCGGAGTTTGACGGCTTCGAAGAGCTCGGCTTCGAACTTACACCCGGCGCGGCCGTGGACGGCCGTTTTAACGCGGACTTCCCCGGCCTGAACGGACCCGCGGTTCCAGGGCGAATCAACGCGCCGGTGACGCTCGACCGCACCACGTTGGGCGGCTTCGACGCCGCGGCCACGGTCTTCGTGCTCCCGACGTTCGGGTCGCGACCGCGCAGGGTTCCCTCGCCGCACCCGCCGCCGCCGCCGGAGCACAGCTCCTCGACTTTCGTTTTCTTCGCGTCGTCCAAGGTGTCGACGTGCTTCGCGACTTGCCTGAATCCGCCGGACGCGACCGCGATCGCGGCGATCGCCTCCACCGCGGTCGTCCTCACGTCCACGTTCCCCGCGTCCGCGCACTTGACGATCGAGGGGAGCATCGCCTTGTGCAGCGGCGTTATCGCAGCCCTGCCTCCTTTGCATTCGCGAACCGCGGCGGCGACGAAACGCAGCGTCTGCTCCGCGACTTTCGGAACTTTGTGACCCAACGCGACGACGACGTCGTCCGCGACGTCCGCGAGCGAGACGCAGTGATTCGCAAACTCCATCAGCGCGTCCTGGATCTTCTGAATCACCGTCGTGTTCTTGTCTTTGAGCTTATCGAGCATCCCGGGCAGCAGCAGCTTCGCCTCGCTTCTACACTCTCTCCTCGCGCCGCGCGCGATGACCCCCGCCGCCGCCGCGGCTTCGCCGACGCACGCGATGTTCGCATCCTTCGTGATGACCTTCTTCAGCGCCCTCGCGAGATTGCCGTAGTCCCCCGCGGCGATTCGCGGGACGTCTGAAACCTCTCTCAGCTGCGTCAACGCGCCCAGGCGTTCCTTCCACTTCGCGCTGACAATCGCTTCCCAGAACCTCGGCTGCTCCTTATTCTCGGGCGCCTTCTCGAGCTTGTCGAGAATCGTCTCCGGGTCCGAGTACTCGTACGAGTCCGGCACCACGGCCGCGTCCTCCTCGGCGCCGTCGCCGCCCGCGGTCGCGTCGTCGTCCACGTCCATCGGATCGCTCGACGCGCCGGAGGCTTGTTCTTTTCGCGTGAACCGCGTCGGTCGCGCGGCGCCGGTCGCGTCTTCGGACTGCTGTTCGATCATCGCGCTCACCTCCGCTTGCATCGTCCCGCGCATCTTGTCGATGAGATCCCTTCGCACCGCGCCTTGACCGAGCCACCGCGTGAGCTCGACGGTGAGGTCTTTCGCCGCGCCTCGGATCTTCGCGTCTTTGGAGTCAAACAGCGGCGCGATGCCCTTCAGGATCGGCTTCGGGTTCACCACCTTAGGGGTGCCAAACTCGCACACGACGGCGCGAATCGCGTCCGTCGCCGCGAGCGCGAGCTTCGGGACCTTGTTCGTCGTGCCCTTCAATAGCGCGTCCACGACGACGTCGGAGGCTTCGAGCTCGCACAGCAGCAGCGCGGTATTCGTCGCGCGTTCGACAGTTTTCGGGCGCCCGTTCATTCCTTTCGCGACTACGTTCGCCATCAACCCGGCCGCGTGTTTACTCGCGTAGTCCTCGTCCGCGACTTCGAGGAACGCGTTGATGGCGTCCAGGCCATTGTCGAGCGCGTTCGCGTTCGTATCGCCCGCGGCGTTCTTCGCGCATTCGCCTGGTGGAGAGGAGGGAGCGACGGGGGTCGTTGTTGTCAGATTCCGCGAGATTTTGAGATTTCCCCATCGACAGACGGAGACTCGGCGACACGGAGACCTGACGCCGCGCCGGGCTAGACGACGTCGGGTCGTCGCCCGCTACGCCGCGTCGAGCCGCTCGGTTGAACCTCTTCGCGACGACCGCGAGACGCGGGGGGCGAGAAGCGAGCGAAGGACCAGTCACGAGGTCGCGAATCTCGCGTACCGAAAGCTTTCAGGCACGGGGACGCGGCCACGCTCGACGCCGTCCGCGCCTCCTTCACGACCTCGGAGTACGCGGCGACGCGAGCTTTCCAGAACGAATGCTTGAACCGTTCATCCCACGGCTGCTTCTCCGCGGCGGCCAGCTTCGAGGCCTCGTCGTCGCCCGCCATGGTGGAGTGGCGAGACGGGAAGCGTGGCCGAAGTTTTTAAACGGGTAAGTGCTGCGATTTGGGCGGCACGGCGCGCTACGTGTACGTGTACACGTACCGTGTACAGTACGTGTATGTTGGCGCGGCGGACTTCGGGGTGCGGTCACGCGCGCGTCGAGTAAACAAGGGATCTTTTGGACATTCACACCCTCGACCTATGCGTTGATCTTCTTCCTCGCGAGCTCCGCGAGGTATTTCGTGGGAACCCCGGTCCTCGAGAGCTCGTCGAGTTTCCGCTGCTTGATCGACTCGAGCCTCGCCTGCTCGTCCATCATATTTTTCCGCAAGCTGTCTCCCTCCTCGAGGAACTCTCTTCGTTCGTGCAGCCGCCTCTCCTCGTTGAAGTTGATCTGCGCCTGCAGCTCCTCTTTGTGCTGCTTGCGAAGCGCCGCCAGTCGCGCGCTCTGCTGCGCCTCCTCCTCCTCCTTCGCCATCTGCACGTCGATGACGCGGAAAAACTCGCTCTGGTCTTGCCTCGCCTGGTCGCTGAGTTGCTTCATCTTGAGCATCTTCTGGTGCTCCCTCGCGCGCGCGAGGTCTTCGTTGATCGCGCGGTTCCTCGCGACCGCGGCTCGTTCCTTCTCGCGGTACGCCCTCTCGTGCGCCTCTTGCACGCGCATCGCTCGCAGCTCGTCCATCTCCGCCTGCGTGTCCGCCTGCTTCTCTTGCTGCGCGCGCATGCGAACCGTCTCCATCTCTTTTTCGTGCGCGACGCGGTCGCGTTCCATCTGCTCCGCGAGCTCTCTCGCGTCCCTGTCCGCGATGTACTGCGCGATGCGCTCCTCCTCGTCCCTCTCGGCCTGGATGATGAGTTTCTTCCGTTCGATCTGCGCGGCGTTCGCTTTCGAAACCTCCGCCAAGAGCTTCTTCCCCATGTCGCGTTTCCTCTGCGCCTCCGCCGCGGCTTCGTCCTTCACTCTTTGAATCTCCGAGAGCATCTGCTTGCGATCGAGGTCGAGGAGCTCCTCCTCCCTCGCGCGCTCTTTCGCCCTGTCCTCGATCTGCTTGCGAAGCACCGCGGCGCCTTTCATGCGATCCTCCGCGCGTTGCTTCTCGCGTTCTTCGTACACGTCGAGCGCCTTCATGCGTTCGATCTCCATCATGAGATCCATCCGTCGCTCCTCCTCTTGCGCCTCGGCTAAGATGTGTTTCTTCTCCTCGAGCTGCGCGTCTCGGATCGTGACGCACTTGGAGTACAGCATCATCTGGTTCATGTTCTTCACCTCGTCCAGGGCTTCTTCGCGTAACAACTCCGCTCGGTTCAGCGTCGACTGACTCTTCGCCGCCGCGATCACCTCCGTCTCGGAGGGTTCTTTCCCTTTCGACGCGCCGCCTCGCCTCGCCTCCATCGTGGACATCCGCTCGCGCATCTGCTTCGACTTCATGAGCTCCAGCTCCTTCTCCGCCTGCCGCTCCGCTTTGATCGCGCTCACCTCGTGCGGGGTCAACACGGACGCGGGTTTTCGCATTCGGTCGATGTCGTTCGAGGAGAGGACGAGGTAATCCGACCCCGCGGACGACTTCGTCGACTTCGCCGCGCTCGACGCGGTGGACGGCTTCGCGGTCTTGCGCTGGAACGAGTTCGTGGACGCCGAGGAGGACTTCTTCGTCCCGAAAAGGGACTCGTCCACGCTCGACGGCTTGCTCCTGTACGTGGAGCGCAGGTTCGGCTGCGACGAAATTGGATCGGGGGGGTTGCGCGTCAGTTCGTCCTTCTCGAGCGCGCGCGGGTCGACGCGCGGCGTGGCGGCGGCGGCACGAGCGGGCGCGGCATCGACGCGAGGCGCGCGTGCGTCGTTCTCGAGCGCTCGGACGGGACGGCGGTGGAGCGACGATCGTCTCTCGCGGGGGGGTAAAAAAAGCAAACGGGTCGCTGCTGAAATAATGCCGCATTTTCGCGGCGACCGAGCGGGAGAGGGCGCGCACCATGCTCACGCCGTCGAAGTTTCTACCCCTCGCGCGGCCGCCGAGTCAGCGGGTGTTCGGTCTGATGTACCGAGCGGTGACCTTTGAGACGCGCGGCGTGCTTCGACGACGCGTGGACCGCTGTGTCGCCGGTCGTGTGTGCGTCCGGGAGAGCCGCAGCGGACGGTTTTGGTCGCCGGCCTCGATCGATCGAGTCACGAGAGCGAGAGTCGCGCCCAGGCCTTGAACGAGAATGTCGTCGTTTCCGGCGAGTCCGGGCCGACGCGCACACGTCGTCGCGTCGCGCCCGTATCCGCGTTCGGGGATGCGACGCGGCGTGTCGAGCGACTTCGCGACGCGATGGGAGAGCCTGAGGGATGACGAGCGCCGCGAGCTGGCGGAGATGAGGGTGCGGCACGCGGCCGGCGTCGAGAGGTTGTCTTCTCGTTGCATCACCGCCGCGCTGGGACTGCGAGCCGACCGAGAGCCGTCCGCGAAGATGCAAGCGCTCGGTCACCTCGTGAAGGCGAAGATGGCGTCCGGAGAATTCGCCGCGGCGTGGGAGGCGAGAAACGCGGCGAACAAAGTCGCGCTCGAAGAGAGACTGCGCGCGGAAGACGCGGTGTTGGAGTCGTCTGCCGCCGTCGAGAACGTGCAGCATTTGCTCGCGCAGCAGGAGGACGAGCTCGACGAGCTGAGGCGCCGCCAGCGCGCGCGACGGACGCGATTGGAACGCGAGGAAAAGAAAGCGACAGAGGACCAGAACCGCCGCTGGAGAGAGCGCGCGGGCGCGGGGGCGACCGTCGACCGCGCGTTCGCCGCGTCGGCGTCGACTCGTCATTGTCATTCCCCCCCGGAGACGGCGACGCCGAGGGACGAAGACCGCGGCGGCGCGCCCGCGTGGGCGGAGACCCCGGCGACGCCGCACTTCGCCACGCCGGGTGAAACGCGCGTGCCGACCGAGACGCGACTCCCGATGAAGCCGCCGCCGCCGCCACCGCCGTCGCCGTCGCCGTCGAGATCGCGCGCGTTGGACGCGTTTCTTCGCGCGTCCGGTCGCGACGCGGCGGAGACGGCCGCCGCGCCCGCGTCGTCTCCGGGCGGCGCCGCGGGGGCGATGGCGGCCGGGTTGATCTCGCGCGTCGGCGACGCGCGCGCGGCGTCGAGTCGTCCTCCGTCGGAGAGGGCCGCCCTCGAGCGAGCGCCCGCGGCGGCGCCGGTCGTCGCGTCCGCGTCGCCGCCGCCGCCGACGACGACGACGCGGCCGAGTCCGTCGCCGTACGCGTTCGGGAGCCGTCCCTCGTGGACGCGCGCGCCTCGAGCGCCGGTGTACGAACCCCCCGAGGCGCGAGCGCGTCCGGTTCCCGTCGTGGAGCCGGACCGGAACCCCCGCCCGCTTCAAACGCGGCCGGAGAACGTGCCGCCGTTAAACTTGAGCCTCGCGCTGACGCGGGAAGAGACGCGCGCGAAGACGTTCGCGAGGGCGAAGACGCCCGAGACCAGGGCCGCGGCCGTTCACGCGTACGGCGACGGCGTCACGCGCGGGTTCTCCGCGTCGGACGGGCGCCAACGCGGCGCGGAGTTGACGTCGCCGTGGGGTTCGAAGACCGCGTGGACGAGCGGTCAAGTCTTCATTCGCGGCGACGCGAGCGAGAACCAAAAGTCGCGCGGCGGCGACGACGACGCGGGGTCGGGGTGGAGCGACGACGATAGCTCGACGACGACGGTCGACGAGGGCGACGACGCGGTGTGGGGTAAATCGAAAGGAGCGTTTAGAAGTAGAGTACTCGAGAAGGGCGGTCGCGTCGGCGGGGTTGACATGCGTCGCGTCGGGGCGGCGAGCGAAGACGGCGGCGACGGCGACGGCGGCGAC
>Ga0181559_10003017_pt1 | contig 16598 bp, 14 predicted proteins | sample 011ome_21_FD_133752 | JGI IMG/M metagenome (GOLD analysis project Ga0181559, IMG submission 133752) | Coastal salt marsh microbial communities from the Groves Creek Marsh, Skidaway Island, Georgia - 011508AT metaG (megahit assembly) | ecosystem: Environmental > Aquatic > Marine > Intertidal...
GCGGGTCCGCCTCCAGCGCGGCGTCGTACGCGCGCATCGCGCGCTCGTACGCGTACGCGTCCACGCGGACGTCGCCGAGAAGCTTTAGGAGCGCGGCTTTCGACGACGCTTCGAGATCGCGATCGTCCGCGACCGCGACCGCGCGCTCGAGGACCGCCTCCGCGTCTTCGAGCCCGCCCGCGCCGTACAGCTCGCGTGCGTCCGCGAGCGCGTCGGCCGCGGACGCCGCGGACGCCCGGGGAGGACGAACCGGAGCCGTCGCGAGCGCGAGCGCGGCGAGGAGCGCGCGGCGGCGAGACGAGACGCCTCGGTCGCCGACCACGTCGGACGGCGCCGACGTGGAAGAGGACGCCGTCGCCGCGGCGTGTCGACGCCGACGAGCCGCGCCGACGCCGACGACGACGCGAGACTCGTCGGCGCGCAAGCGGCGACGAGTCTCGACGACATTCTTCGTCGTCGCGCTCGGCCGAGTGCGGCGCGCGCGCGTCGCGTCGTTCGCGAGTCCGTTTCATCAGTATCCGTCCGAGAAAAATAATATCTGAGATTCAAAACTCAATTGTTAACTCACGAGCCCCCATACACTCGCCCGCGCCCGCGCCCATGCCGCCGAAGAAGAAGACCGCCACCGGGCCCGCCGCCGGAGGCGTCGCGAAGAAGAAGAAAGCAGCCCCCGCGAAGGCCAAGAAACCGGTCGACAGCGCGAAGAAGCCCGAGCCCGAACCGAAAGATGAGATGAAGCGCGTCGCGTTCGACGTGAAGACGCTGCTTCGCCAGTACGCGAATCTCCAATACACGTTCAACGCGCTCATGGACCGCTAACGATCGCTTCAAGAAATAGACCCGGAGGAGTACGCGGGCCAACCGGAAATGATGGTGAACGGCGTCGACATGGCGGAAGACATCACGGTCATTGACGGGGGGACGGCGCCGTTCGCGATCGACTCGGACTGCATGCTCTTTTTCTGGCTCGTCAGTAGGCTATCTTCGGCGTGCGACAGCGGGACCATCGCCGGCGACGCGCAAAGGCTCGAGGCGGTGTTGACCGGCGCGCTCGAGGACATCAAGAACACGACCGCAGCGTGGACGAGGAAGCGGTTCGAGCTCATGACCGGGCTCCTCCTCGCGATCGTGACGGGCCCGAATCACGCGCTCGACGGGTTCATCGACCGCGGGTTCGAAGCGCCGAAATTTTTCCGAGACCTCGCGACCGCGTGGCGACAGCTGTTGAACCCGAACGGTCGCGCGGGGACGGACGGACCGAAGAGGCTGAAAGAGGACGGCGTGACCCCGGACATGATGTGATACGCGAAAGAAGACCTCAAAAATCTGAAAGAGTACCTCGAGTCGGGGAACGCAGGCGGCGTCTCGATGTTCGGAGGCGGGCTGCAGAAGATCAAGTTCGCCTGTGACCCGGCGGCCCGGTGACTTCCTTCATCATCACGGGAAATGAACCTAAACGAAAGCGAAGACGACTGACTTCGACCGCGCGCGCCCGCGACCCCCGCCCCCGCCTCACGCCCCTCCCATCGCGTATCTCGCGATCATCTTCCTCGCGGGCGCGAACGCGTTCACCCCCGCGAGTCCGATCCCTCTCCCGAACGCGATCGCCGGGCTCCGCGCGGAGAAGAGTCGGTGTAACGCGTCCAACGCCGCCATCATCGGCGCGTTGGCGCCCGACGCGTCCTTCGCGTACTTCCGGAGCGTGGACTCCGCGCCGACGTCGCCGCCGACGGCCGCCGCCGCCGCGAGCGCGTCGGATAACAGCCGCGCGTCGCGGATCCCCAGGTTGACGCCCTGGCCGCCGAGCGGATGGACCTGAGGGACGTTCCGTACAAAGCGACGTCGGGGTGGAGGTCATAGGCGTCAGAAGCGGAGTTGAAAGGCGTCGAGGTCGGTGATTGAAAACGTGGGACCCTAGGCGGAGAGAGACGACGGGAAAACTCCTTAAGTATCGGCGTTCACCACGCCGACGCGGTCGTATGGGGACCAGTGTGAGATAGAACGCGCCTGATGCGCGGCATCGCCGACGAGCGCGAGCCGGCGAAGCGAGTACCGCCCGGCCAGCCGCGTCGCGAGCGGGAACGCGCCGCGCGCGCCGCTCGCGCCGACGACCGCGGGCGGGAGCTCGAACGCCGGCGCGGGGGACGCGGCGGCGACGCCGACGCCGCGCAGCGCGAGCTTCGACGCCGGTCTCAGGAGGCTGTCCACGAACGACGTCTGAAGCCGGTCGAAGTCCGAGCGTCCGACGTTTTCCGCGCCGCCGCCGTCGTCGGCGTCGGCGTCGGCGGCGGCGGCGTCCGACCCCCACGCCGGCGACGTCTTCACCGCGTACTTTCCCTCCGAGCGCAGCGCCGCGTGCACCTCCGCGGCGAAGTCTTCGTCGGACAGTTTGCACAGACGATCCGCGTCCTCGTTCGTCGTCGTCCAGACCACGTTGCTCAGGCCGCCGCCGCCGCCGCCGCCGCCGCCGCCGCCCGCCGCCGCCTCGTCCCCTCCTCCCTCCCCGTCGCCGGTCCCCTTCCCCGCGATCGGCAGAAGCGCCAGCGGACCGTTCGGGAGGAACCGCTGCCACGCCGTGTCGTGCGCGATCGCCGTGCGAACCGTCCCGACCGCGGCTTTCCTGTGGTACGACCACCCGGCGACGGTCAAGCCCGCGAGCGTTCGCGTCCGCGACGACGCGCCGTCCGCGGCGACGACGAGCCGCGCGCGGACGCGACGCCGCGCCTCGCGCGCGCCGTCCGCGCCGCCGCCGCCGTCGCCGTTCTCAGCCTTCTTCTTCTTCTTCTTCTTCTTCTTCTTCTTCTTCTCCTCCTCCTCCTCCTCCTCGAACTCGACGCTCGCGAGCGTCCCTGGGTCGCCGCCGAGGTCGAGCGACGCGAGCGACGAAGGCGGAGGAAAGATCACGCCCAGTCGCGTCGCCGCCTCGTGCAACGCGGCGTGTATCACGACGTTCTCCACGACCGCGCCGAGGGCGTCCTCGCCCACCTCGCGCGCGTCGTACCGCACGTGCCCGTTCGACGCGTCGTCCCACACTTGCATCGTCTTGAACGGACGCGCGCGCGCGTTGGAGACGCGATCCCACGCGCCGACGTCGCGGAGGAATCGAATCGACAGCGGCGTCAGCGCGCTGACCCTCGGCTCCGGATGGCGCGACGGATTCGCGTCGAGCCACGCCGAGCTCGGCGGCGGCGCCCTGTCCGCGAGCATGACGCTGAGGTGCGACGTCAGCGGCGTCGAGCGCAGGACGCACGCGAGCGCGGTGCCGACGACGCCGCCGCCGACGATGCACACGTCCACCACGGGGGGCGTCGTCGTCGTCGTCGACGACGACGACGACGCGGAAGACGCCGCGGCCGCGGCGACGCCGCGGACGCCGAGAAACGGCGACGCCCCAGAGGACGACGACGTCGTCGTCGCCGCGGCGAGGACCCTCGCGAGACGCATCGGTCGAGACGTCCCCTTGCGCCGATCCCGCGCCCCGCCCCGCGCGCGAACACGTGTGACGACGACGCGACGTGACGACGACAGAAATCTCTTCCTTCGCGCGGCACTGTCATTCGTTCCATGCGCGCGCTGACGGGGTCGTGCGCGTTCCGCGCGCGCGCGTCCGCGCGCCGCGGCGACCAGTCCGGAACGTCGTCGTCGTCGTCGTCGTCGTCGTCACGACCACCGCGACCGCCGCGCCGCGCGGAGGCGAGCGACGAGCGACGACTCGAGCTCGACCGTCGCTCGTGGACGCTGATCGCCGCGACAACGATCGCGCTCTCGCGGTCGACGACGCCGACGCGCGCCGCGCTCGCGTACGGCCTGAACAAGCCGCCGCCGTCCAACGACGGCGGGTTCTTCGGCCTCGGCGCGTCGAAGAAGCCGCGGCGGAGCTACGCCGAGATCATGGCCGCGAGGGAGGAGGCGGAGAGAAGGCGGGAGGAGCTCGAGGCGGAGGCGAACCCGGGCGTTCTGGTCACGATGGACAGCGGGCTGCAGTATCGAGAGATGGACGAGGGCAGGCCGAGCGGCAAGGTCGCGGCCAAGGGCGACGAGATGTTCGTGCTGTACAAAGTCTTTCGACTCGCCCCGGGGGCGTACTTCAAGTACAGCAGCGGCGGGACGCCGATCTTGATGTTCTCGCAGGGGTACGGATACGAAGGCCAGGTGCGCGCGCGCGTCCGACGTCCTTCCATCCGTATCCGCATCCGTCTCGACCGCGCGGTCGGCCGCGTCGGCGCGCGCGACGAAACCCTCACCGATCGAATCGAATCATCGAACCAACCGACCAATCATCTTCCCTCCTTCCTTCCGCGCGCGTCGACAGGACGACGTCGGCGAGCCGTACGTCTTCGCGCTGGGCTCCGACGGGATGCCTCGAGGCGTCTCGCCCGCATTGTACGGGATGCGAGAGGGCGGGAAGCGAAGGATACTCGTGCCCCCCAACGCGGGGTGGGTGAATGACGACGTGAAACCGAGAGCGCCGTCGTTCGGCGCGAGTCGGCGGCTCGCGAACCACCGCGAGGAGCCGCTGCTCGTGGAGGTGGACGTGTTGAGGATACGTAAAGCGAACGAGCCGGCGAGCGGGGAGGAGGACGACGACGTCTCGGACGCGGCGGACGGCGGGCTGGGGTTCAAGCTCCCGGCGCCGCCGTCGCCGTTCCGGGACAGGCTCGGGGAGACGCGGGAGACCGCGGAGGCGAGCGGCGACGCGGGCGCGGGCGAGGTCGAGGACGAGCCGCTCGCGGTGTGATGGACGAGCGCGCGAGACGCGCGGGCGCCGGCGCGTCGCCGCCGGCGTCCGTCTGGTCGACGACGCGTTAATTACATTTTATACCTTTGACGCTCGCGAAGAGTCGTCTACGAGGGCGCGGCGCTCCCGCCGGTCGCCTCCCCCGGCTTGAGCTGTATCGCGCACACCGACGTCTTGTACTGCCCCGCGCTCGGGCCGTCGTCCTTCGAGCTGCTCGCCGTTCGCGTGCTGTACGACACGTAGAGCACGACGTCATTGGCCGCGTCGAAGACGCGGCGAACCTTCAAGTTTTTCTGGTTGAGAAAATTGATGTTCTTTCGCTCGCTGAAGAGCTCCTTGCCTTGGAATCCGGCGATGTCGCCGTCCACGCGCACGGTCTCCGCGCGGACGCACCCCAACGACGTCTGCGACGGCTCCGTGAAGAAGTCCCCGCTCTTCGCTTTCGCGCTGAGGCTTCTGGAGAAATCCGAGAGGTATAACGTCACCCCCGAGACGTCTGGGTCTCTCAGCGCGACCACGTTGACAGCGTCTTTGAAGACGATCCCGGACGCGTTGAACTCTGCGATCGTCGTCGACTCCGCGCCCGCCGCGACGGACGCGAGCGGGGAAGACGCGAGCGCGAGCGCGCACGCGGCCGCGCACGCGGTCGCTCTCGCGCGACGCGTCGTCGTCGCGTCGTCGCCATCCTCGGGTGATGATGACGTTGATCTCGTCGACGCGCGCTCGCGCGGCGTCGTCGTCGCGCGGACGGAGACGGGCGCGCGAGCGCGACGCGTCGTCGCAACGACGACGACGCTCCTCGAGGCGACGACGTGCGCGGACATCGCGCCGGGCGCGAGAGAAGTGACCAGGGACGCGAACGGAAGGGTCCGTCAGCTGGTCCGAAAACTTTCGACGTTTTACTTGCAGGTGTAAATTAGATAAGATGTAAGTTAGTCTAGTGTTGTCAACCTGCAACGCTACGAACCCCAGGCGACCCCGCGGTCACCCCCGCGGTCACCGCCGTAACCGCCGACTCAACATCTTATACCTCGCCTCGTTTGACTTTCCCATCTTCTTCTTGTATTTCTCCTCCAAGCTCTTGGTCCAGTCGCGAAGCGAGAAATCTTTCCGGTTGAATATGAAGTACACGTACATGAGCAAGCTGTTAAGCATCCCGAGGAAGAACGCTATCGGCTCCATGACGTCCCACGACAGCTCGAAATACGTCAGCCGCAATAACACCCCGAGCTGAAACACCATGGCGAGGAAACCGACGGCGACGACGCCGTTCGTCTTGAACCGCGCCGACTGCACCGCTTTTTCGTACTCGTTTTTCATCTCGTCGTGATCGAGCTCCAACTGCGCGAGCTCTTCCTGGGTGAGCCCGAACACGCGCGCGGGGACGCGCGGTAACATGCGCACGACCTCTTTCGTGATCTCCGCGGCGTCGAGGTACACGACGCCGTGCAGACGCAGGATGATGCCAGCCTTCTCGAGCGCGTCTGAGATTTCGATCTGTTCCTCGTTCGTCGACACGCCGTGCTCGACGAGAATCTCGAGAAACTCGACGTCCGTGATGTGATCGTGCGTCAGCTTCCGTTCGATGAGCGCCTCGTTCACGGCGACGGACCTGACGTTCTATAAGATTCATCGCGCGGGCGGCGGCGGGCGGGCGGGCGGGGCGGGGAGGGGGGGGGCAGACGGGGCGGGAAAACGAGGAAGGAAGGGATGAATGAATGATTGAGAATGTTGAACGCGAGAGAATCGCGAAGGGACGCACCCCGAGGAGCGCGGCGAAGATGTTCTCGTTCACGCCCTCCCGCAGGAGGAGGTCCTTCTCCCTGCGCGTTTTCTTCTTCTTCTTCTTCTCCTCGTCATCATCCTTACTCTTCTTGTCGCCCTCGACGACGGCGGAGGACGAGAAGTCCCTCGGTCGCGCCGCGCTCGACGCGAACGACGAGCGGTGTCCGTTCGACAAAATATATGACCGCCGCTCGGCGGACGGGCGATTCCACCAACCCTCGTCGCCTCGCGCGCGCGCGACCGAGACGATCCCTCGCGCGAAGAGCGGGGTCGAGCTCCGCGACGCGCACGCGATCGCGTCCGCCCCGGGCGCGATCGCGGCGCACTGCTTCCATCCCGCGAGCGCGATCGCGCGCAGTCCGCGGCGCGTCGCCATCCCTGTCCGCACCAATCCAAATCAATCAGTCCCTCTCAGCTCAGCAGCGAGCAGGAAACTGCAGGCAGGATTCGCCCCGCGCTTCGAACTCGTCTCTCTCGAGGTCGGACGGAGGACGGACGGGTTCTTCGCGCCGCGCGGGCGACGCGATGCGCGCGGGCGCGACGTTCCCGGGATGTGCCTCGCGCGGCGTCGTGTGACGCGAGCGCGCGCGTCGTCTCGCTGTCGCAACCTATCTAGCTAGCGCGGGAATGCGCGAGAACGCGTGAAGTGCGTTCGTAAATCCGCTCCGTTGTACTACTCGTTTCGCGTACTTTCGTATGGAAATCTAGTTATCACAGCATCATCATCAAATTAAAAACTGCTGTTCGCAGTCCAGAGTCCGTTTGGCGGCTCAGCGTCAGCAGTCACGATTGCATGTGCATGCTGCCGTCCAGTGGGCGGGGCGCGAGAGATCTTCACGGAGACAGAGCGCGCGACTCTCCAGGTCCTCCAGAGTCGAGTAGAAGACCCGCGACCGACGTCGCGAGCGCGTCATGGGGACCGGACGCAAGTTCCACGAGACCGACTCCTGGGCGCTGTTCGTCGGGTTCGTCATCTTCGCCGTGCTCTCCATCCTGATCGAGAAGTTCGTGCACTACCTCAAGCATCGGCACCGGTCGAAGACGATGCAGACGGTGATTCACAAAGCCGAGGAAGAGTTCTTCCTCTTGGGCTCCGTGTCCCTGTTCTTGATGCTGTTCGAGGAGCTCATCCTCGCGAACACCTGCGTGAGCACCGGGACGGTGTTCCACGACGATTGGCAGATGTGCGATACCTATAGTTCGTATTCCAAGCGACGACGCGCGCTCCTCGGGAAAGGGCTGGCGTACGCGGAGGAGAACTGCGCGTACGGGGAAGAACCGTTCTTGAGCGCGAGCACGTTGCACCAGATTCACGGGTTCATATTCTTCATGGCGATCTCGCACATCTCCGCGTGCGCGTTCACGCTGTACCTCGGGCGGAAGCGCGTGAACTTGATGCTGAAGAACAGGCGCGAACACATGGAGAAGACGATGCGGTGCATCGTTCAGGCGACGTCAATGAAGGGCAAGTCGAACGAGAAAGAGACCCCGGGCGCGGACGCGTCCGACGCCGCCGCCGACGCCAACGCCAACGCCGACGCGCGCGACGTCATCGTGCGGATCCCGACGACGAAGCACGTCGAAGCGAAGCACGTCGAAGCGAAGCTCGCGCTGAAAGGCCAGATCGACGTCGTCGAGGACGACAACAAGGGGGTCATGAAGAAGAAGTTGTACGAGCGTCTGTACCCCGGCGAGGATCCCTTTTCTAGGTTCAAAGAGACGCTCGGGATCACGGTCCCGAACACGACGTTGATATGCTTCGAGCTCTTGTTCGTGCGGACGCACAACATTCGCTCGCGGAAGTTTGACTTCGCGCAATTCTTAGAGCACTGCCTCGAGCAAAACCTCTCCGAAACGCTAGGCATGTCCCCCGGTCGGTGGGCGATCGCGGCGGCGTTGATCCTGGCGTGGGGCCCGGCGATATGGGTCACCTTCGGCGTCTCCGCGATGAACTTCTTACTGTGCTGCGCGCTCGCGGTCAAGCTCAACATGACCGTGAAGACGATCCTTCAAGTCGAGGACGAGGGCGGGAAGATGTCCAACGAGGTGTACTGGTTCCGAAACCCGAAGTTCATCGAAGACGCGTTCGTGTTGGCGCTATTTCAGCAGGCGTTCAGTCTCGGCGCGATGGTCTTCGGCCTGTGGGAGGTTGGCTACGGAGACGATTACGAGTGCTACTACGGAGGGCCGGGGACGTATATCCTGAAGATCGCCTTCCTCCTGCAGGCGTTGCTCCTCGGCGGTTACGTCATCCTCCCGCTTCAGGTGCGTCATTCTATACACACGTCGTTCACCCACCGCTCGGTTTCAACACATGATCCCGTGGGTCCCTTTCAACTGACCGATGAACTCGTTTCCCACGGAACGCGCCTCAGGCGGTGACGGCGCAGATGAGCGACCACTTCCGCGCGGAGCTGCTCGGGAAACACACGAAGAAGACGATGGAGATGATCACCGAGCAGCTCGCCAGGCGAAGGAGTAACTTGAAGAAATTCGCGACGCAGGAGGACGCGGTGCTGCACATTCAGAGGTCGTTCCGAGCGCGGCGGGAGAAGCGGATGCTTCAGCTCGCGAGGAGCGCCATCGTGCAGGGGTGAAGGGCGACGTCGACGCGAGCGCGAAGGCGGTCGGCGGCGCGTCGCGGCTGGCGTGGTGTCCGCGTGCGCTGCTCTAGATCGCGTCGACGAACTGTATTAATTGGTTATTAATTGGGTGTATTACTGTGCTCGTATTCCGACGCGGTGCGGTGCTCGCCCTGCCGCGCGCCGACGACCCGCGCGCCGAGCGAAACGTTTGCACGAAGACTACTGTCGTGAACGATCGCGACGAGCGTGCTCACTCCACACACGTAATCTTCACACGCGCGCGCGCACTCCTCCGCGCGCGAGCGCACGCCTCCTCGCTCGCGCCGTTCGCCGCGGCTCCGCGCGCGCGATGGGGTTACGCCGGTTCGAGCGCGTGAAGAACTCCGCGCGCCCCGCGGCGAAGCTCGGCGGCGGCGGCGGATGGGTCGCGAAAGACGACGCGGACGCGGACGCTCCGCCGCCGTTCCCGTCCGCGCTGCCGAAGCGACCGAGGAAGACGACCCCGCACGGCGACGGCGACGGCGTCGCGACGACGAAAATGAAAGCGTTCAGCGGCGGCGGGTGGCGCGCGGCCGCGCCCGGGTTCGGCGACCCGGAGGACCTCGCGCCCGCGCGGCCGCCGTCGAGTAAGATCCTTCTCGGAAACCTCGCCACGGACGTCGACCCGGACGCGATGCGCGACGCGCTGACGGAGAAGTGCCGCGGTCTCGAGCTCGGCGACGGCGCGCTCGTGCGCGTGACCGTAGCCGTGTTCGGCCCCGCGCGCCCGATGCTGAAGCGCGACCGCAACAGACGGCATCGCGGGTTCGCGGTCGCGGAGTGGAGCGATCCCGACGTCGCCGCCGCCGCGCGCGAGCGCCTGCGCGACGCGACGCTCACGACGCCGACGAGCGCGAAAACCCCGGGCGGGGTGCGGCCGTTGAAAGCGTCTATGGAGGTCGGGCCCGCGATGGACGAACACTTTCTCGCGGGAACGCAGGGGGTGGAGAAGGATGAGGAGGACGCGGCGGCGGCGGCGGCGGCGGAACAGGCGGAGAGAGACCGCGCGTGGAACATGAACGAACTCCGCGCGCTTCCGATGCGCGCGTCGTGCCTCAGCACGCACACGACGCTGCCGGACTTGACGCCGTATCAACGCTCGCGCGTGATGCGTTACTTCCACGACGCCATCGACGGCCTGCCCGAGCTCCGCGATATCGTCGCGCTCGTGGAGGCGGCGGCGCCGAAGTACACGCGCGTGAAAGAGCTCATCGAATCCGTGGAAGCGTTCAAGCTCCTCCTCGCGTTCTTAGCGACCGCGGAGCACGCGGGCGGGACGTACAACGAGGTCGAGACGTTCTTCGACCTCGCGTGCGGGCACGGCCTCGTCGGCGTCCTCGTCGCGTACGCGTTTCCGAGCCGCCGCGTCGTCGCGTGCGACCGCGTGCGTCGACGCGCCTTCGACGTCTACGTCCGAGCGTTCGGCGCGTTTGTCGCCGCGGAGGACGCGGGGACGCCCCCGCCGTTCTCTCACGTCGTGGAGGGGTCCCCGTCGGACGAAACACCAGACGCGAGCGGGATGGGGACGATGCCGGGCGACGCGGCGGCGGCGACGGCGACGGCGTCGAGGGCGCGCGCGGACGCGGCGGCGAGGGCGCACAGGAGAGGCGCGAGCGACGCCGTCGTCGCGTCGCACGCCGCGGCGACCGCCGCCGCGGAGGCGCGCGCGAACGCGCTCCTCCCGCCGCTCTCTCCCTCGCTCCTTCCCAACCTCGCGCATATCGAGGGTGAGATCGACGCGATACGGTCGCGCGTGAACGACAGAAGCTTGGTGCTCGCGCTTCACGGGTGCAACGAGGCGAACAAGGAGAGCATGGACATGGCTCGGCGCGCCGACGCGTTGTGGTGCGTCATGCCGTGTTGCGTGAAGGCGCGTTCTATACACTGGTCCCCATACGACCCCGTCGGCGTGGTGAACGCCGTTCCTTAAGGACTTTGCTCGGCGATTCTCTCCGATCATCCCTCGCTTTCAATCCCCGCCCTCGACGCCTTTCAACTCCAACTGACGCCTTTCAACTCCACCCCGACGTTCGCTTGTATGGAACGACCCTGAAGAGCGAGCTGTATCTCCCTCAGTGCACGCTGTCGAAGCTGACGGACGAGGCGCGGTACGCGTTCGTGTGCGGCGCGATGGCGGCGTCGTACGACGCGCAGATGGTTCGCAGCATCGATCGGAGGATAACGAACCGGGCGCTGATGTTGTCGGGGGGATGGGACGCGCGGCGCGCGGGCGTCGGCGGCGGCGGCGGCGGCGGCGCGCGCGCGAACGCCTCGAACGCGGGGCCGTTCAAGCTGCGGTTCTTGACGGATCACAAGCGGTTGGTCCCGCGCGCCGCGGCGCGCGAGACGCCGGTCGGCGCGCCGCGCGCCGCCGCGCGATAGAGGAATAGCGTAGATAGCGAGCGGCCGTTCGGACCGAAACCGGCGCCGACTGCAGCTGACTGGCGACGAAATCCAGACGCGATAACGAAATCCAGACGCGATAACGAGGCGCGTCCGTCCGAGCCGCAGTAGCGCTTGCGATCGTCACGGAGAGGCGCGCGCGCGTCGTCGTCGTCGTCGTCGTCGACTCGTCGCGATGAGCGCTCTCGTCGCGTCCTCCTCCTCCTCCGCGCGCGCGCGCGCCGTCGCGTCGAGGAAGGCAGCCCTCTCGACACGTCGGCAGATCCGCCGCCCCGTCGCCGCGCGCGCGGCCGCGTCCGGGGCCTCGGACGCCTCCGTCTCGCGCGTCGACGCCTCCGCGGCGTCCCTGCTCCCGCCCCCGACGCCGTCCACCGCGTCGCTCGTCGCGACGGTCGCGGCGAGACCCGCGACGAAGGCGCCGGCGGTCGCGTCCGACGACGTCTCGCCGTTCATGGCCTTCTGCCGCGCCAACTGGGGCTACTTCGCGGCGTTGCAGACGATCGCGCTCATCGGCGCGGCGAACAACGGCATCCTCGCGAAGAAGCGCCGTCTCGAGATCGCGGAGATCAACGCGAAGCTGCGCGCGATGATGCAAAAGTACGAAGAGCAGCAGGACGCGTGCGATCCCGACGGACCCGCGTCGAGGAAGCTCTCCGAGGGAAAAAGAAAGCTCAAGGAGGACGACCTCGACGGCGCCGTCCAGGCGTTCAACGAGGCCGCGTTGCTCGTCGAGCGAGGCGACGACGCGAGCGCGCTGAGCGTCGCGAAGGGCGTCGCGACCGCGCTGATTCGCAAGGGCGATCTCGCCGCGGCGATCGCGGTGTTGGAGGCGAAGGACGTCGTCGACGCCGCCGTCCGGGACGGAGACGGCGCGGTGTACGGGATGCTCGGGGATTGTTACACCGACCGCGGGGAGTTCGCGACCGCGGGGAAGTATTACGACAAGTGTCTGAGCATGGACTGACGGACACGCGCGGACGACGACGACGAGGCGCGATCGAGCGAGCGAGGCGTCGCGACGCGCGGCGCGGCCGGGGCGGGCGGGTCTCGCGGCGCGCGCCGCGAGAGAGACGACGAGTCTGAAATACATCGTTCGTCTGAATCCAATCCGATCCGATCGTTCGCATCTCTCTCTCTCTCTCTCCCGCCTCGCGAGCGGTTCTTCCGCGTTCCGTTCCGTCGCGCGCGTCGAGATCGTCGGCGTCGTCCCGAGTCCTCTTCATCGCGCGTCGACACACACGCTTTGCTTAAGTCACCTCGCTTTTTTTTGTGTTCGGCCGACCGACCAGACCGCGATAAAAAAAAATCGTGATTCGTACACTTATTACACGTGTAGTCGCGAGGGTAAAAAGACATACGACAGTTTTTCGCGTACGAATCCACTTGGCACCTTGTGGAGTCAGTGCTTCAAAACCGAAAAATATCCCGCCGTCGCAGCCAATCACAAGCCGCGAAAAAAAATATTCTCGAAGAGATTTTGCGAACACGAGAAGTCGACCTTCAGCACGGGGCGCGTGCGTCGCCAATCCCGACGCGCGCCGTGCACACGCCGCGCCCTCACTACGACGCGCGTTCCGCGACCGCCTTCTAGGCTCTCCCGCGGCGCGTCCCCGAGCGAACGAGGCCGATCGACCGCGTGAAGCCGCCGTCGTCGCGCCGTTCGATCGCGCGCGGGAACCGCGCGACTTTTCGACGCGGGCTTCTTTTTGGCGCGTCGCGTCGTCGCCGAAGCGATCGGACGCCGCGCGTGAGCGCCAGCGACGCGCGCGCTCGACGCGATGCACGCCACCTCCGCGAGCGCGTGCTCGGAGACGCACGCGCGCGTCGCCGCGCGCGCGTCCACCTCCGGGTCGCGATCGCGCGCGCGCGCGACGCCCGCGCGCCTCCCGCGCCGCGGCGTGGGAATAACAACAACCACGTCGTCGCCGTCCGCGTCGCTCGACGCGACGACGACGCGCGCGCCGCGCCGCCGCGAGGCGGCGTCCTCCGCGCGCTCCCGCGGCGTCTCCGTCGTCGCGCGCGCGTCGTCCTCCGCGCGCTCCCGCGGCGTCTCCGTCGTCGCGCGCGCGTCGTCCTCCATGGGCGGCGGCGCCGCGCGCGACGACTCCGACGCGCGCGATCTCCCGCGGACGTCGCAGCAGCAGAACCCCGCGGCGGAGTACGATCTCGAGAGCATGAAACCCAAGCGCCCGCCGAAGGCTGCGTCGGACATGCCGCCGCCGCCGCCGCCGGAGCCATCGATGGCGTCGTCCAGGACGAAGAACGGGATCGCCGCCGCCGGCGGCGGCGCGGGGAGGAAGAAGACGAACGACACCGGCGTCCCGCCGCCCGCGAAACCGGCGGAGCAAAAGTCGCACCCGCTGCACGCCAACGCGGCGAACGCGACGAAGAAGAAGAAGTCGAAGCCGGGTAACGGTAACGCTTCGGATCCGATCGTTACCCCCGCGGGAACGGAGAAAATCGACGGCGCCCCGGGCGGCAAGGCGGTCAAGGCGAGCGAGAGCGACGACGCGAGGAACAACGTCGTCGCGCCGTCGCCGTATAAAAAAGAGGATGAAAAGTTCGCGCTCGACAAGAAGCGCATGGAGCTCATAATCGAAGAGAAGGAGTGGGACCTCGCAGAGATGGAGCACGGCGAGGAGAAGATGGACAAAATCATCGAGTACGTCCACGCGGTGGAGCAGTACAAGGAGCTCTGCGCCGCGAAGGTGCCGGACACCGTGAGCGACCTGCTGTCGCAGTATGTGCGCGTGTACTGCCTCGCCCCCGGAGCGACGGGGTACGAAGAGGCGCTCGACTTCCTGTGCCTCGGCGAGGGCGAGTCCGAAGACGAGATCGACATGAACGCGTACGACGACGACCGCCGCGTCCGGAACTGCGGCGTCATGGACCTGAGCGAGGTGGAGCGCGTGATTCGAATGCTCGGCGGCGAAGAGGCGGCGGAGGACTCAGACGACGACGACGACGACGACGACGACGACGAGACGGGCGGGAACTCGTTCAAAGGCTTCTCCGGGAGCCCGTACAAACCGGACAACAAGCTTCACATCGCGCAGGACGTGGACGGCGACTGGAGGTGGCTCGAGGACGACCTCGGGAGAGCGCTCCCCGCGCGTCCGAACGGCGATTACTCCGTCAGGATGATGTCCGTGGAGGAGATGGTGCACCTCGGTCTCAACGTGAACTCGCTGCACGAGGAAGTCGACCCCGCGGAGCTCGTGGACTTCTCGTCGTGCAAGAGCTGGGACGACGCTATTCGCGTCGGGAGGGAGGTGGAGAGCGCGCTCGAGCACATGAGAGCGGACGGGTGGGAGGTGGACACCCGGGCGTGGTGCAGCGAGGCGGAGCACCTCGTCGTCGTGAAAAATCTGACGCCGCTGCGGACGATGTCGCACGTGGACGGACAGAAGAAGAAGAAGACGACGCCGAGGGGGAAGAAGAAGGGGAGGAAAGGGCCGACGGCGGCGGCATGATTCAATTTTTTGGTCGGCATTCATTTTAGACGCACACGCAGTTGATTTCATAACAGGCATTCTAAGGATTTCAAATACTGTGACTACGTCGCGTCGGAAGAACGCGTGTACTTTCGCGCCGCCGACTGACGAGCGACCGAGCCGCGATCGGATGGACGACGATCGTCGTCTACCCTCGCCCGGCGCCGGACCGTCGAACGCTAACCTTGAGCAGCACGAACGCGGCGGCGAGGTACGCGCCGGCGATCGCGCACAGCACGCACACGTCGTATCGCATCGCCGCTCGCGTGTCCCCGAACGAGAAAAACTGGAGCACCTCTCTCCCGGAGACGTCCACGCCGACGCCGGCGTTTTCGTTCTGCCCCGCGGCGTCCGTGAACTTGGGGGTGAAGCGAAAGGTCCCCGCGTCGAGGAACTCGTTGACGAGCAGCGCGTCGTACGCGTAGTTCACGAACGATGTCTTCGTGAGGACTTTCACGAACACGTTCGCGGGGGAGCGGTGACTCGCCGCCGCCGCCGCCGACGACGACGACGAAACGCTCGATCCCGAGACGTTTTGCTTGTTCAAGAGGAACCCGCCGCTCAGGACGGACGACAAAATCGCCATCAACCCGCACACGTTCGCGACCGCGTTCGACGGCGTCACGATCCCGATCGCCATGCACAGCGCGCTGCTCGCGACGTTCGCGAGCACGTTCACGAGCGTAAACCACGACGCGCGCGCGAGGTACACGAGAAACGACCCGCCGTGTAAACCCACGAGCGGATACGTGACGACCGTGAAAAACATCGGCGGGAAAACTCTCAACACGAGGACGTCGAACAACACCACGGACGTGAAGTACGCGTTCACGCCGTACGCGCCGCTCGCGCGCTCTCTCAAGAAGAGCAGCCGGTCCTCGCGCCACACCGGGAGAGACGACAGCGACATGAGCGCGAGGTACAGGAGGATGAAGAAGAGGCATCCCATGCGGTTTTGTATCCCGCCCGTGTCTTTTCCCGCGGCGAAGAACACGCCGCCGAGGCCTAACGACGCGACCCCGGTCGCGACGAAGTGCAGGAGGATCAAGAACGGGTGCCGGCGGACGTTCCTCACCATGCGTCGCAGAAGCGCGCGCACTTGCCGCGGGTACGACGCGACGTACTTCGTCAGCGGCGTCGCCGCCGCGTCGTCGCCGCCGTCGTCGTCGTCGCCGCCGCCGTCACCGTCTTCGCATCGCACGCGTAACGTGTGCGTCATGTTGCGCCCGTTCGCGCGCACGTCGCTCTTCTCGAAGTCGTCGATCATCGCGTCGATATCGTCGTCGTCCGCGGATAAGACGACGTCGAGCATGAAGTCCGCGATGTTGACCGCTTCCGGCTTTCGCGGAACGTTTCGCATGGATTCGAAATGCGCCTCCGCGTCGAGAGAGGGTCCGCTGTACACGACCCTCCCGTCGCTCGACATGACTAACACGCGGTCGAGGAGGCGGAATATGTCCGGTCGCGGCTGGTGGATCGAGAGCAGGATCGTCACGCCGAGCGCGCCGAGGCCGGCGAGGATGTCCACGACTTTCGCCGCGTTGGTCGCGTCCA
>Ga0181559_10003024_pt1 | contig 16579 bp, 10 predicted proteins | sample 011ome_21_FD_133752 | JGI IMG/M metagenome (GOLD analysis project Ga0181559, IMG submission 133752) | Coastal salt marsh microbial communities from the Groves Creek Marsh, Skidaway Island, Georgia - 011508AT metaG (megahit assembly) | ecosystem: Environmental > Aquatic > Marine > Intertidal...
ATGGAAATTACCGGTGTTGTTTTGTGTAGAAAATAATGGTTACGGTTTGTCTACACCCACTTCAGAACAATTTAATTGTGAAAACATTGCAGATAAAGGTATTGGCTATGGAATGGAAAGTCACGTAATTGATGGCAATAATATCATAGAAGTTTACAGTAAAGTTTCTGAATTGGCCGAAAGTGTTCGTCAAAATCCGAGACCCATTTTATTAGAGTTTAAGACCTTTAGAATGCGTGGTCATGAAGAGGCGAGTGGTACCAAATATGTTCCTCAAGAGTTGATGGATGAATGGGCTGCAAAAGATCCTCTTGAGAATTTTCAAGCCTATTTAAGAGCAGAAAAAATACTTACAGAAGAAGATGAAGTTTTGTTTAAAGAAGCTATTGTTCACGAAATTAATGAGCATTTACAAATGGCTTTTGACGAACCAGCAATTAAAGTTGATTTAGAAACTGAAATTAATGATGTTTTTAAAGCCTTTCAACCTGAAATCATCAACCCATCTTCAGAAACCAAAAAGATCCGTTTGATAGACGCTATTTCTGATGGATTGCGACAATCTATGGAGGAACATGATGATTTAGTAATCATGGGGCAAGATATTGCAGAATATGGTGGAGCATTTAAAATAACAGACGGATTTGTAGCGCAATTCGGAAAAGATAGAGTTCGGAATACACCCATCTGTGAATCGGCCATTGTTTCGGCGGCTTATGGTTTGTCTGTAAACGGAATGAAAGCTGTCATGGAAATGCAGTTTGCCGACTTTGTTTCTTCAGGGTTCAATCCGATTGTAAATTTGTTGGCAAAATCTCAGTATCGTTGGAGTCAAATTGCTAATGTGGTGGTTAGAATGCCTTGTGGAGCAGGCGTTGGGGCTGGACCTTTTCATTCTCAAACCAATGAAGCTTGGTTCACCAAAACACCAGGGTTAAAAGTAGTATATCCTGCATTTCCTGCAGATGCTAAAGGCTTGTTGATTGCTGCAATTAATGATCCGAATCCGGTATTGTTTTTTGAGCATAAAGCCTTGTATCGTTCAGTATACCAAGAGGTTCCAGAAAATTATTACACCTTGCCAATCGGAAAAGCAGCAACATTAAAAGAAGGAAATGACATCACCATCATTAGTTATGGTGCAGGAGTACATTGGGCCTTAGAAACGCTGGAGAAAAACCCAACCATTTCTGCAGATGTGATTGATTTAAGATCTTTGCAGCCGTTAGATGTTGAAACCATTTATGCTTCAGTTCGTAAAACAGGAAAAGCCATTGTATTACAAGAAGATTCTTTGTTTGGAGGAATTGCAAGTGATATCTCTGCATTCATTACCGAAAACTGTTTTAAAGATTTGGATGCGCCTGTAAAACGTGTTGGTAGCATAGAAACGCCAATTCCGTTTTTAAAAGAATTAGAAAATCAATATTTAGCGAAGAATCAATTTGAAAAGGCTTTACTAGAAGTACTATCTTTTTAATAAGGTTTTAGCTAGTGGTTATTGATTTTTTAGAAAGAGATAAAATCAAGCCTAAAGAAATCAATCCACAAATAAAGAAGCCTATAAATAATGGCAGTGCATTTTCTGTAACATAACTTCCAATATAGGTTGCAATTGGAACTGCCATTACAGTAGATATAAACCCATTGATAGCTGCACCAACTCCGGCAATATGCCCAACAGGCTGCATGGCTAAAGCTCGCAAGTTTCCAAATAAAAATCCGATAGCAAAAAATTGCAATCCACAGAAAATCAAAAATATCTCAATAGATGGATTTTGTGTTTGATAAAATAGGATTGCATAGAGTAGTGGGGTTAAGGTAAATACAATCGTAAACACGGTTACTAGTTTGTACATTCCAAAACGCATTACAAAGGTTCCGTTTAAAAAAGTAGCAAAACCTAATGCTAATGCTAATCCTGCAAAAATATAAGGGAACTCTTCTTTTAAATGATATTGATCTTGAAAAATATGCTGAGAAGCAGATAAATAGACCATAAAAGAACCGGTAATAAATCCAGAAATTAAGGTAAATACAACTGCCTGTTTGTGTTTTACAAACTCTATTGAGCCGTCTAAAAACAAACTCAAACGAAATTTGGTTCTTTTTTCTACAGCTAATGTTTCTGGTTGACGTTTCCACAACCAAAACATGATAAAAACTCCAATAATTAATTGGCTATTAAAAATGGCTTTCCAACCATAGGCGTCTAAAATAAGCTTACCAATTGCAGGTGCAACAACAGGAACTAAAATAAAAATCACCACAATAAACGACATGATTTTTGCCATATAATCGCCACTAAAACTATCTCTAACCATGGCAATACTAATGGTTCTTGGCGCAGAAAGTCCAACGCCTTGTAAGATTCTTCCTACAATCATGGTTTCTAGATTTATTGCGGTAACACAAATAAAACTGGCAATCACAAATAAGGTAAACCCCATATAAATTACAGGTTTTCTTCCTAAACTATCAGAAATTGGCCCGAAGATCAATTGCCCAAATCCCAATCCAAGAAAAATCATGGTAACTAATAATTGATTATCGGTGGTATCTTGAATTCCGATTGAAATTCCAATACTTTCTAATGCTGGTAATAAGGCATCTATTGACATCGCTACAATAGACATTAATGAAGCCATTAAGGCGATGAATTCTAATTTTGAGGAATTTTTTGTTGACATGAGGGCAAAAGTACTTCATTTGTCATAGAAGCTTTAGTGTTTGCTATTATTATTTTTTATATTGCTATCTATAATGTAATTCAACCAACTAACCAACAATGAAAAAACTACTGATTTTAAGCTGTATACTGCTATGCTCTTGCGGAGAAAATGAATCAATAAAAGTTGCTAAAAGCATTCCTTTTATAAGTCCAATTCCAGAAAAGATAGAAAAAAAAGAATTTGATACCTCGAGTTTGTTATGGTATACAAAAACTGCTGAAAAATGGGAGGAAGCCTTGCCAGTTGGAAATGGAAGAATTGGAGGAATGGTGTTTGGAGGCGTCGAAGAGGAACAAATACAATTAAATGAAGAGACCTGTTGGTCTGGTGGGCCTTACAATTCTACGGTTAAAGGAGGTTATAAAGAATTACCTAAAATTCAGCAACTTATTTTCGAAGGAAAACCTGTAGAAGCTCATAAATTGTTTGGTAGACATTTAATGGGATATCCTGTTGAACAACAGAAATACCAATCGGTTGCAAATTTGCATTTGTTTTTTAAAAAAGACCAAAAAGCTACGCATTATAAAAGATGGTTAGACTTGTCTAACGGAATTACAGGAGTTGAGTATACCGTTGATGGTGTTACCTACAATAGAGAAATTATTTCTTCAGCTGTAGATCAAACAATTGCAGTTCGTTTAACGGCGAGTAAACCAGGAATGCTGTCTTTTGAAACTGAATTAAGAGGCGTTCGGAATCAAGCTCATTCTAATTATGCAACCGATTATTTTAGAATGGATGGTGATAAAGAAAATGAATTGGTAGTTACTGGTAAATCTGCAGATTATCTAGGAATAGAAGGGAAGCTACGTTATGAAGCGCGTGTCAAAGTAAACACTGAAGGAGGGAAGTTGGTTCGGAAAGGGGCTAAGATCTTTGTAGAAAATGCAACTTCTGTGACCATTTATTATGTGGCGGCTACCAATTTTGTAAACTATAAAGATGTTAGTGCAAATCAGAAGGAACGCGTTCAGAACTATTTGAATGACCTTAATGGGAAAAAATTTGATGTCGTTAAAAAAGAAGCCGTTAAAGACTATCAACAGTTTTTTAACCGTGTTCAACTACAATTACCAGAAACAGCCAATTCGTTTTTGCCAACAGACGAACGCATGAAAGCGATTCAGACAAGTCCAGACCCACAAATGGCGGCTTTGAGTTATCAATTTGGACGTTTTTTACTGATTTCATCAAGTCGAGTTGGTACACAGCCTACTAATTTACAGGGAATTTGGAACAACAATATGAATCCGTCTTGGGATTCTAAATACACCACCAATATCAACACAGAAATGAATTATTGGTTGGCAGAATCTGCAAATCTTTCAGAATTAACAGAACCTTTGTTCACAATGATTGAAGAATTGACAGATCAGGGCGCTGATGTTGCCAAAGAACATTACGGCGCAAAGGGATGGGTTTTTCATCAAAACACAGATATTTGGCGTGTTGCAGCACCTATGGATGGACCTACTTGGGGAACATTTACAGTTGGAGGAGCTTGGCTAACCACACATTTGTGGGAGCATTATTTGTATACGCAAGACAAAGCCTTTTTAGAAAAAGCATATCCAATTTTAAAAGGATCCGTTGATTTCTTTATGGATTTTCTGGTAGAACATCCTACTAAAAAATGGTTGGTTACCAATCCATCTAACTCCCCTGAAAATCCGCCAAAAGGACCAGGGTATGAATACTTTTTTGACGAAGTAACAGGGTTCTATTATTTTACCACAATTACAGCGGGAGCAACTATGGATACTCAGATTTTAAAAGATTTATTCGACTATTATGCAAAGGCAAGTACAATTTTACAAAAAGACCTTTCTTTTGCAGAAAAAGTAACTGCAGCACGGAAACGATTGGCTCCATCGCAAGTTGGAAAAGATGGCACCTTACAAGAATGGGCTGAAGATTTAGAGCAATTAGAAGACAAGCATCGTCATTTTTCTCATATGTACGGATTGTATCCGGGAAATGTTTTGTCTGCAAAACGAACTCCAGAATTTGTCAATCCTATTAAAGCTGTGCTAGAACAGCGTGGAGATGGCGGAAAAGGATTTTCTAGAGCTTGGAAAATGGCATTGTGGGCACGACTTTCTGATGGAGATCGAGCAAATAAGATTTACAAAAATTATTTAGAAGAGCAGTGTTATTTGTCTTTATTTGCCAAATGTGGAAATCCGTTACAGGTAGATGGCTCATTGGGAGTGACAGCTGCAATTTCTGAAATGTTAGTACAATCTCATGAAGGAATTATTGAATTGTTACCAGCCTTGCCAACAGAGTGGTATTCGGGTACCTTTAATGGAGTAGTAGCTAGAGGTGCTTTTGAATTGGATTTAGAGTGGAAAGACGCAACAATGAAATCGGTTTCTGTGCTTTCTAAGGCAGGAAAAACCTGTAAAATAGCAACAAAATCTCCCGTTAAAGTATGGGTAAACGGAAAAGAAATTGCAGCAACTCAAGGAGACGGATTTGTAAGTTTTAATACCAATGTAGGAGAAACCTATACCATAAATTTTTAAAACTAAACTATTGAATATAAAAGAGTTAAAATCAGAAATTGAAGGGATTGATATTTATTTGTTAGATCAAATATTAAAAGAAAGATACCAGCAAAATGATGTGATTTTAGATGCAGGTTGTGGTTCTGGTCGGAATTTAAAATGGTTTTACGATAATAAATTTACCGTGTATGGCTTAGATTCTTTGGAATCTAGAATAGAGGAAGTAAAAGAAAAATATACAGAACAACATTCGAATTTTTCTGTGCAAAACCTTGATCAGTTGCAATTTGAGAATCAATTTTTTGATCATGTAATTTGTAGTGCTGTATTGCATTTTGCTCAAAATACCCAACAATTTAAAAGAATGGTTGCAGAATTGTTTAGAGTTTTAAAACCAGGCGGAAGCTTGTTTATAAGAATGACTTCTAATTTTGGAATAGAAGATAAGGTACAATCAATTTCGGATGGAGTTTATTATTTGCCAGATACCACCAATCGGTTTTTATTGACTAGTGATTTGGTAGCCTATTTAAAAGAAACCTTTTCTTTTACGTATCTAGAGCCTTTAAAAACAGTAAATGTAAATAATATGCGCTGTATGAGTACCTTAGTGCTCAAAAAGAAGTAAAGATGATAAAACATGGTATAAATTTTGATGGTTTAACAAGCATCTATTAAAGACTAAAAAAATGAAAAAACTAGGAATACTTTGTTGTTTGCTTTTGATGAGTTGCGGAATTGCCAAAAATACCGTTACTGAAAAAAAAGCAACAGCATTAAAAAAGCTAATTGACTCTAAAAATTTTAGCATTGTATCACATACAGCCATGCCTATGGCTGGTATAGCGATGCAGCAATTAGCAAATTCTAATTTGTTGGGAACTGGAAATACTGCAAATAATATAGATTTAACGACAAATGCCAATTATTTTAAAGTAACTAATTTAGGTGAGTTGTCCGTTTCTTTACCATTTTACGGAGAAACAAGATCAACTAGATTCTATGGAAAATTAGGAAACATACAATTTGAAGGAATTCCAACAAAGTCAAGTTTTATATTTAACGATTCAAAAAACCGTTATGAAGCATCTTACGAATTCAAAACTAGAAGTGATGTATATAAAATTAACATTCAAATCTATTTAAATTCTAAAACCAGACTAATGGTAATTCCAGGAAATAAATCTGCTATTACATATTTAGTAGTAATACAAGGAATTGAATAACGTACTTATTTCTAAATATTTACAAATTCACTATTTAACATAATGTAAATTATAGCACATTTTATAACAACTAGCGTAATAACGCTTTTGGGCGATATTTGACATAATTAGAACATTATAGTTCATTATTTCAAGATATTTAAATACAATTATAGCAATCTCCTTATTCCAATAAAGATAAAAATCAACAAAGTATACCAAATAAAGAATGCAATGATAGCATCTTTATAACCCAAAATAAGCATGGCACTTATTATTAAAAGTTGAAACCCTAAGCCAAAAATTGAAATAGCCGACATAAAAAGGCTCGGAAATCGTTTGCTCTTAAAGGCACCAGGATCTAGTCTGTGAATTACTTTGTCGAAAGTGCCATAAAAAAAATTATACAACGAAAATAATATGTTTACATTTCTTTGTGTTTCTCCTTTTAATGCTATTGGAGTTTCGTGTTCAAACACTCTACTTGTTTTATCACCATTTAAATTATTTCTTAGAATCACATAATAATAGTTATATAAAGTCCCTTGTAATTGAATTCCTAAGAAAGCAATAAAAGTATAGATAAAATGGGCCTCAGTTGTATACCATAATGCTATAAAAATTAATAAATTTAGAATTATATCCGAAACAGAATCAAGAAAACGACCTGTATAAGAAGGTGTATTTTTTACCCTTGCTAACTCACCATCTGCAGCATCTAAAATAGATTTTACTATTAAGAAAAATGCAGCAAACCATAAATGGTTAAAAAGTATGCAATAGATGGCTATCAATCCTGCTACTAAAAACCATATGGTTACATGTATAGGGGTGATTGAAGTGTCTTTTAATGAATTGGCTATTAAACGCCCTATCGGTCTGCCATAATCTGAGAGATCAATAAACTTATGAGAACTTGGTAATTTTGACATGTTAACTTGTTGTACTTTTTAAACTCATGAAAGGACTACACCCGAACTACTATATTTTATTTTTTTTTAATGAAACCATGCAAACTTAAAATATTGTTTAACAAATAACGTTAAAAGTTAGACGAAAATAGTATATTTACACAATACATCACGGCTTTTAAAATTCTAATGAGAGTAAATTTATTTTAAAGTTTTCCAAATAGACTCCATTTCTTGAACCCGTTTGTCTAACATTTTAGAAGCTTCTTGGGTTTTTAGGGTTGGTTTGGTATCTGAACCTTGTAATATATTCAATAAAAAAAGCAATTTAGACTGTAAGCTAACAAGGGTTTCATTTGTCAATTCAGTATTATAAATACTTCCATAGAGTGGATTACCATCGTTTGGTGCACCTCTGCCTCTATACTTAAGCTGTGCTGTTGTTGCATTTTTATTTGTATCGATAGCTTCTCTAATGTCTTGTAACTTCTCGTAATTTCTGTAACTCTGCATCGATAAATTTGTTTGTAGTTGAAGTGCATTTGCACTCATTTCTGAACGTGGATCTAATAGAACGGTTAGGTTTTGTTCAAGTAACTGTCCATTTACTCTCAGTTGAACTTTATAAGTACCTGGAGCTACAAAAGGACCTACAGGACTACTTTCAGTATTGTATTGCACTGCGGCAATGGCTAGACCTCTGTTTGCTCCTCTTGGATTTTTGTATCTTAAATTCCACACAAAACGTTGATGCCCTTTTTTAGTAGATAGGCCTTTAAAAGGTCGTATCCAATAAGTAGGATGTCTCATTGTTGTTGAATCTAAGGCTTCTGCTTTGTCGTCACTAGAAAAGTGATTGACTAACTTCCCTTTTTGATCAAAAATACGAAGATCTACTTTAGCTGCATTGTTGCCTAAATAATAATCGATGATGGCTCCGTCTGGTGGATTTTGACCCGTTGGCTCTTCAGGAGGCAGAGGCGTATCACTAAACATATTGAAACGCACTCTATATGCATCACTTGGTTGAAAAAGATATGCTTTAGTTGTATGTAACTTTGCCATTTCTCTCAAAGGACTAAAATTGTCTAAAATCCAAATAGAACGTCCATGGGTACCAATTACTAAATCGTTGTTATGAATTACTAAATCACGAATAGAAGATGCAGGCATATTCATTCTTAATGATTGCCATGAAGCCCCGTCGTTTGCAGAAAAATACACTTCGCGTTCTGTTCCTGCAAATAACAATCCTTTTTGTGTGTGATCTTCTCGTACCGTATTTACAGGGCCTGAAGGATTCATCCCTGAAACCACTTCTGTCCATGTTTTACCAAAATCATGTGTTTTGTAAATATGAGGTTTCATATCATCTTTACGAATGGCATTTACAGCGATATAAGCTGTCCCTTTATTAAAATGACTGGCATCAATTTGTGAAATTTTATCCCACGAAGTAATGGCTTTTGGAGTTACATCTTTCCAAGATTTTCCACCATCTGTTGTAACATGGATCAATCCATCATCGGTTCCTGCCCAAATGATGTTTTTATCAAGAGGTGAAGGTCCAATGGCATACACAATAGCACGTTGCGGCATGGTCTTTAAACTTTCATTTTTGTAATCCCCTACACTAGCTGGAACTTCAGGTTGTTTTCTTGTCAAGTCTTGACTGATTTGCACCCAATTTTCTCCACCATCATGTGTTTTCCAAACCACATTGGTTCCGAACAACAACATACTATTATCTGCCGGATGAAAAAGCAACGGCATGGTACGTAGATATCTAAATTTTCTTGAGCGCAATACTTCTGGACCCACAAATTGTGATTGTCCTGTTTTTTTATTGAATCGAATAACGCGTCCACCATAAATAATGTTCGCATCTTTTGGATCTGGTGCTACATAGGCATACTCGTCTGCTCCAACTCCCATAAACTCACGGAAAGAAATCTGACCTCCATTACTTCTACTTGCAACACCTATAGCTCCACTTTCTTGTTGACCACCATACACCCAATACGGAAATTGATTGTCTGTAGAAACATGATACAATTGTGAAGTAGGTTGATTGTACCAAGTACTCCAAGTTTTTCCTCCATTTACAGTAATCACAGCTCCTTGATCTGCAGCAAACAATCTAATTTTAGGCTGTAAAGGATTGATCCATAATCGTTGGTAATCATCACCTCCAGGTGCACCTTTTATAGAAGTCCAAGTTTTACCTGCATCATCAGAACGATACGAAGCCACATTTGCAATATATACCACATTTTCGTTTGTTGGATGGACTTGTATGTCTCGTCCCCAAAGGCGCCTGTTGGTATCTACCAAAGTCCAACTTTCACCTGCATCATCACTTCTGTAAATCCCTCCATTATTACTTGCACTAACGATTGCATACATTCGTTTAGAGTTGCTTAAAGCAGTAGTAACCCATACTCTACCCAAGCCATCATTTGCGCCAGGTAATCCCTTTGTTATTCTCTTCCAGGTTTCACCACCATCAGTAGATTTGAACAATCCACTATTTGGACCCGAGAATTTAGCATTTTCCCAAGGTCCTTCCTGGTGTTCCCACAAAGTCGCAAATACAATTTGTGAATTGTTTGGATCTAGATGAACTTGAATGGCTGATGTTTTTGAATTGATATATAAGGTTTTTTTCCATGTTTTTCCTCCATCAATCGATTTGAAAATACCTCGCATTTCATTGGCACCATAAGGATGCCCCATTCCAGCTACATAAACGATATCTGGATTGGTTGGATGCACAATTACTCGTCCCACTTGTTGGATGTTTCCCAGCCCAATATGTTTCCAGTTTTTACCACCATCAATAGATTTAAACATGCCGTCACCAACAGATAAATCAGGCCTGTGCATTCCTTCTCCAGTTCCTACATAGATAATATTAGGATGACTAGGAGAAACAGCAATATCTCCAATAGAATTCGTTGACTCCTTATCAAAAATAGGATTCCATTTTCTACCATAATCATCCGTTTTCCAAACCCCTCCATTATTAACTCCAATAAAAAACACATTGGGTTGCGTTGGTATTCCAACTGCTCCTACAGTTCTTCCAGCACGAAAAGGACCAATCATCCTGTATTCTAGGTCTTGATACTGTGTTTTGTCGATTTGAGAAAATGAGTGAATTGAGATAAAGAGAGTAAAAAGTGTGATTAGGAAAGTTTTCATAATTTAAGATATTATGGTTAGTTCTTTCAAAAATAACTTTTTTTAAATTACCAAACAACGCAATGTTTTACATTACTAAAACACTTTTAAAAAAATAATGAATTTACACCTCTTTCCTCAAAACCTCTAAAGGCGGACTTTTCAAAACACTTCTAATATTAGTTAGACCAATTAATAAAACCAATAGTGTAATGCCTGGTAAAAAAACTAAAAACGGAATGGCAGACGGAATAAAAGGTTCTTTAAATAAAAAAACCGCTAATAACTGACTACTAATCAATGATAATAGAATTCCGACTAAACTTCCCAACATTCCTAAAAAGACATATTCTAAGGCTGTGATTTGTAGAATTTGTTTGCTCTTTGCTCCTAAGGTTCGCAACAACACACTTTCTTTAATTCGTTGGTATTTAGAATTTCTCACAGAGCCAATTAATACAATTATTCCTGTTAAAATACTAAAGAAAGCCATAAAATTGATGATCCATGAAATTTTATCTAAAATGTCTTCGATGATTGTAAAAATCTGACGTAAATCTAAAATGGAAATGTTTGGGAAGTTTTTCACCAAATCTCTTTGTAAATCTGCAGAACTTGCCTCATCTTTTACAAAGGTGGTTAACACACTAAATTGTGGCGCATTTTCTAAAACACCTACAGGAAACACAATAGAAAAATTCAGTTGCGCTCTACCCCAATCTACTTTTCTAATGCTTCCAACAGTGGTGTTCATTAATACTCCTTGTACATTAAAAATAACTTGATCACCTATTTTTAAATTAGCATCTCTTGCAATATTGTCTGCAACAGAAATAAACACAGGTTCGCCTTGTTTTACTTTGTTGGTCCAAGTACCTTCTAACAACTCTTCTGACGGAATTAAAGCATCTCGGTAGGTTACTCTAAATTCATGGTTTAAAATCCATTTATTTCTCCTCGCTGATGTACTTTCTTTACGAATATCATTGACCAATTCGTCTTTAATTTGATGCATTCGCATGGTAACAATCGGAATGTTATTGATGACTTCTAAACCTTTTGGAACGATTGTATTAATAACAGCTTCTCTTTGATTAGTTTGCACATCCATTAAAATGATATTAGGATCATTGCTGCTATTTTCTATAGATGTTTTGGCTAAGAGAATGTCTTTGGTAAAGTATAAGGTACTGATTAAAAAAGTTCCTAAACCAATGGCTAAAATTAAGACCATGGTTTGATTGTTTGGGCGATATAAGTTTAACAAACTTTGACGTTTGGTAAAGCCCCATTTGGTTGGAAAATATTTTTTAATCAACTTCATAAAAAGACTGGATATTCCAGCCATGATAGAGAATGTTATTAAAATACCAATTGTAAATACCAAGCCATTTGATGCATCTTTCAACAACCAGAATGAAAACAAAAAGACAAAAAGAATAATAGCCGCTAAGGTTAAAAGCCGCGCTTTTCTTGGTTTTACTAAATTCTCATCCGTACCTCTTAACACTTCTAAAGGAGATACATACCAGGTGCCTAATAAAGGCAGCAAGGCAAATAAGACCGACATTAATACACCCAATGTTATTCCGATGAATAATGGCTGAGCAGTGATGGATATTTGAACATCAAAAGGTAAAAATCCTTGTAAAATATAGGGAAAAGCATATTGCAGTCCGATTCCGATTACAGCACCTAGAACGCCGCCTAATAGTCCAATTCCGATAATTTGAAGCAGGTAGAAGATAAAGGTTTGTTTTCTAGTAGCTCCTAAACATTTTAAAACAGCTACATTTTTTAATTTTTCTTTGATGTAAATATTTACAGAACTTGCAATTCCAACACAGCCTAAAAGCAAGGCAATAAATGCTGCTAAGTTTAAAAATCGACTCACATTGTCATATCGTCTTCCTAAACGAGCACTTGTACTTGTATGTGTATCTATATCTGCTTTTTCTTCATCTAAAATAGGATCTAATTTTTTATCTAATAGCTCCAAATCCATTGTCGGTGGTGCTACAAAAAAGTATTGGTATTCTTTTCTACTTCCCAATTGTAACAATTCGGTTTGGTCTATAAATCGAAACGGAATGAGTACAGGAGGAGCAACAGAAGTTGAAATAGTGGTACTTCCAGGAATCGATTTTAAAGCTCCAATAATTGGAAAGGTAAGTTTCCCTAATTTTATTGAATCTCCTGGTTTTAAATTGTATTGTAACATTAAAGTAGCATCTACCAATGCTCCGCCTAACTCCTGGTATGTAGATGCAGCATTTTGTGGCTCTGCATCTAGGGTTCCATAAAAAGGAAAGGCACCTTCTATAGCGCGAACTTTAACCAATTTTGTTCCGTCATTTTTTGGAAACGCCGCCATAGAAACAAAATTCACCTCTGAAGCAGCAGCGCCTAAAGAATCGATGATTGCTTGTACTTTTTTAGAAGGAAGCTGTCTGCTATCAATAATAAAATCAGCTCCCATTAAGGCTTTCGACTGATTCTTGATGTTTTGTTTTAAATTTTCACTGAACAACTGAATAGAAACCACAGCAGCAATTCCTAAAATGATTGACGCCATAAAAAGCATCAATCTAGAGAGACTTGCTTTTCCGTCTCTCCATGCCATTTTAAATAGCCAAGTTATCGAAGTTTTTGAGGTTCGTTTGTTCATTAACCTACCCTTGTTTTTTCATTAGACACAATCTTCCCTCCTTTTAAGAGCAATATTTGTTGGGTTCTATTTGCCAATTCTAAATCGTGGGTAATAATTACCAGCGTTGTTCCTGCTTCTTTATTTAATTGAAAAAGCAATTGGATTACTTTCTCTCCGGTTTCTTCATCTAAATTTCCAGTCGGCTCATCCGCAAATAAAATTGAAGGCTTGTTAGAAAAAGCTCTTGCTAAGGCTACTCTTTGTTGTTCTCCTCCCGACAACTGAGAAGGATAATGATCAAAGCGATCTGCCAAACCTACTTTTTGTAACAATTCCATTCCTATTTTAGAGGCGTTTTTTTCTCCTTGTAATTCTAAAGGAACAATGATATTCTCTAAGGCAGTTAAGGTAGGTAGTAGCTGAAAATTCTGAAAGATAAATCCGACTTCTTTATTTCGTAATAATGCTCGTTCATCTTCATCTAAATCGTGTAAATGACTCCCACACAATTCTATAGTTCCACTAGTTGGGTGATCTAAACCAGCACACAAACCGAGTAAAGTTGTTTTACCACTTCCAGAAGGTCCTACAATAGAAAAAATACTTCCTTGTGTAACTTCAAAAGAAATGGTACTTAATACCGTTAATTCTTTAGAACCACTTGTATAAGTTTTCTCTAGTTCATGAATCTTTAATATCTTTGTCATAGTCTTTTTTTAATATAAAATTTACCAGAAATGCTGAAACTGAAAAATAAACAATTGCTTTTTAATTTTGATGATAGTAGGATGAAGATTTTCTTAAAGTTTTGTTATTTTTCCTTTTTCTTACTATTGTTGTCTTGCGGAGCAGATACTTCTACTAAACCAACGAACACAAAAAAAACACCTTCAAAAACTGAAATCAAAACTGAAGAAAAGAATGCAACTAAAAAGATTGTATTTTTTGGAGATAGCTTAACAGCTGGTTATGGTTTAGAAGATGTAAATAATGCTTTTCCTGGCGTTATTCAAGCAAAAATTGATTCACTTTCATTAGATTATACAGTCATAAATTCAGGAGTTAGCGGAGAAACTACATCGGGTGGGAAAAATAGAATCAACTGGATTCTGAATCAAAAAATTGATGTTTTTATTTTAGAATTAGGTGCAAATGATGGTTTGCGTGGCATTCCTTTAAGTGAAACCCAAAAAAACTTACAAGCCATTATTGATGCTGTGCTTCAAAAAAACTCTGCAACAAAAATTATTTTAGCAGGAATGCAGCTCCCTCCTAATATGGGACAAGAGTACACCACGGAGTTTAAAACCATTTTTCCTGAGTTGGCTCAAAAAAACAAGCTTTATTTAATTCCTTTTTTATTGAAAGATGTTGGAGGTATTCCTAGTTTAAACCAAGGAGATGGTATTCATCCAACGATTGAAGGTCAAAAAATTCTTGCTAACAATGTTTGGGAGGTTTTAGAACCACTACTTACATTATAAATTTTAAGGCAACTATTAATGTTGTATAAAAAAAGCCCATCATTAAATGATGGGCTTTTGTAAAACTATAAAGTATATGTTTTAGCTAACTTTTACGTTAACTGCATTTAATCCTTTGTTTCCTTCTTGTAGATCAAATTCAACGTTATCGCCTTCACGAATTTCGTCAATCAATCCAGAGATGTGTACAAAATGATCTTTGTCTACTCCTTCTTCTGTGATAAATCCAAATCCTTTTGACTCATTGAAAAATTTTACTGTTCCTTTACTCATTGTAATGTAATTTAATTTATTTAAAATATTTAGCAGCAAAGGTGACCCCAATTTTTAGACATACAACATTTTAATTGACTTATTTTTAAATTATTAAATTAAACTACCAAATCTTTATTCTCTCTTCTGGTTCTTTGTAGTTTTTATCGCCTGGCTGAACATTAAAGGTTTCATAAAAAGGTGTAAAGTTCATTAGCGGACCATTTACACGCCAAATTGGTGGCGAATGTGAATTTGTTTTGATGTAATTACGCAAATAAGCATCTCTAGTTTTTACACGCCAGATTCTTGCAATCGACATAAAGAAGCGTTCATCTGGAGTAAAACCTTGAATTTTAATAGTTCCTTTACCTTGTTCGGTTAGTTTAAAAGCATCATAAGCAATTGAAATTCCGCCATTATCAGCAGTATTTTCGCCTACGGTTAATCCTCCTTGCAAGTGAAGTCCGTCTAACACTGTAAATGAATTATAACGATCTATCATCTGTTGCGTTTTTGCTTTAAACTTGGTATAATCATCTTCTGTCCACCAGTTTTTTACATTACCGTCTTTATCATATTGAGCTCCTTGATCGTCAAAAGCATGTGTCAATTCGTGTCCGATAACCATACCTATCCCTCCATAATTTACGGCATCATCTGCTGTTACATCAAAATAAGGGAATTGTAAAATTCCGGCAGGAAAAACAATTTCATTTAAAGGCGGATTGTAATATGCTGTTACTGTTGAAGGCGTTGTACCCCAACGATCTCTATTTGGCGCTTTGTTTAATTGATTTGCTTGATATTGGTATTGATCTTTTTTCAATGCAACAACATTTTCAAAATATTTCCCTTTTTGAATTTGAACATTGTATTCTCTCCAAACATCAGGATATCCAACTTTTTTTGTTATCGCGTATAGTTTTTCTTTGGCTTGTTGTTTTGTTACATCACTCATCCAATCTAATTGGTTGATTCTATTTTCAAAGGCTTTTTGTAGATTATTTACCAAATCTAAAACTCGTTTTTTAGCTTCTTCATTAAAGTATCTTTTCACATACAACTGTCCAAGCGCAAAACCCAATTGTCTATCCACTTTTTGAACCAATAATTGCGCACGAGATTTTTGTGTTGACTGTCCGTATAAAACCTTTGCGTATTCAAAATTTGCATTTTCAAAAGGTTTACTTAAAATATCAGAATATTTAGACAATGTAGCAGCTTTTAAATAAGTTTTCCAGTCAGAAATAGAAATAGTAACCAATAGCTTATTCAATTCTTTATAATAAGCTGGTTGCTTAATATCTACAGCATCTGTTTTCAAATTTAATTGATTCAATAATTTTGACCATCCAATATTAGGCTGACTTTTATTGATGTCGGAAACAGCCATTTTGTTGTAATTGGCTTTTACATTTCTACGTTCAATTCTTGTTTTATGAGAAGCGGCTAATTTTTTTTCAATACCGTATGCAATTGCAGCATTCTCATCTGCATTTTTTGTGTCGGTTAACCTAAATAAAGTTGTAAGGTAATTTTTATACGCATTTTGAATGGTAACAGAAACCAAATCTGATTTGAAATAATAGTCTCTATCCGGTAAGCCTAGCCCAGCTTGACCAAAATGTAGGATATTTACACTACTA
>Ga0181559_10003025_pt1 | contig 16575 bp, 11 predicted proteins | sample 011ome_21_FD_133752 | JGI IMG/M metagenome (GOLD analysis project Ga0181559, IMG submission 133752) | Coastal salt marsh microbial communities from the Groves Creek Marsh, Skidaway Island, Georgia - 011508AT metaG (megahit assembly) | ecosystem: Environmental > Aquatic > Marine > Intertidal...
CCGGTAAGTTTACTGCTTAACCGTTTGATTTGTTGAGTTAGCAAAGCATCGTCTGAGGCTCGAGGAGCTTGGATATTTTTTGGCCTAAACGATGCGACGAGGTTTTAGGCTGTCGAAAAAATTCGCGTTGGGGCAAGATCTCATGCCGCCTTCCAATATTTTGATCGGCCCAGATTCCTTAAGCAGGTCGGATGCCGAAATTTGATCCGCATTGGCAGGGCATCGTTCCTTGAAGAAAAAGAAATCGAGCATTAGCTCGATTTTTTTATGCGCAGCCAAAAACCTATCGTGGCGAGGACAACCCGCTGCTGATCCTCTCGAAAGAACTTTATCGGAGCTTTCAGGCTCTAGGCTTTTCGAAATCGAAAAGCCCTTGTATCCGCCAAACCTCCACCTTTCAGACCGCTCTTAGACCCTCAAGGGCCTTAGAGCCTAGGTGCTTTCTCCTTTCTTGCCCAGGAACCTCTTTGAGTCTTGTCCTTTCTCGCTTTGGTTTACACCGATAAAGCCGTACGCCTAAGCGAATCAAAAGTCTCAGTACCGCTTTGCTTGCTCGCTATCGCCGACCGAATGATGACTGGGGTAGGCGGAATCTACAGGTTTTTGGTGCCGTTGGTTGCGGAGCTGAGTTTAACAGAGCTACTTTTTCATGGGACACCGATCCAGCGGGCAATCATTCGGATCCTGTCTCTTCAGACAGGATTGTCTCGAGCAGGTCGCTCACAGCAAACGGTTTGGCTGCCGCGAAAGATTCTCCTGCCGCTACTCCTGCCAGCGAACCGGTGACCACTGCCGCGGCTCGTACTCGGTCGATGATTCCTTGCTTGTGTTCAAATTGCGTTTTGTAGCAATTGATCGCTTCCAGTTTCTGCTCCAGCGTGCTTGTGACATCAACCGTTAAATGATGTGAAAGACCCGGAATGGTGTCCGGCTCCACCGCGAGTCGAAAGTACAGATGTCGAGGGATCGCGTGGACGGGGAGTCCATCAAAGTGTTCTTCCCACTTACATAGACGACTATAAAAAATTGCGGCGTCAGTGATCTGCATGGCTTGCCAGTGATCCGGTGAGGCCATTGGTGTTTTAGCCCCAAATCCCAAGACTAGCTTGGGGCGAAAGCGACGAAAAACCTTGGCCAGTTCCACCCGGCTCTCGAAACAATCGAATAACTTTCGATTGGGCAATTGCAGTTCGATTCGCGTGTCGATCCCCAATGTTTTAGCTGCCGCAATCGCTTCTGCGCGACGAACCTCAGGTCCAGGGGAATGAGGCGTAGGTTCACCGTTGGTTAGGTCCACGATACCAACGCGGTGTCCTTGGTCTATCAATTTGGCAAGTGTCGCGCCACATGCAATTTCGACGTCATCGGGGTGCGCACCGACCGCAATGACGTCGAGTGATGGTTCAAGCGAATCAAGTTGCATGGTTGAAGCCTCTGATGTGAATCAATCTGGATGCTTAGGTGGGACGTAATGTTGTTGAGGTGACAAGTGACGCAGTGAAGTTCGAGAAAATCGAAATTCCCGAGTCTTCCCAGCAAAGCTTATCCCACTGGTTGCTTTCTGGAATCCGTTTCTCCGCATTTCATCCACGGCGGTCTGCCGCTGGGAACCAATTGTGTAATTTTCGTGATCGATTCGAACTTGATGCACCAATAACCGTTTCGTCCCCGTGATCACCGTCCAAAGGGGATTTGGGTCGCAGCGTTTGCCTTGTATCGAATCGTTGAGGTCATTTGGAGTGAGGGGCGAGGTGGTTTAACGTGCGATTGACTGCTTGAAAACCGACCCTATCCGGAACAATCGTCATAACCGTTACAACCAATCTTCTTTGACATGGTGGTTGGACAATTTGTTTTTTCTTTTTTGAATCAGTTGTCAAGTTTCTTGCAGTCGAACTACTGTTGGATCGTGCGGGAGACGAAACTCAGCAAGTCTCACCGAATACGAAGCGTCCCCCCGTGCGAGAAGGGGTCGGGACTTCGGTCCCGGCCTCTTCTTATTTTAACGGAGAAGCTTCAACACCGTCCCCCGTGCGAAGCGGAGTTCTTATCTCAAACGAGTTAGAGCTTCGCTTTTTTTTTGCGCCGTGGCCGGGGTAACTAAGATGGTGCGTGTGAGACAAGTCGACCTGGATCGGTGGGTTTACGCTTTGCTTTGTTAATCCACACCGACATGCTCGACTTCAGGCCAGTAGATTTCTTCAAAGGCATTGTCGTCATGGAAGTCCGGGCTGTTGTCCAAGTCATGACAGGTCATGCACTTTTTCTTGGCGTCAGACAACGGTAATCGCATCGAAAGCCTCAGCTCATCGCGTCTGGATGGATCGACGGAAGATCCGCTGGTTTCCGCTGCAACATGTTCTGAACCCGGGCCATGGCAGTTTTCGCATCCATTTCCAAGTAGATGCTTGGATGCTTCGAGAGAAACGTAGCCGGAGAGATAGGGATAATAGTCCTGAGGGTTCCAGCCGGTAGAATGACAACTCAGGCATTCTGGGTCGAAGTGTCGAGCGATATCTCCACGTTCCTGCGGAGGTTTTACCAGGTGATCGGTTGCCAGCGCGTGGGGTGTGCTTTTCCAAATGTCGTACGCCGTAGTGTGGCATTCACCGCACTTTTGGCTACCGGTGAATTGCTGACCCGAGGGGTGAGGGATTCCCGGAAGCAAGCCAAGGCCGGATAAGCCAATATCCTTGAGTTGGTCCTGATACTCCTTCATCAGTTGACGCATTTCCGGTGCATCTTCAAATTGCTGGGTGAGTGGAACTCGCGCGTATTTCGCTTCCCCTCGATCGAACAGTCCGTAAAGACCTGCATACATCCCTTTTTCGCCGGTCAAAATAAGTTTGGTTCGACTGCCCGGAATGGCGACTGGCTGAAAGGTTGGTTCCCCTGCTCCCCCCGCAACGATAATCAGCTTGAACTCAGGTACCTCAAGTGCAAGTTTTTTTGCCGCCTCTTCGCTTCCATAGAACATCAACACACGCAGTGATACGATGTCCGGTCTCCAATTGGATGCAGCGATTCTGGCCGCTTGAATGGGATCTTTGATGGTTATTTCGTCGCTGATCTGCCCTGTGATGCTTTCAGGGTCGATCACACTTGTCACTCCAATGTTGATTCGCCCTACTCGAATCAACTTCGTTTGCGGCATCAGTGACGGGTCAATCAGGACCACATTGGCAGAAGCGAATAGCGTGTCTTCTTCGGTTTCTCCCGCGGCAACCGAGAGCAATTCACCGACCCCCAGACGCAGATCGTCAGGGCCAAAACCAACGGCTTGGTAGTTCATCTGTTTGAGGCCGTTGACCGTTTGTTGCAGTTTGATTTCGGCCTGACGTCCAAAACGCCGTACTTGATTACCCGCATCGATTGCGAGAATTGGCCACCCTTTCTCTTTGAGTTGCTCCAGCAGCGTGTAGCGACGAGCCATACCACCTTTTTGGCGATCCAGACCCGTGCAACCGCACGGTTCGATGTAACCGTGTTGGCGACCGGTGATCACAAGCATCGCTTCTGGAGTGGGCCAGTTTTTCCACTCGTCCGCTGCTGCTTCCATATCGATTAGTTCGTAGACCTCTCGCTCATTATCTTGGACTTGATCTGCTGATTCACTGTTCGCCAAATCGCTGGCAACTGGTTCGCGTGTTGCTTGGTTTGCGTTGGGTGCCGAACCATCCTGCGAATTTGCCGGTGTGACGTGGTCGCCGGTTTGCTGGCCGCATCCAATCAACAGCAAGCATAGAAGAATGGTTGCCGCTTTGACACGAGTTTTCATTTCACTTTGTCGCATCATCCCCACGCACTCCTTAAAAACTCAAGAAAAGCAAGTGTTTTTGTCGCTATCTTCCTCGCCGATGCAACCGTTCAAGGACTCGTCTGATTTTGGGTCCGAAACGTTTCTAGGCAAGTCGAATGGTTTACGAAACGTCCAGTAACTTGACTCGCCGGTTCGTTCTGCTCACTTAAAAAACAATCAGACGCTCAGGCCGCTGTCTCCGTCACCCAATGTGTGTCCGACCGTAAAGCTTGAAGTACTCCATCGCCCCCAATCGTTGCGTGCGACCAACCCCCTTCTCTCTCAAATGAGTCGATTTCATTCGACTGCAGGTTCGATTTCAGCCTCTGGCAGTGTTGATTGATCGGGTTGCTCGTAAATCTCTAGTTGGTCTCGCTAGTCACTGAGTCCTTCATGCGATTCCAACCTCATTTGAGTGATCGCACTCCGCTGACCCCTCTCAATCTAGCGGTATTCAAGCCAAGATGAAATTCACAATCGTATCCAGCAACGAATGACGATGGCGCGGTTATCGAGCTTCGAGGGAAAATTTCAGGCCAATCCGCATTTTGGTAACCTTTGGGTTATCGGATTCAATCCATACTGAGCCAAAGTCGCCGGAGTTGCGTCCCGATCTCTCGATTGATTCGTTTCCGGGAACGAGTTCGATTTCCAGTGGGTAGAGTTTGACGGATCCCTGACCTTTGGGTTCTCCAAGTCGAGCGATCACGCTGCCCTCTGGATCGGTTTCACCAATTCTTAGCTCCGTTCGATCTCGCTCGCTGCCTTTTAGGACGACAAAAGCTTTGCCAATCAATTCATCATCTTTTCCGACTTTTCCAAAGTCGTAGACGTATCCACCGCCCTCTTGCCCACTAAGTCGAGACGTCAAGATCATCCCCAACGGTCCGACGATGGCACCCTTGGTCGGCGCGTTAATGAATTCGCTCAAGCCATCTGAGTTAGGGATGACCTGTCCCGATTCATCCATTCGTTTCATCAGCATTCGCAGGTTTTGAGAAACAGCACCCTGTCTGAGGCCGGGTTTGATTCGTGCAGTGATCGTAAATCCTTGACGGGCGATCCCTCGAATTCCGTCCACCTCTTTTGAAGGTTGAAACGGTTCGATTTCAAACTCACTTAGCTCGGTCATTTCTTTTTTGGTGAAAGCGAGGTCACTCAATTCGATATCGGTATCAAGAAAACTGTATACCTTTCCAGATACCTCAATTGGTTCACCTGTCGCGACTTCTCCGAATGTCCAAGTCTCGGGAACCAAATCGATCTCTTTCACCACTTCACCGGTGATCGCGAGTCGAATGACGACGGAATCAGGATCGTTGGTGATGATTTCCGCTGACTGAGAGAATTCGGTAAGTCCCGCTTTGACGGTCCAGCTAAGCTTGATTTCGGTTTCTTCTCCTGGAGCCAGAGACTCTTTTTCCAGATCGCCTAAGGTGCACTTACAAGTGCTTGCACCGAGACGAAGTCGCAGATCGCCGGTTCCAACATTTTTGACTCGGAATAGATGCTCACCCTCAGAATCTGGCGCCATCAGTCCAAAGTCAAAACTTGGTTCGTCAATCAATTCGACTTTTGGACGACCTTCTGGCAACAGGCTCTGGCGATAAGCAGGCAAGTCCGCAGCAATCATGTCGTTGCTGGTGCTAAATGGACCAAAGAATGCCTCTCGGTTTCCGAACGTTGAATAATTTGAGACTGCTGCCGTGGTTAGTCCGATTAGGGCAGACAGAAACATCCAAGTCCACAAATTTTTCATGAGGATTCAGTGGGTTGAGCCGGGAGAAAAAATTCAAAAATCGCAAGGTGATCGCTAGCTACCGTTTTTCGCTGATTGCGACTTGGGTAACAACAATGCAGGTTGGCCAGTTTGTCGAACGCTATCGTATCTTAATCAAAGGACATACTCTCTTCCCCATCAAACTTGGTGCTTCAAACGGGTTGCTCTCAGCACGAATGGTTTTCAAAAGAGAAGTTGATCGGTCGCTGCAGGTCTTTGGCAGCTTCGTGCCTCTTGGTCGTGACTTCCTTTGGATGATCCTCACCAACTTGGGCACCGAATTTCCGTCGACACTTCATTATTGTGCCGAGCGACGCAACGGGTGCCAAATGCAGCAAGGATTGTTTCGGTTCGTTGCTCATGAGTGTAGTGGGTCAACGCCTAGAGAAAATCAAACGGATCTGTCGAGTGCATCGGAGTGATTGAATAAGCCGGTCACGACGATCATCCGTCCACCGTTTGGCGGCCTTTTTCGAAACGATTCAAAACCATTCAAGTCGACAATTGTCGCACACCCAGTGGGAAGAACGGATCAATCCAGCCGCAAATGCAGCAAATGCCATTACGGAGGGGAGGCCGAATTGGTTCGACCTGCTTGATCACTTAGGCCTCTGTGATCAATTGATAAGGGTTGTCGCTGCTGTTCTGATCGGTGTCTCGCTCGCTTGGATTCCTAGGATTTTCGCTACGTAAATGATCTGACGATCGATTGAACGCTCGATATTATTTCCAAGTTGGCTGAATTCGATGGCCTTGAGTGCCAAGGCTTGCGCTTCCTTCGTATTGCCCATTGCCCTTTCGATCACCGAAAGCTGTGCGAGCAGCCACTGGTCCGTCGGACTTGTCTCTAACGCTCGCTGGAAAGCAAAATGAGCGATTTCAAGATCCCGTTGTTCGCCCCACCTTTGGTAGAGGTGGATTGCTTGGATTCCAATGACACGATCCACCCCTGCATCCTGTCCGACTCGATTTCGGACTTCTTGGATCGCTTGAGTCCAGAGGCGATGAAGATCATCAATGGAGTCGATATCTTGCCGATCCATTTGTTGAATGAGTTTCCAGCGGTAAAAATCGGCTAGCCAGATTGCTGCTTCGGGTGCCCACGTATCCGATGACGCTGCGTTACGGATGGATCGTTCTATTTTTTCGTCGTTTCCGAGTTGTTGTCCACTCGCGATACTTGCAATCCATTTATCCTTGGTGATCGTCGGATTCAGCGTGATCCACCAGAAAACAAGCAGAATGGCAAACGGCCCCATCATTCTGAGATCTGCTAGTCGCCTGTACAAATGGCGTCCGGCAGTAAGCTCAACGGGCACGGTCCCGAGGGTTGTATGCGAGGTCTCGGTTTTCCAACTTGGCCGTGCGAATGATCCGGCGATGATCCATAACCAGATCGCCAGTCCGGGAACCGTCCATCCGCCTGACATTGCAAGATGGACCAGCAACGCTGCGGTGGCAATCCCCAGTGATAGGTCTAGATCTCGGCTCGAAATCTTTCGTGATGCGTGGTGAAGCGACGGCCCGAACATCAAACAGATCGGTAGCGCAAATAGCGATGCAACGACATCTGGTAATTGAAGTGACAGCAATCCGATGATCCAAACGAGTAACAACCCAACACCGGCGCCGAGATACAACATTCTGCTGCGGCGTGGGGGATGGATGTTTCGCTCCGAGCTGGCCGAATCTTCGTTCTCAAGACTCGATGCAAGCTGACCGTTATGCCTCTGTTGGAATACCACTGCTACGCTAAGCGAAACCAAGAACGCCAACGCAGGTACGCCCCCAGCAGCCAGCGTTTCCATCATCAAGTTATGCGGCTCGGCAATCTGCTCGCTCGCCGATGCTTCTCGGTATCGTTCATAGAGTGCTTGAAAGTTGCCGGGGCCCGCTCCAAACCAAGGTGAATCCGCAACCAATCGCCACGTTGAACGCCAATACTGAAATCGAAACGCCAGCGACGTCGGAGCTTGTTCAAACCATTCTCGATTCCCAAAAACGCTGAGATAGCCAAGTCCCAAAACCGTCGCACTCGCTAGTGATACTAGGCCGATCCATAGGGAACGGGCACGGCGGCGAATGAATCTTGATCGAGCGACAACGATGACTGCGGTTGACAACAGCAAAGCAATAATCGCTGTTCGGCTGCGAGTTGCAAAAAGGCCGCTGGCCAATAAAACCGCAAGGCTGGTGAATTTTATTTGCTGGGATCGGCCCAGTGCATTCCAGCTTGTTAGCAGGACCGTGACAGAGATTACCGATGCCGCAAGAAGGTAGCCTGCCAGGGTATTCGCAAGTGCAAAGGTTGCCGAGGGACCGCCGTCCATCAGGCGGTTTTCGAAAATCATTCTCTCCGCTGAACCAGCCGGTGCTTCGATGCCCGCCATCGCCAGAACTGCGTCAGGATTCTCGCGGTACTCAGCTCGGTTTTTAGGGAGGCTGTATCCGTATTGATGCAAACCATGAACAGCGAGACCGCAGCTAATCATTAACAGAATCACAACGAGATTTTGGCGTGACGCGAGTGTATTGAGGTGACGTCTTGCCAAGTGAAAAATTGCTGCGGCGGCGAACCAAAGCCACGCTTCGTTTGTCGAAGCACGCAGGTTGCCGGGCGGTGAGGTCGCAAATGCTGAGAGCATCATCCAGCCCGCGAGCCCCCATGGGAGCAGACTGCAGAGCGTGTTTGCTGAGAGTAAGGCTCGCAACGCATTGGCCATCGAGCCGTTTGCTGCCGAATCAGGACGCACAACCACTTGGACGTCAGCATCACTGCTCGACCCTTGTTGGATCGTTCCGCCAAAGTTCGCTTGGGATCCCGGTGCGGACAAGCGGCGTCCAATCCCATCCACCACTAACAAGAGGAAGACAAGGAAGCAGAACCGAATCGCATCGCCTTGCTCAACCAAGACACTGTCACTTGGATGGTAGGCGAGGTAAACCAAGAGTCCGCCCAGTCCAAACGTGGTGGCTAACTCTAGTTTTTGAGTGAACAAGGGTGCCCACAATTCCTTGCCATTTGCTAGACCCCTTGGTTGTGCATCTACTGCCTTCTTTGATTGGCTCTGCCGAAGCGATTCAGACGCCAAAGAGCGATGTGATCCACGGCGATGTTGCTGCGCATTGTCATTCGCCACGTTACGCGAAAACTCGGACGGCTGTCGCTTTAGTCTTTGTCTTTTCGCCATCCTGTTGATTCCAAAATGACGATAAGTAGAAGCATGCAGACGACGATCCCTAGAACCATTGCAGCCTGAAACAGTGAGACATGTGTCATCAAGATTGCAGCAAGCCCGCACGTGATCGTCACAAGATAAATCGTGAGAACGGCTTGGGTGCGACTGAGGCCTAGATCCACAAGTCGGTGCGAGAAATGGCTTCGGTCACCGACAAACAGACTTCGCTTTTCCCGAAGTCGAATCCATAGAACCGTGGACATATCATAAAGAGGAACCGCCATCGCACAAAGCGGGGCCAAGACTGCATGGGGTCGAACCTCGTTGCCGGCATAGGTTGCCATCAACATGGAAACCGCAATTAAGAATCCAACAAGGTAACTACCTGCGTCGCCCATAAAGATTTTTGCAGGGGGACGATTGTGAAAGAGGAAACCGGTGATGGATCCAAAGGTGACCAATAGCAGGATCGCAACAAATAGCTGCGGCTGGCTTGTCCCAGGATCGGGAGTCGTCAGCATCACCACCGACATGGTCGCTGCGATGATTGCCGCGACACCGCCACTTAAACCGTCCATGTTGTCGAGCATATTGAATGAATTGATCACGCCCACAATCCAGACCATTGAGAGGCAGTCGGTCAACCAAGGTAAACCGATGTAGGCGGTCAGTCGGAATTTCAGTCCGTAGACCACAAATGCCGCCACCGCAAATTCAACGGCTAATCGGACAGTGGGGCTGACACCCTTTTGATCGTCACGCAGTCCGAGTAGGAATAAAATCGTTGCAGAGGCGATCAGCCCCCAGATCTGTCCCATGCGAGAGACAGCACCTTGGAGATAAGGCAGCAAGGATTCTGGCAGCTGAGTGAGTCGTTCGGGGGATTTTTCAAGATAAACAACCAGCAAGGTTCCCGCTGCAAAGGTCGATACGATACCCAGCCAAATTCCGATGCCTCCTCCCAGAGGAGTGGCACGCAAATGGGTGCTATGCCCGGTCGGTTCGTCGAGCAGTGAAAGGCGTACCGCATGTTTGCGAACGGGGAACAACGTGAGCATCGAGATCACGGCCGGCGGGACGGTCGCGGCCAATACAATCCAGCCGATCAAGTTAAAAGAGTTGAGCAAAGTTGGTGTTCCCAATCTTCAATAAACAAACTCGGTCGACTCATTCGCTCCGATGTTCCCGTAATATCTTTTACGCCGCAGCTCTTGCCGGTTTCCAGTCGCTAGTTCCCAGTCGCTAGTTCCCAGTCGTGTGGTCCCAGTCGTGTAGTCCTTGTCGTGTGGTCCTTGTCGTGTGGTCCTTGTCATCCGTTTACCTTTACCAGCAATCGTTGGTGTCATCGACAAAAATTGCTCTCCACCGATTCCCTATTCTGTTCGCGCAGCGGCTTTGGTTTTGGCGGCGAAGTCCCGAGCTACGTCGTCTTTTACACTCGCAACGTTGCTCTGGTGTCGAATCCTAGCGAACCTCAGCGATAGGGGCAAAGCGGGATTGGCGTCACCCAGCAAAGCTGAGCTAAAAACAGCGTTTTTTATTTGTGAGGGCATTCAATCCCGAGGGAAACTCATCTGCTCGGCTCATTCTCCACACTGCTCGCAGGCGGCAGGGTATGATCTTTACCCCAGCTCAAGTCATTTGGTTCGGTGGTCTGTGCATGATGACAACAAAGTTGGACTGATTTTGTTTTTTCCTTTCTCCCCTGGTGGTTTTAAATGATTCGAATTTATGCCCTGCTGTTTTTCAGTGCCTTCGCGCCGTTGATTTGCCGTGCGGAGTTAAAGCTTTCCCCCATTTTTGGCGACTCAATGGTGGTTCAGCGAGATCAACCCATTCACATTTGGGGGTGGACCCAGCCAGGTAGCGAGATAGAGGCAACGCTCGCTGGGAACCGAGGGAGTGCAAAAGCGACAGAATCGGGACGCTTCGATTTACTTCTTGATCCCCTGCCTGCTGGTGGCCCGCATGAATTGACGATTTCGGCTGATGAAACCAAAACGTTTCAGGATGTTTTAATTGGCGAGGTGTGGCTTTGCTCGGGGCAATCCAATATGGCTTGGCCGGTTTCAAACGCAAACGATCCTGATCTCGAATCGTTGACCGCAAAGTTCCCAAACATTCGCCTCATTTCTGTGCCTCAGGTTGCTTCGCAAACACCTCTGAATGATTTTGACGGACAGTGGCAGCCATGCACCCCCGAAACGGTCAAGTCATTTTCTGCGGTGGGGTACTTTTTTGGTCGTCAGTTACATCAATCACTCGATGTACCCGTTGGTCTGATTGATAACGCGTGGGGAGGTTCGGCGGCCGAAGCGTGGGTGTCACGCGAAGACCTCGAAGCCGCAGGTCGTTATGACGAACTTCTAAAAAAATGGGACGAGATCGTGGCGACCTATGATCACGCTGCGGAAATGGAAAAGTATCAGCAGCGAGTCGCCAAGTGGCAGGCTGACAAGAAGGGGGCGCGTCCGCGAGCACCTCGAAATCAAGTAGAGAGTAACCATCGACCTGCGAATCTTTTTAATGGTGTTCTGCATCCTGTCCTTGGCTACACCCTTCGAGGCGCGATTTGGTATCAGGGTGAATCGAATGCATCTCGTGCCTATCAGTATCGACATCTCTTTCCTTTGATGATTCAAACGTGGAGAGATCGCTGGGGTCAGGGGGAGTTTCCGTTCTATTGGGTTCAGCTCGCCGATTTCCGAGCGGAGACCGATGTCCCTGGGGACAGCGATTGGGCCGAGTTGCGTGAAGCTCAGACGATGACGATGACGACATTGCCAAACACCGGTGAAGCGGTCATCGTTGACCTTGGTGAGTCGGCGGATATTCACCCACGCAACAAGCAGGATGTTGCCAAGCGACTAGCTCGATGGGCTTTGGCGAAGCAGTATGGTTTTGAGATCGCTTATCAGAGTCCACTTTATCGATCCGTGACGTTTTCCAAAGGCAAAGCGACGGTTGAGTTTCAGCATGTCGGCCGAGGGCTCGACACCTTTGATGTGAAAGAGCCGGTTGGATTTACCATTGCGGGCGAAGACAAAAAGTTTGTGCCAGCTCAAGCCAAAATTATCGGTAAAGATCGCATTGAGGTTTGGAGTAGTGAGGTGGCGGAGCCAGTAGCGGTTCGCTTTGGTTGGGCGGATAACCCTGTTCGGAATGTGCAGAGCTTGGATGGCTTACCTGTGACTCCATTTCGAACCGATCAGTGGACAGGAGTAACTGAGGGAGTGACGCATTAAATCCTGCAAACTGTTGGGTGAAAAGAAAAACGGCGTCGAGAAACCTGACGCCGTTTTATTTTTTTCTTGTCACATTGCCCAAACGATCAAAGTGTTTCCTGCTCGGGTGCACAATGCGAGTGGGTGACTTCAAACCCCATGTCCTTAATCATTTCGTAATCAGCCTGTGGTGCTTGCCCCTCCGTTGTCAGGTAGTCACCCACGAACATGCTATTGGCAACATAGAGTCCAAGTGGCTGAAGGGATCGTAAATGAATTTCACGACCACCAGAGATCCGAAGTTCGCGATCTGGATTGACGAAACGAAACATCGCTAAAGCCCGCAGGCAATCATTAGCGCTCAGGTCGCTGGCATTTTCAAGCGGTGTGCCTTCGATGGAGTTAAGGAAGTTAAGGGGGATCGATTGCACTCCGAGTTCTTTGAGGTCGAAAGCCATCGAAACAATATCATCTAGCTGTTCACCCATCCCGATGATCCCACCCGAGCACATTTCCATCCCCGCATCGCGAACGTTGCGGAGCGTTTGAACGCGATCGGCGTAAGTGTGCGTGGTGCAGATCTCTTTGTAGTAACTTTCGCCGGTATTCAGGTTGTGGTTGACCCGATCCACTCCACAAGCCTTGAGGCGATCGGCTTGAGACTGATCCAGCAGACCCAAGCAGGCACAGATATCCAGTCCGTATTTCTCTTTGATTTCAGGGACAATCTGCTCCACCGCAGCCATCTCTCGTTCATTCGGTCCGCGTGCAGAGATCACCAAACAGTAAGTTTTGGCGCCGCGGTCGGCAGCAAGTTTGGCTCCCTCCATTAGCTTGTCACGCTTAAGGATATTGTACTTTGGTACAGGAGCGGTCGAGATTTTCGACTGGCTGCAGTAATGACAATCTTCGGGGCAAAGTCCACTTTTTGCGTTCATCAAGAAGTAGAGCTGAACGGTTTTGCCAAAGTGCTTTTGCCGAATGCGAAATCCAGCCGTGAGGATGGCTAACACATCTTCGTCGGGAGCCTCGAGGATCGATTTCGCATCCTCCCTCGAGATCGAATTTCCCGCAAGGACTTGATCGGCGAGGGTTTGGTAGCGGTCAGCGGCGGTACGAGTTGGCGCTTCCGTTTCAAGGTTTAGACTCATCGTCGATCTAATTTCCAGAGGTGTATCAAGGTTGGTTCACGCGGACGCTAGGTCATCAACGTCCCGCTTTGGTTTCCAGCGTTGGATGGCCTATTAACAGCCACTATTCAGCCATCTTCTCTCGTGTGATCTGACCATCTTATATCAGGTGCAATCATCGTGTCAGCATGGGACCCAAAACCGAGCGTTGGATGTGATAAACCGCTTAGGTTCAGGTGTCAGAAGATTGGTTTTCGTCCGTCTTTGAGTTGGCTGACGCATTTTGGTAGATGCGAGAAGCGTCCACGTAGTGTAGCCCCGTTGACATCAATCGTTCCACGTCCTGATCTGTCAATTCTCGGATAACCTTTGCGGGAACTCCCACCGCAAGATGTTTAGGTGGAATCACGCAGCGCTCTGGAACGAGAGCACCCGCACCAACGACCGAACCCGCACCAATCACGGCTCCGTTTAGCACGACCGCTCGGATGCCGATCAGGGCACCCTCTTCAACGGTGGCTCCATGGACAACGGCGGCGTGACCTACTGTCGCTAATTCTCCGATTTTACACGGGAATCCTGGGTCCGCGTGAAGCACCGAAAGGTCCTGGATGTTGGCTCCTTCCCCGATCACAATTTCTTCGCAATCCCCTCTCACCACGGCGCCAAACCAAACACTTGAATCTCTTCCCATCTTGACGTTGCCAACCACCGTTGCGGTGTCGGCGATGAAAGCTGAATCATGGATCAGTTCGGGGTGATGATTGGGATCTATATTTCGGTTGACCATCGTGTTCTCGTTTGAGAATAAAACGCAGCTTGAAAAGGGGGATTGGATTCTCGGAGGAATGGATTCTCGGTGTTGATGATGATTCCTGATCGATCCGCTTATGTTCTATACGATCGGGCTGCAACGTAGCGTCCGTTTAATCATGCTAAATCAATCAAGCGGTGGATTGGTTCCTCAAGATTAAATATTTCACTGGCTGATTAGAGTCATCTCTCGGAGGTGTGTTGGTATGGTTGTGAAGGAACGTTGGGTTTTGCTAGGCGGCGAAGTGATCAGTAGGATGTTCCCCGTCTGAAATCAGGCGAGTAGGCTCTTGGGAAGGGTGTCTCGCCCATGTCGTATCGGCGAGCGCGGATGATAGTAAGCTCCGCCACGTCAGTCTCAGCTTCTCGGAACGCCTTTCCTGCCAGGATTGAACGAGCAATTCGTTGATCCCAAAAAGCATGAGTAAGTATCCAAACAATTCCGCCGCTTCTTCGATCACGGATTTTTGATCTCCAAAAGAAGGGTTGGATGCGATGGTTGGCCAAAAGCTGGTTCGGTCGAGTGTTTGGCAGAGCGTTGCAATCATCAGCATCGAAAAGACAATCAGCGTGCCAGAAGAACGCGATAAAAAACCGAGTGATTCATAGTACAACGTGTCGCGATGTTTCCAGGATTGGTAGGCCGAGGCAAGAAGAAGCGGAAGGCAGACAAACCACTTGTAAGAATCATCAAAGAACCACTCCGCAAACCAGTCATCCGCTTCTCTTGCAGCTGCGCAAAACATTAGCGACGCAAGAACAAAGAGAACAGTGCGATGATGTACGGTAAAGAACGCCGAAATGCTGGCGAGGATCGCCGACATTAGAAGGATGACGATCTGTGAAATTTCGATCGGGCCATTCTCGGATGCCAACGTCGCCAGCGACTCGCGTGATACGATCAGGAGTGTCGCGTGCATGGCCAAAGCCGTTAATGCGGCATAGACGCTCATTCGCAGCGGTAGTCCGTTAGCGAGGTAGCGTCGGAAGTTAGTGCCGTAAATTTGATCTGAATCGGGATTAATCGCATTGCCCCTGTGTTTTTCGATTTGGACGCAATTTCGTTGGGTTGATGGCTGGGGGGTGGCGAGTCGAGCCGGGCTCGGTTTGGTTTCTGGTTCCGCGGTAGGTCCTAGGCTGCCTGTTGTTGATCGCCGCCACAAAGGCTTTGGTAGAAGCGGTTTCGTTGGATTAACTCTCGATGCGGTCCGCTATCTGCCACTTTGCCTGCCTCAACGACGATCACGCGATCGGCCATTGAAAGGCTCGATGCCCGGTGGGTAATCATGATTCCGGTACGATTAACGAGGAATTTGCTGAGGGCAGCGTGGATAAGTTGTTCGCTTTCCAAGTCGATTTGACTCGTGGCTTCGTCAAGAACCAGGATGTCTGGATCCCGCAAGAATGCTCGTGCCAACGCAATCCTCTGCATTTGGCCACCTGATAGACGCACACCGTTGGATCCGAGGACGGTTTGGTAGCCATCTGGGGTTTTGTGTTGAATGAAGTCATCTGCAAAAGCCAGTTTCGCTGCTCGAATCACATCCCCGGAGGATGCACCGGGAGTTCCATAGCGAATATTGTTCTCGATTGTGTCATCGAAAAGCACCGTTCGCTGTGTAACGAGCGCCATCCTTTGGCGAAGATCCCGGAGGTTCATGTCGTTGAGCGGAACACCGTTGAGGCTCACCGTTCCCGACTTCGGATCGTCAAAGCGGCAAAGAAGGCTGATAATGGTGCTTTTGCCGCTCCCGTTGGGGCCAACCACCGCAATCGTTTCACCTTGTTCGATTCGTAGATCGATACCGTCTAGCACCAGGGGACCTTGGGGGTATCGATACTGCACATTTTTAAAATCGATCGTGGCGACTTTTTTCTCGGTTGTTTTTGGATTCCTAGGCTCCGTGACGCGAATCGGTTGATCGATCACCTCAAAGATTCTCTCGGCAGCCGCCATGCCTTTTTGAAGTTCCGCCCAAACTTCTGATAGTTTTCTCGCAGGATCTGAAGCCCCAATCAGAAACCCAAAGAACATAAGGATTTCACCGACGCTCAGAGGTTTGGAACTCATTTGTATTCCCAGTAGATGAGTCTCTCGATTCACCACCAGGTAACCGCCGGCCAGAATTGCAAGGCAAACGGTTACGATTCCAAACAGTTCGCTGCTGCTGCGAGCGAAGGTGTTGTAGAAAGCGACCTTCATTGATTTTTGATAATAGATCTCGGTTCGATTTCGGAATTTTGCTCTCTCTTTCCCCTGAGTGCAAAAGGCCTTGACGACACGAATCCCTGCAAAAGCATCGTTCAGCATTCCATAGAGTTGGCTCATCTCCTCCATCGCGCGTCGGCTGGTGCGACGGATGGCTCGACTCAGTTTTGCCATGATCAAGCCCAATACGGGAACAACAACCATGACCATCAAGAGTAAACGGGGGCAGATCAGAACCGCGCCGCCAATGCAAACAAACATCTTGAGTGGCTCGCGAATCAATCGGCCTAGTAGAACATTGATCCCTGACGCGATATGGGAAATATCGTTGGTAAGCCGCGAGGTGAGATTGGCCGACCCGTTGTCACCGAACCAATCCAAATCAAGTGTTAATGCTTTACGAAAAAAAATTGCCCGCAACTCAAGCGATGTACGCTCCGC
>Ga0181559_10003026_pt1 | contig 16569 bp, 15 predicted proteins | sample 011ome_21_FD_133752 | JGI IMG/M metagenome (GOLD analysis project Ga0181559, IMG submission 133752) | Coastal salt marsh microbial communities from the Groves Creek Marsh, Skidaway Island, Georgia - 011508AT metaG (megahit assembly) | ecosystem: Environmental > Aquatic > Marine > Intertidal...
AGTTTAATTCTTACTGAGTTATATGGAATTGATGGTCAAGTATATGCGATGGCGCAGGGTGCTCTCACTGTAACCGGGATATCAGAGTCCGCTGCTGGTTCTAGCATAGAGATAGGTGTGCCAACATCGGGAAGAATTCCTAATGGTGCAATCATAGAAAGACTAATTGAAACTCCTTTCGAGACTGCAGATCACTTCGTCTTAAATGTTAGAGATGCAGATTTTTCGACGACTAATGCAATAACTCAAGCAATCAATTCCACCTACGGGCAAGGTTTAGCTACTCCTCTGGATGCGGTCTCTATCGCTGTCGTTGCACCCTCTGATCTTGTACAAAAAGTATCTTTTATTAGCGAAATAGAGAACATGGATATAGACCCTGGTGAACCGACGGCTCGGGTTGTGATTAATTCTCGAACTGGCACAGCAGTCATAAATAGATCTGTCAAGGTTGCGGCTGCTGCCGTATCTCATGGGACCATTTCGGTGAGGGTTAATGCCTTTAACGAAGTTAGTCAACCCGGTCAGCCTGGAGCGATAAATAATGTAGGAGACACAGTGGGTGTCACCAATGCAGAAATTGCTATTGATGAGCCGCTAAGTAATATGTTTGTTTTCGAAAGTGGTATTGAGCTTCAAGATATTGTAGATGCCGTTAATCAGGTGGGCGCTACTCCTTCGGCTCTGATAGCTATTTTGGAGGCTCTAAAGCGCTCCGGAAGTTTGAAAGCAGAGTTGGTGGTTCTCTGATGAATTTTAATTCAACATCTATGCAGAGCACATACGACTTTGCTTCTATGTCAGCCTTAAAAAAAGGATCGACAGGCAGTTCTGCTGAGCGTGCGCAAGCTGGCGAAAAGGTTGCTGCGGAATTTGAGGCTGAGTTTCTTAGGCTAGTAACTTCCTCGATGCAAAAGGCAAGTGAGCCGTTTAAGAGCGATTTATTCTCGAGTAACTCCTCAGATTTTTATCAAGACATGTTTTATTCTGAGCTGGGTCATTTTCTTGCTCAGAGAAAATCAATTGGGGTCGCGGATTTCGTAGTTAATTCCCTGTCTGAGCAGGGCCAGAAAGGGAGCGGTGAGGTATGAGAGACCTTCTATCTGTAAGCGCTAGTGCTACTCAATCCTACAAACGCGCTCTCAACGCGGTCCAGACAAATATCTCTAACTTGAATACTGAGGGGTATTCTCGTCAGAAGGTGTCTATTACTTCAACCGGTGCATCGCATACAACGCTTACCCGAGCGCATGACTCATTTGCGGAGGGGGCATTAAGGAGCGCAAACTCTTCTTTGGAATTTGAGCAGCCTGGCACCGATTATGCTCGTCGTCTTTTAAATCTCGTCGGGTCAGATTCTGGCAGTTTGACCACTGCATTCGATCAGTTTTTCAGCTCCGCCAAGCAGCTGGCAGCGAACCCATCTTCTGCCTCCTCTCGCCAGGATTTCCTGTCCAACGCAGGATACTTGGCGGCGAGAGTGAATGCGGTTGCTTCAGAGTTGCAGGAAATCTCGGCTGATAATAATGCGGAGGTAGAACACCGGATTAATCAGCTTAACGGCTTTTCTTCTCAGCTCGCAGTCGTTAATGAGGAATTGGCTGATTTTTCTGGCGCTAATGTGCCGCCAGCTCTGTTAGACAAGAGAGACCTTGTCCTGATGAAAATGTCAGGCCTAGCAAAAATTGATGTAACTATCAGTGAAAAGGGTCTCGCTTCAGTAAGCCTTGCCTCTCCAAACGGGAGTGTAGCCCTAGTGAGGAATACTGAGTCTAAGACGTTGCACGTTTCGCCAGTAACGGGCGAGAAAAATATGCAGCAAATAAAGTACATTGGCGGAGCAGGAGTGAGCGCAGATTTAACAACGGTAACTGGTGGATCGATTGGGGGTCTGCTGTCAGCTAAGTCGAGTATCATTGACCCGCTCGTAAGCAAGCTGAATGGTATGACTCAGACCCTGGCCACGCGATTAAACGAGCAGCACGCGCAGGGAATGAGCTCGCTGGGTGTGGTGGGAGCCAATATGTTTAGTTTGGGTTCTGATACCAACTATGCGGAGAACTTCACATTGGCCCTCACTAGTAGCGATCAAATTGCGGCAGCAGGCAGACTAAAAATAGCTCCTGGCGCTTCAAACTCAGAAAATCTTCGTGCGACACTATCTTATGGAGAAAACGCGAGTTGGGCGGGCACTGTTGAAGGCAGTTTCACAATAACCTTCTCAAGCCCAACAGCTTACTCGGTCACGACTGGTGGGGTAACCACTAACTATACAGGTTTCGATATCAATAATGGCATCGTAATTGGCGACGTAAAAGTAAACTTCGATCGAGCACCAGCGGCTTCAGATACCTTTGCGGTTACTTCCAATACAAGTGGTATTGGTGATAACTCAAACATAACGAGAATTTCTGAAATTAGTGAAGAATCGATTTTCGAAAGTAAGAAATTAAGAGATTTTTATATCAATGAAATTGGGAAGGTGTCTTCATTTAATAATCTTTCTAAAATGTCAGCTGAAGCAAAGCAAGCGGTTTATGATAATGCTTTGACCGCGAAAGACAAAATATCTGGAGTGAATTTGGACGAAGAGGCTGCCGATCTTATTCGTCTCCAACAAGCTTACATGGCAACAGCAAAAGCAATGCAAACGGCAAGCGACATATTCCAACAGTTGCTACGCATCGGCATTTAGTTTTGGGGGCTAGTTTTTAGGCATGAGAATTTCAACTAACTTATATTTTAGTACGCTAAATCAGCGCTTGGCTGAGCAGCAAAACGAGATAGCAAATTTACAGACGCAGCTTGCGTCGGGAAAGAAAGCTGCAACAGCAAGTATGGATTCTGAGGCTGCTATGGCAGGCCTACGAATGAATTCCATCCTGCAAGAACAAAGCGATCATAAATTTAGTCTGCAAGGAGCGGACAATAGGCTTCGCCAAGAAGAAAGTTTGGTCGCTGCGATGCAAAAAATCTCTGATCGTATACAAGAGTTGAGCATTACTGCAGCGAGCGATACCTATTCTGCCGAGGACAGAAAGATGATTGCGTCAGAAGTAGCGCAATATAAAGAGCAGCTTCTGTCATATGCTAATGGCCAAGACGAGAGCGGGAATTATATGTTTTCAGGAGGGGCTAGCAGAACTAAGCCATTTGTACTTAATGCCGATGGCAGTGTCACCTATTCTGGCGACCAGACAGCAATAAACTTCGATATCGGCGGTGGAGAAAAAATACGAGTCAATAGTATCGGTTCGAACGTTATCGGTAACATAACTCGAACAAATGCCGATGCTTCGACCACTCAGATAACAGCATTCGACATAATTGACGATCTCGTCACTGCCCTTAATGGTAATAATCAAACCAATATATCAAGAGCGATGACAGAGGCTGAAAGTTTATCTTCCAGCTTGGTAAAAAAGCAGGTCGAGTTAGGAATCTCGCAAAATAGAATTTCTAACAGGTTGGATATAATTGAGGAGAAAACTATTCTTTACAAAGATATCCTTTCTAAAACAGTTGATACTGACTACACAGAGGCGATTACGAAACTTTCCGCAAACATGTTAGCGCTAGAAGCTGCGCAAAGCACGTTCGCGAAGGTTTCCCAACTTAGTCTTTTTGACTATATCTGAAAATTTCTTGTAATTATTTCATGGATAATAACATTATTGGGCAGAATCGCCCTATACAGGCCATAGTATGTCGACGGTAGACCAAGCAAATAATCAGGGTTCCAAAATTACCACGGCACTGAATGTCGGATCGGGGGTCAACATCCAAGAACTAGCTACCACCCTCTCAGAGGCAGAGCTAAATCCAAAGATCGAATTAACTCAGGGAAAAATTGATGAGAGTGAGTTGAAAATATCTGCTCTCGCGGTAGTGAAATCAGGTATAACGCGAATAAACACTGCGTTGTCAAATTTGGAGGACACCAGCACTCTCACGACGTTTTCAGCGACTTCGTCGGCCGCCACGTCTGTCACAGCAGCCCCAGTTCAAGGGGCCTCTGCTACCCCTGGTAGTTATCTTGTTCAGGCATCCCAACTGGCTGCGCCAACTAGAATCATTTCAAACGAATTTAGCTCAGCAACTCAAACGTTGAATAGTGGGACTGGCTTCAACGTTGTCGTTAACCAAGGGCCTTCACCTGGGGTCGATACCACAGTTAGTGTTACCGATACCACCCCGACGGGTGTGGTAAATGCCATTAATACCTCAAACATTGGCGTGTCCGCAACATTGATTAATAAAAGCGCAGCGGTCACAGAGCAAGCGCGTGTCACCTTTTCAGCGATGACGTCAGGGCAGAGTTTTACGTTGGCGGGGATAACCGTAACTGCCTCGGGGTCGGCTACAGCTGCGGAGGTCGCTGCAAGTTTAGCTAATTTAGCTGCAGGGGGAAGCGCAAATGCGTCAGATAAGCTTACGACCTCTGGGACCATCTCAGGCTGGACTACTGAAAGCGTGAATGGTGCTTCCGTCAATTTTACTTCCACAACAGCAGGTTCAGGAGTCACTGATCTAGCTGCGGCAAGTGACGCAAATAGTCTTTTGTCAATAGCGCCAACGCAAGGTGTTGCGGATTCGTGGTACATATCGGTTAGTGGCGAGACTGGGGTTAAGAATCAATTTTCTATGAGTTCGACACCAGATTTAGGATTTGCGACTGGAAGCAATGTATTATCTTCAGCACAGAACGCAATTTTATCTGTTAATGGCATCGGGTCGATTAACAGAGCCAGTAACAGCTTTAGCGATGTAATTTCTGGCGTAAGCATAGTCTTGAGTGGCACATCGGCCGCTACTATTGAGGTGGCAGAAAATCTGACAAGCTTAAGAGATTCACTCGATGAGTTCGTATCTTCAGTGAATGATTTTAACAAAGAGTTGGACGCAATGGCTGATCCGGACGATATGGAATCCGCTTTTGGTGGTTCACTGGCTAATGACTCTTCTTTTGTTAGCTTGATAAGGAAACAAGTGAAAGCATTAGTTGATAAAGAGTCGGCAACTGCCTCTGGGTCGATGTCCTCCTTTAGGGATCTGGGTATGTCGTTTAAGCTAAGCGGTGATATAGAAATAGATGAAACAGCATATACGAATGCCGTGACCAATAATCTCTCTAATGTTAGGGAAATGTTAACGGGGAACACGGACTCTCAGAGTCGTTATGACTCGTCAAGCAAAGGACTGGCTCTAGATTCTAGGATAGCCTTGCTTGAACTTATTGAGACAGACGGCCTACTGTCCAACCGAGAGACTAATGCGACTAACACCCTTGAGTCTCAGAAAGAGGCGCTTACGGAATTAGAAGAGCGAATGACCAAGGCTTACGAGCGGTACATAAAACAATTTGCGGCGATGGAATCAATAGTCCAACGCAGTAAGTCAACTGGTGATTATCTTGAAGGCCAATTTAAGGCAATGGAGAACATGTATAGCAATTAGGGAGTATGATTAAGAGGCCGAATTCTAGAGACGGTATAGTAGATTAGCGACATGAGTACAAAGAAACCCGGACAACTATCGATTGAACTAATTATGTTTAGGCTGCAGAAAATTATTGTAATGCTATATTTCCGTGCAATCTATAAGCTTGCTGGTGCATTGCACTAATGAATAAAACCAATCTCATCCACACAGCTGATTGCAAGAATTCTACAGATAATCCTAACTGTAATCATTGCAGGCATTTTTATATTACTTGGGACGCGAAGATGCCTTATGGTTGCCGAGCGATGGGATTTAAATCCCAACGACAGCCAGCATCAGAGGTTTTAGATATAGATGGGTCCCCATGTGTCAGCTTTAACGACAGAAGTGAAAAGGAAAAACTAAATGATAGAGGTGCGTCTATAAAACCAACTGTACGACATATAAGCGTAAAGGCCTAGACTAGGTGATAAGTCCATTATCTTTTGGAAGTTTGTTATATACATCCGTGATGAAAATTCAGGCATTTAAAACCATCTCTATAAAGGGCGTAAAAAAGTGATTTTTTCGGGTTCTAGACGAAGTTAAGAAGACTAGGCGTGAAAAAAGAGTGTTTAGAATACTGGAGTCAACCATATCTAAAACTCGAGAAATCAACGCTCTGAACGATAGAATATTTTCATAATAAATATTAGCCGGTAGCGAACCTATCCAAATTTTGCTGCTTGATAACTTGCACTATGTGCACAATCAAAACGTCATAATGCAACTTACATATGTTACTGCCTTTTTCGGGAAGACGGACAATTAGCACTATTTGGCGATTGTACGACTTCTATGAAAAGAGGCTATAGCTACAGTACGCTGAGATGCTGACAAAAAACTCAGCAGCAAACTTTGTTGTTAGCGATCCCTTCTTTTCCCAGTAATGCTACGGTCAGGGATATTGTCGAACTTACAGCTATCGACGAGCGGAATGACATTGCGGCAGGCGCATTAATGCCGGCTTATATAGACTTATAAGGATCAGTTGATACGAATATGGTCACTGTCAACTGTATCCCCATATTATTTTCTACAGATTAAAATCGAGGCTTACATGTCAGTAAATCTTTTTTTTGCAACACCAGTTTTCATAAAGGTTGACGTCAATCATGAAAAAAATATGTCTCAACTAAAAAATGAAATATATAAAATGCAGGAAGATGATGTGGGAATAGTCCGTTCAAACCAAGGCGGTTGGCATTCCGATTCGAATATATTTCGTAAAACTGAACCTGGAATAAAGCGTGTATGCAACTTAGTAAGAGAATGTATTAATGATTGCACGACAGAAATAGCACCAGATTTTCAAATAGACTATCAAAAACTAGAATTGAAGTGCGAAGGTTGGGTAAATGTTAATCCTCAGCATAGTTTCAACGTTCCGCACGATCACCCCGGCTACACTTGGTCCTGCGTCTACTATGTACAAGTGCCGAACACTAAGGGCTCGCGAAGCGGAATGATTGAGTTCCTTGATCCGCGAACATGTGTAGCTGCTAATGCCTCAGACATATACAAGGATTGCGAACATTTCACACAAAAGAGGAAGATAAAACCGGAAAACGGAATGATAATAATATTCCCGGCCTATCTAAAACATTGGGTGTACCCGAACGCGGAAGACGAGGACAGGATCACATTTGCATTTAATTTTAAATTCGTCAAAAAGCGAGAACCAAGCTCTTTAAATTTGGGACCAAAAGCTAAAAAAAATAACGCAGGGACGACACAAAGGTAAAAATAAAAACCACTATAAATGAATGTGTTAAAGCGCTGCCATGCTTCATATTTGATTCTGGCTCAACGGGATAAGTGCGCTTACTTTGCTATAAATCGGAAGAAGGGCTTTCAAAGGAAAAGGTAACGTGCCTCTCTAAAGTACATGATCATAGATAAGTACATCTCTATAAATACGGCGCGTCCGGCACAGCAGTATAAAAGTGTTGAGACATGACGACATATTAAAAGATAGGTAGTGGAGCTACTTTAATGATGCCTAAAAAGATTCGTAATGACACTTTAAACAATATGCTTAGTGCTGATTCTTTGGTTGGAGAAGTGATGAACGGAATAGCGGGGTTTGGAATGGAAATTTCCGAGAATAATACCATACAAATAGTACGATAATGTTGTGTTCGATGTGAAGGTATAGTTCTGTTGCCGTGTCACCATGCAAACAAAGCACTTTATACTTCACAGTTACCTATTTTTTGATGAACATAGATATCACATTGAACTTAAGAGATACTTACGAGCTCAAAAATGAAGCCGCTAATGAAAACAATGTGAAGATGATTACTTATAAAAAGGCAGAGAGTCACATAGGTAAATAAATTTCAGTTTTGAGCTTGCTGTTTACTCCTCCAATATCCAGTGAATGATCTGTTGGCCTCAGCGGAGCGCAAAGCCGGAGCGCTTAAAATAAATGTTTGGGTTATCCCAAAAAAACGTAGTCATTCTGAACACGATAGCCCGATCCTCATAGCTGTTTCCATAAAGCTAAAATGCTCAAGCACTGCTTGAGTTGACTCGGTGGCGGCGTGCAGGACAGGCCCGGCTTGAGCCACAATGTTTGCACCTAGCTTGATCGCCTTGGCAGCATCAAGGCCATGGCGAATGCCGCCGGACGCGATCAAAGGAATACTGGGAAGCTTGGCGCGAATCGATTGTACGGCGGCGGGTGTGGCAATCCCCCAATCTTTGAATATTTCACCCAGAGCCTTGAGTCTAGGATCAGTGGCTCGTTCCGCCTCGACTTCGATAAAATTTGTACCGCCTCTCCCTGCCACATCGATCGCTTGGACGCCGGCATTTACTAATCGCAGCGCGGTCGCCGCAGAAATACCCATCCCGACCTCTTTTGCGATGATCGGCACATCAATACAAGCACACACTGTTTCAATGGCAGACAATAAGCCGCGCCAATCGGTGTCACCGTCTTCTTGCATCAGTTCCTGTAGACAATTCAAGTGAATGATCAGCGCGTCGGCTTCAATCATGTCTACCGCTCGCTGTATTTCTGTCAGGGAAAAATCATCCCGCAACTGGGCGGCGCCCAAATTTGCGTAGAGCGGGATTTTGGGAGCCCACCGTCGCAAATTATTTGTCAGGCCATTGCTTCCAGCACTTAACAATGCGATGCGCTGAGACCCTACCCCCATAGCTATTCCCAGTTCTTGAGCGGCTTCCGCGAGATGAGCGTTAATTCTTTCGGCCTTTAAAGGTCCGCCCGTCATCGAGCTGATAAGAAACGGGAGCCGAAAATGCTTACCTAAAAACTCGGTAGATAAATCGAAGTTGAGTAAATCCTGTTCAGGCAAGGCGTTGTGGGTCAGTTGAACCTGGTCCCAAGGGCTGGCTAGTGCCGCCATTTCCAGGCGCTGCTTTAGAACTAAATCAATATGATCGGTTTTACGTTTTAGAATTTCTGTCATTTTGGTTACCTGTTCTTGCCCTTGTTTAGCGTGCCGATGAGTAACATATGAGGAATCGTCAGAGCGAAGAGCCCAACGAAAATAATTTGTATTAGCTGTAAGCTAAAATTCATATCCGGCAGGCTAAGTAAAAATATGCCCCCAGCTGCTAAACTTATTACGGTAAAAGGTACCGCGTAGACCACCATTTCCAACCATCCGAGCTGCTCTAGCGATTCACTAAGATGCAGCGGACTATGTAAGAGACAGAAGTAAAGTGTGAAATAGGGAACTGGTGGTAAAGTCATAGCCGCGCAGAACAAGACGGTGAGTTCCGCCAGCACAGCTTGGCTTATGTGCGGTATTTTGAAACAACAAAAAAAGACATAGAGCGTGCTCACAATTGAAAATATCGCCATCCCCGCTACGATTGCGCTGCTGTATGTTGGAGCAAGCAGATTAAATATCGCCAGAACTTCTTGCGAATAAAATATCGACGGTAGGGTAATTACTGCAGAGCTTATAGCGAGACTGACTGGTTGGTTGAAATAGACAGACCAATCTCCAGAAAAATGCCATGCTGATAACGCCAGCATAGGTATGATGAATAGCTCAGGCAGAGCGAACCAGATTCCTACAGAAATCACGGCTAGCGCTAAATACCCGGCAGAAAACGTGAGTAATCCAGTCAGCCCCGACCAAAGACCGGCTTTCCGGGCTATCGCCGGATCAATCGCGCCATGAGGTAGTCCGGTGAGCGCAAGCAGGGCGCAGAGGATGATAAGCTGAACCTCCACATCATCCCTAATCCATAGGTGGTATCCCGCCATAGCGAGTAATGCGATCAAGCTGAAGGCTGCCCTGGCAGGCAATTGAGCAGTATTTATGTTTACCACGCTTGCCCCCTCCTCATCGATTGGATTCCCGCGCCTATCTCCCTCAAGGCACTTTGGATGAGAGGTAGTTTTGGCAAACTTCGCATAATAGCGAACAAATCCCGTTTGCTCGGTATGTCAGTGAGGAAGCGAAGTAAACAGTCTGGATGCACTCCGCGCGCGAGAGACATAAAGAGCGTCGGAGCAAGCGACGGGTTTTCCCGAATCGCTCTCAAAAAAATATTATCCATCCATGTCAGCAGAGCGCTGTCTGGCGGAAATGGCCTTGCTTGCCCCTCGAAAAGAATTCCTTTAGCACATTGCTCGGCCCATTGCTGAATTCGTTTGAATGCGTATCCGGTGGATGGCCGGGCAGAACCTACACCTATTCCCGTCTGAATCCAGCGAGGGTCAGCTGACTTAACAAAGTCTCGCATGCCCATGGGAATCACACCTGATTCTTGTCGAATTATCTTATAGTTATTATCTCCGCACACGCGCCTAACTAGCTCAAGTGCTCCATCACGAAGGGATTCAGGGGGCATATATTCAGGGGCGAAACGCGTGAGCTCGATAAGAAAAGAGTCTCTTCCTAAGGGTAGAACGTAATCGAAAAGGAATCCCTTGCGATCAACTCGCATATCTTTCATTACTAGAGCGACGTCATCGAATTGATGCGCTTTATTTGTTTTGACTTCAAAACCGAAAAACACCTGCTTCAGGGCAGCACTAGAAAAATCCACTTCATCTGGAATTCTTGTGTCGACAACTTGCCGTGCTGTTATTTTTTGGATTTTCGGGTTTATGCGGGATATGCCTTTCTCTACTCCGACTTCAATGCCACTCACAGCTGGAGAAATATCTCTAGCACAGCTGTCTGTGAGCAGTGTCATCCTTGGATGCAGAGTAATAACCTTCTCAGCATGATCATAGAACCGAATTGACGGAACATAGTGGTATCCCCAATCGGTTTCGGAACGATGCTGATGTCTGACTGAATCCGAACTGAATTCCCATGCCGGCCAGGATTTACCTATGAGCTTGCCATCCATTCCGCCCTTTCTCCCCCAGAAGCACCACGAACGGTCATCTGTATAGTGAGAGCGAGGCTCAATAATCAAAGTGTGGGGGGCATGTTCCGGAGTAGTAGCCAGATTGCAAATTGCGGTGGCAAGCGAGAGGCCCGAGCAGCCTCCCCCAATGATAATTAAATCATACTCATCTGAGCATTCGTCAGGCAGGTTCGTGCGCATTGGGCAAGCCGGCAAGGTGGATATGCAGACTCGGATCATGGGGCTCATAAGGCTGACTGCAAGGGTTCGAAAGAGTTGATCTGAGTGCGACGCGAATTTTTCTCAATAATCCGACATGCGCGCGCCCAGAGTGAATATCAAAGCCGCGCTCACTCAGCACAACCCCGATTTCTCTGTAGACGCCAGCAGCTATCGTGATGCCGGCTTGAGCCCGCGAAGGCAGAAACCTGAGCCCCTGGCTGCCAGACGCGTAGTATTTATCGGCGAGGTTGAGTAACCTCCCTACAGATTCGTTAATTGACCTGAGTGGCGTATGCGTTGGCGTCGCGAGCGCTTCTGGCGATACTTCCCCGATCCACCCCGATGGTATATACCGACGGCCAATCGTCGCATCCTCTTTGACATCCCTTGCTATGTTGGTGAGCTGCATTCCGATTCCAAGATCAATAGCATGGTTCCTGGCGTCTGTATCGCGCACTCCGAACACATCACACATAAGTAAACCAACCGTGCCAGCGACTCTATAGCAGTAGCGCAGCAGTTGGCATTCACTCTGCAGCAGCACAGGGGCGAGATCGGACTCAATGCCCTTGATTAATTCTGATACTACCCTGGCCTGCATTTGGCACTGTTTCGTCAGCTCAATAAAATCTTGTACGATTGGGTCAGCACTGCAGCCTCGATCAAGACTATCTTTGAGCACCTCAAGTTGACTCCTGGCTGCGTCTGCGTCAGACGCTTCATCTACTAGATCATCAATGAAACGGCAAAAACGGTAGAGCCGGGCGCAATCCTCAAGCTGTTGTTTGTCTAGAAATCGACCGGCAAATCTGAATGATTTCCCGTGATGAGCTAGAACGTTTACCGCTGGCTGCATCGATTTAGCTTTGTAGTTCGCTAACATGGCTCGATTAATCAAGCAGCAGAGTAAATGGATTCACTGGCAGAGTCTGGTACCAAACGGTCTAGTACCTTTGCCGAACTCACTACACCTGGAAGACCAGCTCCTGGGTGAGTGCCCGCACCCACTAGGAAAAGATTATCTGGCCCCTCAGCTTTATTGTGAAATCTGAACCAGGCAGACTGGGTGAACAATGGTGACACCGAGAAGCCGGCGCCTCCAACACTCAAGTAATCTGTTGCGAAATCCTCTGGCGTCATGTAAAAGTCCGTAACCAGATGGTGCTCGAGATCTGGAAGCATGTGTTCGCTGAGCGTCTGGATAATACGTTTGCGCAACTCAGGACCTTGCGTCTTCCAATCTATATCTGCATCAAGATTTGGGACGGGGGCGAGCACGTAAAAAGAGTCGCATCCCTCAGGTGCAAAGCTCGAATCGGTAGCGGTTGGTCGATGGAGATATAGCGAAAAATCCTCAGGTAAAGCCTTGCCATTAAATATTTCATTAAGGAGTTCCTGATACCTTTGCCCCAACCAAATAGTGTGATGCGCGATGTCCGGGTAGACTTTGTCAGTGCCAAAGAAAAGCACGAAAAGACCCATCGATAGTGCGTGGTGCTGAGTCTTCTTGCGCGCAGCCCAGGTTTGTTCCGACGCATCAAGCATGTGACCGTACAAATATTTCGGATCGACGTTGGCGACAATCAGATCGGAGTCAATTTGCTGACCATCCTCCAACTGGACGCCGCAGGCTTTGTTGTCTTGAACCAATATTTTTTCTACCGTGGTGCTGAGTCTAATCTCTATCCCCAACTCCTCCATTAGCCGGCGGTAGCCATCGACTAACGCTGCGGTTCCGCCCATGGCGAAATGGATGCCCCAACGTCTCTCAAGGAAATGAATTAGCCCATAAATACTAGTTGTGTCGAAGGGATTTCCTCCCACTAAAAGCGGCTGAACAGAAAATGCTTGTCGTAGTTTGGGGTTTTGAAGGTAAGAACAGACCATTTGCCATACAGTCCGATAACACTTTAGCCGGACCAGGGCTGGTATTTGACCCAGCATCGAAAAGATACTGTGAAATGGCTGATCTGACAGCTCCGTAAATCCCACATTGAATATTTTTTCTGAATGGGCCACTAATCGCCTGTAGCCGGCAACGTCAGCTTTGCTAAAACGAGCGATTTCGGCTTCTGTGTCAGCCATCTCGCCCCCGTAATCAAAGATTTCACCATCTTCAAACTGGAATCGGTACCATGGATCAAGTGGCCGAAATTCAACGTAATCTTGGCGTCGCCGACCGTGCAATTCGAAAAGTTCATCAAATAGAAAAGGCGCTGTAATCACAGTCGGTCCGGCGTCGAACCGGAAGCCATCCCGTTCAAATGCCTGGGCTCTTCCGCCCAGTCGAGCGCAGCGGTCTATCAGTTGTACATCATACCCTTTGGCACTGAGGCGCAGCGCAGATGCGATGCCACCGAAGCCACCACCAACAACTAGAGCGCGGCTCATGCCGCCTCTCTTTCCAGCACTTGCAGCAGCGCAGAGCACTTTTCGATAAGCAGGTCGCCACAACCGCTCGGTAATTCGGCAGCACCTGAGGCAGCCTCACTCAAAAAGTAGTAGGCGAGTTCTTCGGCGGTGTCCACCTTATATTTCCTCACCGCAGTTTCTTCGATCATTAATGCGATGTTCGCACTATTGCCAGAGAGACGATCACTGTCGCGATCTAAGAGGTCATCAAAAATCTGGTATCCAATTCCAAAAAGAGCGCCAATCTCACGTGCTTGACTCAATGACTGTTGATGATCTGCCATAATTAATGGCAGCTCGAGGCTTAGAGAAAATAGAGCGCCCGACTTTTCCTTGGCAATGGCAATCGCTTCATCTAAATCGGTCTGCTGCTCATAACTGAGATCGTTGGTCTGGCCTTGCAGTGTTCTCGCGACAGCGCGATTCATGGTGGTCACAAGCTTTTGAGCGTGAAGAGGACCTGCAGAGGCTGCCAGAGCGAAGGCGTTGGACAAGAGCAGGTCTGTAACATTTATGGCGACATCCCGCCCAAACTTCTTCCACACCGCTGCTCGCCCGCGCCGTGTCTCATCATTATCCTGCAGATCATCTTGTATGAGGGATGCGTTATGCAGCGTCTCGACAGCCGCCGCCAGCCCGATGGTCGCCTCATCAGAAATTCCTAATGCGTTTCCAGCATATATGCAAAGTTTCGCTCGCGCTTCGGAGCCAGGAACTGCCTGGTGGTAGGTGATGGCCCGATGCAAATCAGAGCCCGGGGAAAGCTCGCTGAGGGATGTCTGTGCCGCGAGAACTCTGCTGCGGCCGCATAAATTCTCTTTTAACTCTACGCTATTTCTATTCATAAGATCTCTCTCTGGGATCTCTCTTTATTATATGTGTTATTTCGTAACACTTTCTAACCATTTTAGTTCCTTAGGATATATCTACGCATTTTTTTACCATAAGGTTCAATTTTTTTTGAACCAACCTCCTGCTTACTGCGTAACGATGTTACTGAAAAGTAATTTTAATGATTTTTAGTTCCTTTAATGGGGGAGATACATGAGAAAAGTAATAATAGCTTTAGTTAGCGCTATCGGGCTTATTTCAGGCCAAACAGCGTTGGCGGCATCTGGTGATTCGGCGATGCTCCAATCCGGAGACTTCGTGGGATATTCGTTTTGGCTGATATCTATGGCGCTTGCAGCTGCAACAGTGTTTTTCCTGATGGAATCGCTGCGCATGGGCGGCAAATGGGCAACATCGCTCACCGTTAGTGCGCTAGTGACCTTTATCGCTGCTTTCCACTACTTCTACATGCGCGAGGTTTGGGTATCAACAGGCGACACGCCAACTGATTTTCGCTACATAGACTGGCTTTTAACTGTTCCGCTGCTAATGATCGAGTTCTACCTGATCTTGTCAGCCATCACCAAAGTTGCGGGTGGGGTCTTCTGGAGGCTTCTTATTGGCACCCTGGTAATGTTAGTGCCGGGATACATGGGCGAGGCCGGCTACATGAACGCGACCTTCGGTTTCGTGATTGGCATGCTCGGTTGGGCCTTCATTCTTTACGAAATTTTCGCGGGTGAAGCAAGTAAAGTCGCTGCCAGTCAGGCGCCTGCGGCGGTGCAGAAGTCTTACAACCTTATGAAGTGGACTGTCACTATTGGCTGGGCTATTTATCCTATCGGGTACTTCTTCGGTTATCTGGCGGGAGGCACAGACGTCGGCACGCTCAATATCGTGTATAACTTGGCAGATGTGCTGAATAAGATCGCCTTCGGTCTGTTCATTTGGTACGCAGCCAACGAAGACATGGCGGAAAGCTAAAGTCTTCGAGTCTTAGCAAACACGCTTTAACTTTTCAGGAAAAGCTCCACCCGAACGGGTGGAGCTTTTTTTTTACTCTTTAATGGGTATTCGGTCTAACGTGACTGCCATTCCTTACTTTCTTCGCATTACCGAAAGTTGAACTATTCAAGTTAAATTGGCCGTAATTGCAATGACCATTATTTGATTGATTCCTATGTGCCTCCATTTCCGTCCAATTAGTAGATATCCCTTGCTGACCCTACTTCTGATGTTGATTCAAATTCAAACATCAACGCGGCTAATCGCGGGGCCGATCGTTGAAGTAGAAACTTCAATGGGAGTTTTTTTCTTGGAACTTGACGGCTTATCAACACCGGAAACAACCGAAAATTTCATCAAGTACGTGGTAGCTGGTCGCTACGACAATACCTTTGTTTATGGCACAACCAATGCGTCATTTTTGAGAGGAGGGGGTTATACGTTCAATACCTGTCCGTTAAGTGTCGGCAGAATTGAACCAATAGGCTCTGTTCTTCCCGAGAGTACAATGTTGAGCAACAGTGGAGGGGTGATCTCCATGATGTTGCGAAACAAAGCAACCGATGTCATCACCAGTGATTGGACGATCAGCATTAGCGATAACCGCTCTTATGATGGTTCGGATTATGGCTACATCCCCTTTGGAAGGGTGCTCGGCTATGGTATGGAGGTGGTTGAGACTATTGCTTTCAGAAATCCCGCGCTCGGGCCAGAAATCCTCGGCGGGCCTGAGGATGATTTTTTTGATGAAACGATCAATTGCGCAACGCCCATGCAGGACAACCATATTTCGATTAAAATGACGCTACTGAACTATGATCCGACTGCCCCCGCTGCTTTCTATTCAACTCGCGATAATACACTGACTGTTAATGTGATTGTTGAGGGAAAATTTATTAAAGTGCCTTTTGATATCGAATATCACGGCGATGATATCGCAATCACTCCAAGGTTAGATGAAATCGTTGAGATGGAAAAGCCTGTGCCAAACATGGCCATGTTTGATGAAAGCGAGCAAATAGTAAGTATTGGCACGCTGGCAGTAGATGGTGTTGTGCTGTATGAAGATCTTATTTTCTCAGGGCATAAGTCCAGCCCACAGCGGTTTTTGCTTGAATCATACAAAAAGATTTAGAAAAAGCTGGCAATGGGGAGGCAATGGGGACACCCTGATGTTGCCCCAGTTTTACGCACACTCTAGTTAAGCAACTTTCTCATACTCGACAGGCGATTGGTATCCTATCGACGAGTGTAGCCGTTGCCGGTTATAGA
>Ga0181559_10003035_pt1 | contig 16545 bp, 10 predicted proteins | sample 011ome_21_FD_133752 | JGI IMG/M metagenome (GOLD analysis project Ga0181559, IMG submission 133752) | Coastal salt marsh microbial communities from the Groves Creek Marsh, Skidaway Island, Georgia - 011508AT metaG (megahit assembly) | ecosystem: Environmental > Aquatic > Marine > Intertidal...
ATGATGTCACGGTGATTTGCGCTCCCCGCGGAGAGTTCACATCAGCAGACGTCGACGCGGGAATGACGAAAATCGCTCCACCGGTGGGCGCAGTGTTTCTGCGAACGATCGTGGAACCTTCGATTGCGAGCTTTGTCGGCGCGTTCTCGGTGTTTGGTACGAGCGCAAAAGCGCCTCCACCGACGGCGTACAAAGAGCGGCAGCTCGAACCACTCACAGCGGAGTTGGATTCGATCTCAGATGCGTCTTTAATTCGAACGTCGCACGCACCCGCGAGATACATAGCACCGCCGAGACCAGAAGCGACGTTGGATTTGACGCTGACGCCAGAGCCGACGATTTCGCCTCCGCCGTGAGCGCCGCCTTCGCACATGAATGCGGCACCGTTCGGAGCAGTGTTGTTCTCGAACTTACCACCCGTCACGGAAAGTAACGAGCCAGTAGTGACGTGTGCGCCACCACCGCCGAGATTGGCGACGTTGTGCGAAACTTCGGTGCTCACCAACGCGAGGTCGGCGCGGTCCTCGACGCGAATCCCGGCGCCGTGCTTGGAAACGACGTTCGAAGACACGCGCGAGTTATACATCTTGGCCGAGCTTTGGGAGTACATGAAGACACCACCGCCGATTTCGGCTTCATTTTCTGTGAAATTGAATCCGTTGAATTCGGCGGACGCGGTGGTGTACACGATGACGCCCGCGCCCCAGAGAGTGGCGGTATTCTTTGACACGGTGCCGCCGTTGAACTTTGGTCTACCACCGGCAAAGACACCGATAGCAGCCCCGTACGACGCTTCGTTGCCCGTGGCGACAATATTTGAAAAGTTACCATGACAGCCACTACCGACAAAGAGGCCGGCGGCGAAGAAAGCCTTGTTGTCCTTGAGCGTTAATCCAACGGCGGTGACGTTTGAGTTCTCGTCGACGTTCAATCCGGCGCCCTTGCCACTATCCATCAGTTCGTTTCCGATGAAGCTCACGTTTTGCAACGAAGCGTGCGAAGACGTCTGAAAGTACGCGCCGGCTCCACGGACGTTGTTGCCGCTTCGATCGTTCCCACCGATGTTGCCGATGAATCGAGAATGTCGAATCGTCGGCGTGGAGTTGATCGCGTGCAAGCCGCCGCCCATGGTTTGCGATTTGCATTCGACGACGTCGACACTGTCAATCGTCACCGAATCGGCGTTAGTAATTTTAAATCCACCACCCGTGGTGGCGAGGCCTTTCTTTACCGTGAGACCAGAGATTTCGATGGCGTCTGACCCGGAGATTTCGAAACCTCGAGAGTTTTCGCCGCAATCCAAAACGGTGCGAGACGCCCCGAGCGCTGAGGTGACCGTGACATCGCCCGTAGACCCGAGCGTGGATCCGCACGAAGATGTGTGTGTGCCAGGGAGTACCAAGATCGATCGCGGCGTCGACGGCGAGGATGTCGTCGCGGCGAGCGCCGATCCAACGGAATCGCACGGCGTCGCGAAGGAGCCGCAACTCGACGACGAAGAACTCGTCGACGCGTCGTTTGAGACGAGGATCGAATCGCGCGCGTCGATCACGGGAATCGCCGTCGGTGACGAAGACGCACCCGCTTCCGTCAGCGTCGCAGACTTGATGCGGTACACCATGGTGTTCGGAGCGGACACCCCTGAGAAGACTTTGCTCGTCCCGGCGGACGCCGCGACGGTGGTTCGCGTCGGCGTAGCGCACGTCGCGAGATTCGCCGAATCGCACGCATCGATCGCGTACGCCACGACATCGCTCGACGTGCTCGCGGACCACGCGAGCGTGATCTCGTTCGCACCGGTGCGAAGGGCGTACACATCCGTGGGCGCGGCGGGACCCGCCGGCGGCGCCGGCGTCGCGGGCGGAGATCCCGACGACGAAGAAGAAGAACCACCCTGGTTCGCCAGCGCCGCCACGCAGATCGCGTCACCGCTCGCCGTCGTTCTTGTCACCGAACACGCGCTCGCGAACGAAACAGCCCCGGCGCTTTGCGTGGCGTCGAGCGCGGTGGCCACGCCGTCGCAAAAGCACCCCTTCGCGTTCCACTCCGTAATCGCCGCGCAGCACGCCGATCCCCCACCGCTCGCGCACGGCGCCAGATCGCTCGCGTTCGTCGTGCAGTGCGTCCCGGGATCCTCCGCGCGCGCCGCGATCGCGTTCGCGCACGCCCACGCCAGCACCGCGACGATCGCGCGACGCCTCGCCCGCGCCATCGTCACCGACGCCTCGCCGCGCGCGGCTTTCACCGAACCGTCCGAATTCGAGTCCCCGACGTCGCGCCGCGCGTCGTCTCGCGCCGCGCGCGCGTTCGCCGCGCGCGTCCGTCGCGCGCGCGTCGATCGATCGCGTCGTCGTCGCGCGCGCGCGTGTGACGCCGCGCGCGCGGCGCGCGGCGGGCGATGATTGCGTTCGGAAGACGAAGAGACGTTTTTGCATGGTGCGCAAACCAAGACGGCGTTTCGTATCGACCTCGAAGTTCGCGCGCGGCGTAACACCATCCGTCGGCGGACGGCAGACGACGCGGCGATGGGCGTCGGCGACGGCGCGCGGTCGGCGGCGATCGCCGGCGGCGACGAGTCGCTCGCGCTGCTCGCGCGCGCGCGCGATGACGCGCCGGACGTCGAGCGCGGCGACGCGACGACGCGTCAACACCCCGAGCGACGACGCGGCTGGCTGCGCGCGACGACGACGTGGGCGACGCATCCGATCGTCGTGGCGACGATGCTGACGCTGGGCGTGTGTGGGATGGTGGCCAGGGAGGAGATGCTGGCGAAACAGAGCGACGCGGGGGCGTTCGTGCGCGTGGCGCACGAGATTTGGCTCGGGAGCGAGGTGCCGGGGGTGAAGCGAATGATTTTCGAGCGCAACCGAAGGGTGTTGGAGGCGGCTGGGTGGGAGATGCGGCTGTGGACGGAGGGAGACATTAATGAGAGGAACTTTCCGATTACGCTGGCGACGCTCGAGCGCGGGCGGGCGTTTCATCAACTCACGGGATCGAACGTGTATTCGATGTTGGTGGATTTGATGAAGTACGAGGTGTTGTTTCGTCACGGCGGATTGTACTTGGACACGAACGTGGAGTTGTTCAAGGACATCACGCCGTTGTTTCATAAGACGTTGCGGGCGAACAAGGAGGTGTTCATGGTGGCCGACCCCGGGGACTCGAGGTTCTTTAGCGCTGGGATATTCGGCGCGCTCACGCCCGGAGCGAGCGTGTTTCGAAGTTTGTTCAACGACACCTCCTCGGACGGATACCTGCAAAACATAGATTTCGGCAAGCGGTGCATCGCGAACGCGATCACGGGTCCTGTGTGGTTGTCGCACATCATTCGTGCGAACGATTTGAGAGACACGATACTGAGGCTCGATCGCGACGTCGCGTACCCGCTCGGATGCGGCGAAAATGAGTTCGATACGTGCGTCAAGCAAGTCACGCACGAAGACGCCAAGAACGATCCTGGCATGCGGTGGATGATGAATAACGGCAAGGCGGTGGATGGGAGCGATTTAGATGGTACGAAATCGTCGTTCACTAAGTACGTGACGCAGACGTGGCGGCGTGTGACATCTGGCAACGATGATTGGAATCCGTTGTCGCTCTCAAACGCGCTCGTGGAGGAGGCGGACGGGACGTTTTGGAAAACGACTCTTCCGTGCACGTCGATCGCCAGCGCGTACCCGCAATCGTACGCTATCGACCACTTTTCGTTTCACGGCGCGAGTTGGCAGGATGGGTGCACGAATCAAGAGCGACAAGCCATGGTGGTGGAATGGCTCGAGAAGAACATCCCGGCAGATGAAGATCTCGTGCACAAGTGGGCGCTGTCTTTCGTTCGCGTGCTCTCGTCCGAGGCTACGAGCTCGCTCGTCACGCGCGTGCGATTGCACGAAACCGAGGGCGTGTATAAAAAAGCCCGTCTCGTGCTCGCTTCGTCGCCTTTGCGCGGCGGCGCGTCACTTCTCGGTGAAGCGCTTGCGACGTCTTCCAATCATCCGACGTCGTCCACGTTGTGGGAGCGAGACGGCCAGGTGCGAACGGATTCGTTTTTTGCGAATTACATCACCCTTGGCGATTGGTGGTCGGTGGACGAACTCCCCGACAAAGACGATGAAACGTCTTGGCGTTCAAAGCTCCGAAAGTACTTGCAAGACATCGGCGTCAAGGATGCCACGATTGACGCCTCGCTGACGTATCCGGGTGAGTTCGTCAACGAAGTATTGAGCCGAGCGTGGGAGGCTGGCGTGGACAAGGTGTACGTATCCATCATCGGCGCGCACATCCATTCAACGCCCGAGACGAGCAAACATTCGGAAGATGTTCTCAGCGCCATCTTGGACGCCGCTACGGAAGACCCCGTGCTGTTGTGCTTGAGTCGCGAAAACAAGCTCGACATGTACGCGTCGTCGATGCGTGCGGTGAACGGCGACGCGCCGTTCCAGCAGATTCGAGAGGCTGCCGAGCCTTTCGACGCGGAAAACATCACCGCGCGCGATCCGAACGTCACGTCCGCGAACGTGCGGGTGAAGTTTATCGAGAAAACGTTCAGAAATCTCATTCGAGAGGACAAGCGATGGTACGAGGCGACGGCGAGCGTCTTGCGAGCGCACCAGCGCGAGTGCGTGAACTTGACCTACGAGACCGATCTCGCAAACGTCGACGCGTTGACGCGCACGATTTCAAAACTTCACGACGATTTCGATCTCGATTTGAACGCCGACGCGTTGCGTTTGCTCAAGCTCGAGCGCGTCAACGCCTTTGTCTCGGCGTCGGATTTCGAAAACGCCGGCGAGTTGAGCGCGCACGCGCGGCAGTTTCTTCGCCCCCCGCCTCACACGTAGCTCACATAGAAAGTAGCATTCTTAGCGTAGCGCGATTGAATTATTGACTTATGTTCGGTCTTTCATACGATCACAAACCCACTAGAGGCGGCGGCGACGCTCACAACATCGTTTGCGCCGACTGGGACGCGAGCGCGAGAAATCCGACGGCGTGCCCGATGGACCCCCACGCGAGCAGGTCCACGATCGTGAACCCAGCCGGATCGTTCGTCGACACGATGAAGGACGCCTCCTCCGCGCGCGAGTCGCCCGCCGCGAAGTGCGTCTGTCCGTTTTGCGTCGGCGCGCCCACGCGTTCGACTTGCGCGCGTTGGTACGGCAAAAACACGAATCGTCCCAACGCCAGGCAAATCGCGTTCGCGGACGAGATCACGACGTTCACGTCGTCGAACGCGCGCGCCGCGACGCGCGCGCCGCGCTTCGCCGTGCGCGTTTGCTTCGCCACGCGGCTATTCATTCGTCACCATCGCGTCTCGTCAGTCCTCTCGTCCGTTCGCGCGCGCGATCGCTCGTCTCGCCGTTTTTTCGCGCGACGATTCCCTCGTCCTCGCGTCCTCGGTCTCCGGTCGCGCGTCCTCGGTCTCCGGTCGCGCGCGCGGTCGCGCCGCGCCGCGATTCGCGTCGCGCGTCGCGCGCACCTGCGCAGCGTGGCGGTCGTGCGAGTCGGTGCGGTCGTGCGCGCGAGCATCGTCGTCGTCGGGGTGTGCGGGCGTATCTTCGCGCGATCGACGGATCCGATCTCGTCGACGAGTCGCGACTCGAGCGCGAGTCCCTCGGGGGCTTAAATACGTGCGCGATGGGACGGGACGCGCGCGCGCGATCGCGCACGTGTGCGGTGTGTTACGGGTTTTCGTAAACGACGCACGCGTGTGCGGTGTGTTACGGGTTTTCGTAAACGACGCGCGCGTAACACCATCGCGCGGGCGTCGTCGCGCGCGCGAGACGACGGCGCGGGCGAGGATGCCGCGGTCGTCGCGCGACGAGCGCGAGGCGCTCCTTCGCGGCGAACGCGCGTCGGCGCGCGACGCGCGGACGGCGCGCGCGTCGTCGGGCGCGGGATCGAGCGCGAGCGACGACGACGACGAGGCGACGCGCGGACGCGCGCGGCGAACGCGCGAGGACGCGCGCGCGCGCGAGGACGCGCGCGAGGACGAAGACGTCGAGCGGGGACGCGGCGGGGACGCGGCGCGCGCGCGCGGGCGCGAGATGGGGCGGTGGCGAGGACGCGTCGGCGCGGCGGCGGCGGCGGCGTGCGTCGGCGCGCTGGCGCTCGCGCGAGGGGGGTGGGTCGGAGGGTTCGGGATCGGGGCGGAGTCGCCGCCGGCGCCGCCGATGCCACCGCCGATGCCGCCGCCGACGCCGCCGATGCCGCCGCCGACGCCGCCGCCGCCGCATCCGCATCATCCGCCGCGGCCGCCGCCGCCGCCGAAGGTGGATTGCGACGCGTCGCACGGCGATCGAGCGATCGGGCTGTATCAGCAGTACAACAAGCACTGCACCGACGACGAGGGAGTGCCGTCGAACTGCGTCGGGTCGCACGGGTGCCAGTTTTGTCATCTCGCCGGCTCGCAAGCGTCGAAAGCGGGGTCGGGCACGGCGAAGTGTAGCTCGTGGGTGTGCGACAAGTACGAAGTCTCTGGGTGCGAAGGCGTGGAGACGAGATCGAAGGAGAAGAAGTACGATCTCGGTGATTGCTCGACGGATGTCGGCAATCGTAACGCCGGGCGTCACGCCTTTCGCGATTGGGAGTGCGCGAACCACGAGGGCGTGCCGAGCGCGTGTCAGAAGCCGGGCGAGACGCCGTGTAGAATGTGCATGTTGAAAAGCGTGGACGATCCCATGGACGGTTGGCCGTACTGCCCTCCGGCCGTGTGCGACGATTTGAACATACACGCCACAGAGTGTCCCGGGGTCGATTACGTCGCAAAAATCGGTCACAGTCATCACCATTCCAAGCACTCGAAACACTCCAAACATAGCCATCGCGACGAAGAAGAAGAAGAAGAAGAAGAAGAAGAAGAAGAAGAAGAGAAGAGCACGAAACTCTCTTCAAAGCACTCTTCGTCGAAGAAGCATCACTCGTCGAGCCACTCGTCCAAAGATGACGACGTCGAGGACGACGCCGATGTATCCGAACACCTGTCAAAGAAGAAGCACGGCTCGTCGACGCGGTCGGCGACAGACGAGTTGGACAAAGAGTTTCAGAAGCTTAAAACCTCGTCGGATTAATAATACTTCTACGAACAAGATAGTCATTACAAAACCCACCAATCGAACTAAGACGTCGAGCGCGCGACGTGCGCGTGCGAACGAACGAGCCACGCAAAGTTCTTGCTAAAGTCCTGCGCGCTGAGCTCGTGCATGGCGTACGCGACGTTTAATAACTCGCGCGTATCGCTCTGGTCGGCGAGCAAGCTATCCCACTCCGGTGCGTGTCGTTTGATCATGATGATATGATCGTCGTCGAACAAACGCGGATCCTCCGTGAGCAAGCCCTGGGCGTCGATCAAGTTAAAGGAGCGAAGAGAAGCGACCATCGCCGCGCTCTCCTCTTCAGAGACTCGTCCAAAACTTTGTTCGTAGAAATATGCGTCGTCGATCGCTCTCGGCTCTAGACGAGATTCAATTATGCGAACGCCGGCGTTGCGGAAGTCTGCGATCGACGCTGCGATGAACTCGGCGGTGCGCGCGTCGCGCGGCATGTGCGAGAACACCGTCGGCGGGTAATCCGCCAAAACTTCGCCGACGACGCCCGACGCCGTCGGTCCCGGAGCGATTTGAATAATTAAACCCGCCGCCTTCGGCGTCAGTTGCATTTGCGGCATCGCTCCCACAAACGAACCACCGCTCGACGCACCAAACGCAAACAATGGCAAGTCACTCAGCGCGGTGTCGTTGTAAAAGACGTCCAACACCGCCTGCACGCGCGGCGCGTCGATGTCCTTGCTCCAACACGTCCCCAACGACGAAATCGCCAACACGACGTATCCTCGATTCAGCGCCGTGCGTGTAATCGCCATTTCTTGCGCAAGTCCTCGACACTGCGAGCACTTCGTGTTCGTCGCGAAGAAGTCCTTCGCGCTATGATGACAACCGTGCAGCGCCAACAGCGCGCCCTTCGGCTTCGTCGCCTCAAACTCCCCCGCCGCGTTCTCCGCCGCCGGTCCTTCCCAAATCGCCTCGATCTTATCGTCCCCTATCAATCTTCGCTCCGCGTTCCATCCCTTGGCGACGTACGCCACGCTACGATCGCCCACGCGCAACTCCGGCTCCACCGCCTCGTCCTCGCGCAGCGTCGCCGTCGTCGTCGTCGTCGTCCTCGTCGTCGTTCCCACCACCACCGCGCTCGCCCGCGCGCCCCTCGACGCGGCGTCCAGTCGCGCGCTCACCACCGCGATCGCGCACAGGCTCGCCAGCGCCAGCGTCGCGCTCCGCGCGCTCGCCAGCGCGCCTCCGCGCGCGAGCTCCGCCTTTGGTTTTGGTGTTGGCCCTCGACCGCGCGCGCGCGCGCCGTCCCTCGCGCTCGCGCGCGCGTCGTCGTCCGTCGCGCCGAACGCTCGACGCGCGGCGCGTATCGGCGCCGACTCGCGCTCCATGCCCGCGGCGCGCGCGTCGCCGTGTGCGTCCGCGCGCGTCGATCGAATCGAATCGAATCGAATCGAATCGACGCGCGACTTCGGTCGACACTTCGACGCGCGACGGACGCGATGGACGCGCGCGACGCGCCGAGGCGCGGCGACGACGAAGAGGTTGCGATGGACGAGGTGCGCGCGCGCGCGACGCCGCGACGACGGCGGTGGACGAACGAACGATGCGAAACGCGGCGACGTCGCGATCGAGACGCGCGCGAACGAGACTGACGACGACGCGCGCTCGAACAGGGAAAGGACGCGAGAGGTAAGAGCGCGCCGACGACGTCGCGGACGACGACGATGGCGCGCGCGATCGCGCGGCGGGCGCTGCGGTTGGGGGTGCGATTCGATTGGGCGCGCGACCCGGCGCTCTTCGTGGCGGCGAGCGTGGCGGCGATATTCCTCGTCGCGTTGGTCGTCGCGGCGGTGACGACGGACGTCGGCGCGGGCGATCGAGGAGGGAGTAAATCGCACATCGTCGGTCGACACGGGCGCGTGTCGATGCGGACGAAGACGCCGGAACGATCGTCGGCGACGGCGCCGCCGAGAGACGCCACGCGACGATGGGCCGCGCTAGGAGTGCCGGATCAGTGCTTGAAGAATGATTTCACGCCCACGGCGGTGATTCCTGGGTTAGAGTTGCACGAATTGGACGGTGAACGGGCGTTTTACCTGACCAAAGAGGCGAAGACGACGGAAAAGGTGCGCACGGCGAGCGAGTTGGAGGAGGAAGAGTCGGTGAAGGAGGAACTGAAGGAGGCGAAGACGGAGATGAAGGAGGCGGAAAAGACGCTGGAGAGCGAGATTGTGACAGAGGAGGAGGAGTTGAAGATCATTTCGGGACGTGATCCGTTGCCGAACGTCATCGGTAGGCGTAAATTATTGGGCGACGCGGACGACGAGGGAGAAGACGGCGCGCAAGACGTCGAGGTGGAGGTGCCTACGTCGACGCTTATCCACAAAGACGGCAAGCTCGTGCGGAGGTATAGATTCCAAAACCCGCTAATGTTGAGCGGAATGACGAAAGACATGGATTGGAGGAAAGAAACCACGGAGCGGCAATTAATATTTCACGCCGCGAACATCACGGGCTACGACGCTCGCTGCCAATTCAAAACGATGCAATGCGCCGACATGGCGACAGACTTACTCGCACGAGCGCTCAAGGCCGATGCGGCTGCCGTGGTGAATCCACAAGCGAGCGCGGAGACGTTAAAGCGTCTGTCAACGGTGTTGATTAAATACTCCAACGATCCGCGTACCAAGTTTAACGCCACCGACCTTCCGTCGCTTGGCGGCGCGCCGCAAGGCATGGGCACCTGCGCGTGGACGACCGAGGCGGAGTATAATCCCGAAACTGGCGAACGATACAACGGAGCTGTCAGTCGATTCGCCACCGCTATCGACGCGCACGACACGGCTGTGTACTGCAACGTCTTGACGGAACGCAAGTATTGCAAATTCACCATGATTCGCGACGGCCCGGAAGACGTGATAACGGTGGAGTTGGACGAGCAAGCCTACGAATCTGCGCGCAAGGTCGGCCGCATCATCCACGACTCGCTCTCCGCGGACCTCGAGCTAGGCTCGAACGTCGTCGGTTGGGGCTATCGCGGCGACCCATCACCGGCGTTCGTCGCCCTGCTCATGCTCCTTCGATCCAACCGCTGCGCGCGCGTCGACGTTTACGGCCAACCGGGCGTCCCGATCGATTGGTACCACAACGCTCGCGGTTACGCTCACATGGTCGCCGTCCCGGGCACGTCCAAGGCTGACTCCCAGCTCTCCCGCGTCTTGTTACAGGAAAAGTTCTTTTACAGAACGTTGATGCACTACGGAAAAATGTGCTTTTTCAAATGATCGCCGCGTCGAAATATTCTTTCTTATTGTTGTAATAACTTACACGGTACGCGCGTACCTAGTCAAGCCTACTTCGCCTCTTCATTCTTGCTGTCGATCCCCGCCGCTTTCGCGTAGTGCTCGGTCACGGATTCGAGGTTACATCCGTACTGCGCGTAGCACGCCTCGAGCTTCGCGCCCTCCAGTCCCTCGCACTCCTTGATCGCGTCCTTGATGTCGTCGTAATCGCAGAATCCATCGGCGCCGCCGCCACCCGTGGTGAACTTTTCCGCGAGCTCTTCCGACGCCTTCGTCGGTCGGTCGTCCTTGCTCGCGCGCGTCGTCAGCGCGAACCCACCGCGACGGTTATCTCGTGCTGACTCACGCATCGCGCGCGCGCGCTTTCGCGGCGCGTCGACGCGCGCGCGCGCGAATTGGAGCGTCGTGGACGCCGTCGTGAACATATCGAGCGCGCGCGAGGGCGCGGAGCGTGCGAGCGCGGGCGTGCGAGCGCGTCGAACGTCGCGGAATGCGTTGGATCGTGAATTCTGTCACCTCGACGGGACGGGACGGGACGGGACGGGACGGGACGGGACGGGACGAACGCGACGCATTTGGGTCTACAATGAATACGCGGTAATGCGAGCGATTCGGGCGGTGGTCGCGTTCGGAAATCGAGTGATTATCGTCGATGCGGTTGTCACGTCTTCGCGCGCTTGGCGCACGTGGTTTTCGCCGCCTCGCACGCGACGCACCGCGCGCGTTTTCCGGCTGGAAAGTGCCCGGGCGCGTGCGTCTCGAGGACGGTGCGCAAATCGATCACGTCTCTGTGCGCGCAGTCCCAGTACACGTATGCATCATCGCTTTGCTTGACGAGCCAAGCTACCTCGATCGGGCACTTCGCGTTCGACGGTCGCACTTTCGTCACCTCGGCGTGCCACGTCTCGCCTTTCGCGCCTCGGACGTACAATTCCATCCCGACGGCGAAGTCCGACGTGACCAACGGATCGTTTCGTTTTCGTTTGGGTTTCGCCGGTTTATTAGCCTGCGCTTTCGTCGTCTTCGGCTGCGCTTTCGTCGTCTTCGGCTGCGCTTTCGTCGTCTTCGGCTGCGCCTTTTTCGCGTTCTGCGTCTTCTTCAATCGACTGGCAACGCCATCGTGCCAAGCCTTCTTTCGCTCGTCGCTCCAATGGTCGTGAGTGGCGAGGAAATCATTTTTGCGATCGGTGTCCCACTTGTCGATGATCACGGACTTGACGGCTTTGTTGACGGCTTTTTCTACTATCGATAGTATTTTGTCCTGCAACTTTTTGGTCTCCACGTCGAGCCGCTTCACAACTTTTGCGAACGCCTTTCCGTACGCGTCGAGCTCGAGCGCTCTGTCCTCAATGACGAGTTCTCTGAGAAGCGACTCGCGCTTGGCGTTCTTTCCTACGCGCAGCCCCGCCGCCTTATACATAGCCTTGATTTCGTCGAAAGAGAGCTCTTTCGGATCTAAAAGCCTCGCCATGGGCACGCCCGGGTGCGCGCTCTTCTGCTCGTGCTGGTGCCGCACGTACTCCATATTGGCGTCCAACGCTAGGCTCTTCGCCGCCACGTGGTCGGCGCCTTCAAATTCGCGGACGATGAGGAACAGGTAACGCTTACCGTACTCCTCCAGAAGCGACGCCACGTCGTCGCGAGAAAGCTTGGCGTGCGTCGTGACGTATTCGTCTTCGTCGCCTTCGTCTTCTAAAGTCTCGATCAAATCGTCGTCCACGAGTCCCTTCGCCTTGTGCTTCCAATACATTTCGTCGAAATCATCCCACGGCACCGCTTCGTGCGAAATCCGTCCCGGAACGTACCGCCACGGTCCGTACGCCGCGCGTTCGTCCTCGTCGACGCCGAGCGCTCGACACAATTCGTGCCATCCCGCCTCCACCACCGCCGTGAACAGCCCGTGTTCCTCCAGCGCGTCGTACGTCGTCAGCCCGGTCCACGCGCCGTCGTCGCACTCGGCGAGGAACGCTCGCTCGCGCGCGCGCGCGTCCGCCACCGTCCAATCCTCGCCGAGCGCGAAGACGCGCGCGAGCGTGCGGTTGCGCCGCGCGGCGTCGCTCGCGCCGACGCGATCGCGCGCGGGCGCGCGAGGCGACCCGACGGTGAACTGCGGACGGCGGACCTTACCGCCGGGCGCGCGCCTCGACGTCATCTTCGCGCGCGCCATGCTCGCGTCAGGAATCGCGCCGCGATGTGCGCCCAACGCACTTTACCAACTGTCGTCGGGACGGGACGGGGCGGGACGCGCGCTCGGGTGCGATTAAAAGCGCGCGAGACGATCTAACACGGACGGTCGAACGGCGTTGGCGGCGATGGCGGCGTTCGTGGCCCTGACGTCGAGGCGATCGCGCGCGGCGCCGTCGAAGACGGCGCGATGGCGCTCGGCCAGGGCGTCGGCGCACGAAGCGCTCGAGGAAAAGCCGAGCGCCGAGGCGACGAATTCCACGGGAACGGTGGGAGCGTACGCGCGGAGAACGGCGCGAACGGCGTCCGTGCGAACGGATGGAGCGATGATGTCCATGAGGTACGCGCCCATGCGCGGAACGGTGTTGTACAGGGCGAAGAAACGGTGGAAGTTGGACGACGCGAGCGCTCGGCAGACGCGGACGGCGTGCTCCAGGAAGGGGTGCGTTCGCAGCCGCGGCGGGATGTCGCGAAGCTCGCGCAGAAGCGCGGCACTTCGCTCGCCCTTCGAGCCCGCGCCCGCGGCGTAGATTAATCTGTACGCCGCGAACTCGGCGATATCGTCCGTACCTTCCGGGAAACGATCCGTGTCTTCGTCGCGTTCGCTCGACGATCGCTTCTTCCCGCTCGACTTTTTGGACGCAGACTTTTTCCCCTTTTTCGACGGCGACGGGTGATCGACGCCGAACGTGCGCTCGAGTAGTTCCGCGTGAAGCACCTTCAGCACGGCTTGGCACTGATTATACTCCGCTAAATCTCCGCACTCGAGCGCGATGCGCGCGTGCGTCTGGTACGTCTGCAACACCAAATCCCCGTCGCGAATGTGCTGCACCGTCAAATCCTGCCGGATCGATTTCAACTGATCCTTGGCGTAACCCTCGTAATCTTTATGCGCGACCCATTTACTCTTTACCAACTCGAGCGCGCGCTCTAACACGTGCGGCGGTCGCACCGTGGCCATCGACGGAGCCTCCGTCAGGCGTAAATACGTCTTCTCCAGCGCCGTGTTCGTCCCCACCGCCGCGGCGTCGCGCATCTTCATCTCCTGCATCGTCGGCGTCCCGCGCCCCTTCGCGTTCGCCACGTCGCTCGCGAACTGTATCGCCTCCCGCGCGAATCGCTGCGCGCGATCCATGCGCGCCGCGCGTTCGGTCGACGACGGAACCGTCCCGCTCGCCGTCTCGCTCGTCGTCGTCTTGCGCTTCTTCGTCCTCGGCGTCTCGGCGTCCTCTCGCGACGCCGTCCAGTCGCCGAACCGCGCGCCCGCGCGCGCCATCGCCGACGTTCCCGTCGCGTTCGAGTCCTCATCGCGTCGTCGCGCGTCGTCGTCCTCGCGTCCCGCGTTCGGCGTCGCCGTCCCGTTCGCCGCCGCATTCGCCGCGCGCGCGCATCTCTTTTGCAACTCCGCCGCGAGCTCGATCTTCGTCTCTTCGTCCTCGGCGGACAGCAGCGCTTTGGCGATGCGCGCCAGCGCGCGCCGCTCGTCCTTGGGCATCGATCGCAGCGCGTCGACGTCGATCTCGACGTTCGCGTCGTCGTTCGCGGGGTGCGGCGGTGGCGGTGGCGGTGGCGGCGCGCGGTGCGGCAACGGCGGCGGCGGCGGCGGCGCGCGCGCGCGCGCGCGCGCGTTCGCGCGGTCGCGACCGAAGCGCGGGTCCATGGCGCGCGTCGCGCCGAGGCGCGGTGTGGCGCCGCGGGCGAATTCGCGCGCGACGCGAGCGCCGAGGCGACGACGACGACGACGATTCCATCACACCTCATCGCCGGAAGGGCTAAATCTAAGGCCGCGCCGCGCGGCTGTTCTCTAATATTCGCACCATTTCCGCGAACGCGTCGCGCACGGCTGGGGACTCGCGCTCGTCGTCGGCGGCGAGACGCTCGGCGAGGAGGGCGTCCAAATCGCCGTCGTCGTCGACGTCTAATAATTCCGGCATCGTCGCGCGCACGTCGAAACCGTTCGCGCGGCAGTTGCGCGCGCACTCTTCGAGCGTCGTCGACGCGCTCCAGCGGACGCCCGCGAGCGCGCGCTCGAGGGCGTCGCAATTAGCGCGCGTGGCGCGCGCGGCGACGCAGTAAAAGCCGCCGTCTCGCGACGGGCCGAACGCGACGCGCGGCGCGTCCGCGCTCGACGCGCCCTCCACGAGAGCCAGCGCCTCGAGCGCGTGCGCTCTCGAAAACTCCGGAACGTCCGTTCCCGCGACGCAGACCGCGCGTCCGATCGAGGAATCGCTCGATCGAGCGTCGTCGTCGACTTCGCCGTCGACTTCGCGGCGAAACGCCTCGACGATGCGCGCGCCTAAATCATCCACCTGCGTCTGCGCCTCCACCTCGATCGCCGCCGCGTCGCGCGCGTTTCGCGCGCACGCTCGCCAGCGCCCACCGGTCGCGAACAGCGCTTCGCACGCGGCGACGTCGTCGCTGGACGCGCACGAAAATTTCAACTGTAACCCACCGGTGTCCCGGTCGTCGCGTTCGCGAGACGTTCTGAGCAAGACGACGCGCACGATGGCGTCGTAGATCGCCGCGGCGGCTTCGTCGGAGTTCAACGCGCGGGCGAGGCGGGATTTACAGCGACCAGGGGTGGGATGGCGACCGAAGAGGATGAGCATGGCGACGACGGCGCGCGCGAGCACCGAAGTGAGGACTCGCGAAGACGACGGGCGCTCGGAGACAAACAATGCGTATGATACAGATGACGACGATGCGCCGCTAAAGTTTTGAACGCGCCGATTTCGTCGCGAGTATGTCTTCGGCGCAGGCGAGACCGCTCGCGACGGCGGCGCGAAAGCCGCCGAATCTATCGTGCTCGACGCAATAGTCGCCGACGGCGTACACGGTGGTGACGCGACCGGTCGGCGACGTCGACGTGGCGCGAAGAAATTTGGACTTTTCGGCGCCCGCGGCGACGGCCGCCGGGAACGCGGCGCCCCAGCGATGGGCGCGCGCGTACGTAATCTCCAGCGGAGCGCCGTCGACGTCGACGTCGGCGTTCGCCTCGGCTTCGCGAAGAATTCGCAACAACGACTCGCTCATCTCGTTCGCGACCGCGTCCATCCACGCGTCGTGCTCGCGAGTTCCGGGACGCGTGTCGAGATTCACTTTCGCGCGCGCGTACGCGTCGGTGGAGTGCGCGACCCAACAGTTGGCGTCGCGCCGCCGCGACGGTTTCGACGACTCGTTCGAGATCCAACTCAACGCGTCGTCGTTCTCAATCTCAGCCCCCACGAATTCGATCGCCGGCGCGCGATTCAAAGTCACCATCAACACCAACGACGGCACCGACGGCACCTCCCGCATCGCTCGCGCGAGCTCTTCCACGCCCAACGCGTCCGCGACGTTCGCCGCGTTCTTATCCGCCAGCACCACCACGTCGAACCCCGACATCGACCGCGTCTCGCCTCCCTCGTCCGGCGCCGCGCTTCGATACTTCACCACCACGCCCGCGCCGTCGACGTCGCTCGCGTCGAACCCGACGACGCGCGCGCTCGCGCGCAAATCCACCTTTTCGAGCAGCGCCTTCGCGACGGCGCCGAACGACGGCGTCGCCGTCCGTCGCGCGCCCAGCCTTTTCTTCACCGCGCGTCCGCCGCGCAGCGCCACCACCGCGCCTTCCCATCTTACGAACGCGCCCTCGCGCGCTCTGTCTCGCATCCACGCGTCCGCTGCGTCGTCGTCGTCGTCGTCGCGTTCCCGTTCGCGTTCGCGTTCGACGTCGACGAAGCGCGCGCCGTGCGCCCACGCCCCTCTTCGTCCCTCTCGCGTCGACGCCCGCCCTCCCGGCGCGCGTCCGCCGTCGAACAGCGTCACCTCGCGCGTCGCCGCGAGCGCGCGCGCGCACGCGACGCCCGCCGCGCCGCCGCCGACCACGACGACGCGTCCTCGGCCGTCGTCCTCGCGCGACGCCGTCGCGACGGCGCGCGCCGCGCTCGACGCGCGCGGCGACGCGCGCGGCGACGACGCGCGCGTCCGCGCCTCCATCGCGCGACGCGCGACGCGCGCGAGCGGCGCGAGCA
>Ga0181559_10003039_pt1 | contig 16537 bp, 8 predicted proteins | sample 011ome_21_FD_133752 | JGI IMG/M metagenome (GOLD analysis project Ga0181559, IMG submission 133752) | Coastal salt marsh microbial communities from the Groves Creek Marsh, Skidaway Island, Georgia - 011508AT metaG (megahit assembly) | ecosystem: Environmental > Aquatic > Marine > Intertidal zone...
AACTCGATGTTTTGCCTTCGAAGCGCCTCGAGCTCCGACGATGACTTCGCCGCGTTCGCCGCGTTTTCCGCTAAACGACGCTCCGCATCGCTGAGCGATCGACGCATTTCATCGAGTTCCGCGTTTTTGGCTTCAATCATGGCGTAGACGTCTGATTCAGACTTGGAGCTCTCGGCGCGATGCAACACGACTTCGCTCTCAGAACGCTCGAGCGCGGCGCGCAACTCCACTTCTCCCGCCTTGCGCCAAGTCAGCTCGCGCTCCAAGTCTTCATTTTCGCGCTCCAAGCGTTGATTCTCGGTCTCGTAATACACCTTTTCGTTGGCCGCCTCTTGCACCTCTTCCAATCGCGCCTCGAGTTGTTCAATCTCCGCGCGCGCCGCGTCGAGTTCGGCGCAGAGTTCCTCGGCTTCGATTTCGCTCGCACCCGCGGCGAGTTCTCTCAACTTCGCCATATCGTCTTGAACGCTTTTGTGATTCGCTCGAGACGCGCTCAACTCGCGTTCGCTCTGCCGCAACCGAGTTTCGAGCTCTATGAGCTCGCGCCGCGCTTCCTGCGCCTCCACTTGCGCGGCGCACCGCTCGGTCTCCGCCTTGACACACTGCGCGTTCGCCGCGTCCATCTTCGCCCAAACATCGCGCACGGCCTCTTTCACCGCCCCCTGCACGCGACGATCGCTCGCCTCGAGCTCGTTTTCCTTGTCGTTCAATCGAAGCTCGAGCTCGTGCAAGCGCGCCTTTAATCGAGCGGCGTTTTCATTCGCCGCGACGAGTTTACGCGCCGTCTCCTTCGTTTTGCGCTCCTCGACTAATCGCACGCGCTCGATCGCCATCGCGACTTGTGGATCGTCCACGTTCGGCGTCGCGCACGCGGATTCGTCTCCTTCGTCGTCGTCGTCCTCCGCGCGCGTCGCCGCGCTCCCCTCACCCACCTCCACCGCCGCCGCCCTCGACGGCGATTCCACCGAACCCTCCGCCGTCGTCGCCTCCAACCGTCGCTCCAGCGCCACGACCACGTCTCCCGCGTCGACGTCCTCCGTCTCCGAATCCCCGTCCTCGCTCGCCGTCGTCTTCTCCATCGACAGCGCGCGCGACCGCGCCAACCGTTCCCTCGTCCTCGCCATCTCCTCCCGCCACGCCGACCCGAGCGGTGATTTCCCTCGACTCGCGCTCCCCGTCCCTCTCGGCGTCGTCGTCGTCGTCCCCATCGGCGTCCGCCGCGCGTCCCTCTCGCGTCTCGCCGTCGCCGCCGCGTTTAAATCGTCGTCGTCGTCGTCGTCACGATTCGTCCCCCCATCGTCCCGTCGCGCGTCCGCGCGCCTCCCTCGCGTCCGCGCGCTCACCGGCGGCGTGTTCTCCTCCCCCGTCGCCGTCCCTCGCGTGTTCTTCTCCGTCGTCGTCGTCGTCGTCGTCGTCTTCGCCCCGTCGTCGTCCCATCGCGTCGGCGTCGTCGCGATTCGCGTCGTCGCGTCGCGCGCCGCGTTCGCGCGCGCGTCGCGCGGCGTCAGCGGCGACCGCGTCTCCGTCGCGCGCGTCTCCATCGGATCCGCGCTGTGACGCCGACGCCCGTCGCGCTCTGCGACGCGCGCGACGCGACGTCAACGGTCGGAAATCTTTGACGTTTCGCGTCCGTCTCACTGTTTACCCATACGACGTCGATATTTAGGGTTTAGGGTTTAGGGTTTTGTCGTCCCGAGGATGGATGGATGGATGGATGCATCCCGCACGCGACGACGCGATGCCGCGGTGTCGCGCGCGGTACGAAGTCGTGGAGCACGGCGCGCTAGTCCCGCTGCGCGCGACGTGCGCGACGCTCGTCGAGGGCGCGCGCGCGCTGCCGGTGCGCGATGAATGCGAACGACGCGAATGAAGTGAAATCGAAACGGCGCGACCGACGGCGACGGACGACGCGGCGCGCGATGACGCCTCGGACTGACCCAGCGCGCGACGGCAACATCAACAGGGCGCGTACGTCCAGGTGCGAGCGTGCGCGAACGCGCGCGGCGTCGTGGACGCGGATGACTGCGCGCGGGCGCTCGGGACGACGGCGACGGCGGCGAGACGCGCGTTCGACGCGACGCGCGCGACGAGCGAACGCGCGAGCGATGATCTGGACGACGACGCGAGCGCGCGAAGCGCGCGCGGCGCGACGGACAAAGAGACGTGCGAGGCGAGACGGTTGATGCTGTATCTGGCGGCGGCGTGCTACGCGACGGCGCGGGGCGGAGGCGCGACGGCGCTGCGGGACGAGGCGCGGCGGTGCGCGGACGAAGACGCGAGCGAGGGTGACGGATGGGTCGGGCGCGAGGTCTCGGCGAGGAGCTCGCCGTCGAGGAGTCCGTCGAAGCGGGCGATGCTGCGGCGCGCGAACGGCGCGGGGTCGCCGGCGAGAGGGGACCGGTTCGTCGTCGACGACGAGGACCGGGAAGACGCGGCGTTCGGGAGCTTCGTTTTGCTGAATTGGGACGCGTTCGCGGACGCGTGTCGATCGGACCGCGGCGAGGGCGAGGGCGAGCGCGGTTCGGCGACGACGCTGACGCGGGAGGAGGTCGCGTGTTTGGACTACGTATTCGAGACGCGGGACGAAAACGGCGAGCGGAGTTCGCTCGCGGATTGCGCGATGGCGAGCGGCGAGGACGCGATCGAGAGCGCGCACTTGCGCGAGTGGGTGGCGAGAAACATGTCCGCGGACGCCACCTCGATGGCGTCGGCGAGCGCGAAGGCGAGCGGATCCGCGGTGGCGGCCGTCGCCGAGATGGCGGCGAACGTTTCGGAGAGCGACGTCGCGCGACCGGGGTCGAAAACCACCGTCACCGTCGACGGCGCGTACAAAACCACCGTCGTTAGGCGACAAGGGTGCGATGTCACGCGCACGGCGTCGGGAAACGCCGCGGGATGTCGAACATCGCCGCGCGATCTCGCGACGTTTGGTTCGCCGCGGTACGTCTCCGGCGGCACGCCGTGCGCCAAAATCACCGATTGCGCGGATTCGATCATTTATTTGCTCGAACCTTATCACTACGTCTCTATCGTTGGATGCGTGGATTGCGTGATCGTCGTCGGCGCCGTCGCGCGGTCGTTGCGCGTGGAGGGCTGCGAGCGCGTGACGCTCATGTGCGCCGCCAAACGCGTCACCGTGCGTTCGTGTTTCGATTGCAACTTTCATCTCGGCGTTCTCACCCAGCCGTTGTTCGTGGGTGACAATCGAAAGTGCGTGCTGGCGCCCTACAACACGTTTTACGAGCATCTCGGAGAGCACCTGATTGAGGCGCGTTTGCGACCCGAGGCGTGCACGGCGTGGGATCGACCCGTGGTGCTCGGCGTGGACGTCACGATTCAAGACGGCTCGTCTTCCCCGAGCGCGCCAGACGTGGTGAGAATATCGAGTGGGATAACGCTCATGCCTCCGGACGCGTTCACGCTCTTCATCGTGCCGTTTCGCGAGTACGTCGCCGACGTCGTCGCCGACGCGCCGCCGACGCCCTCGAGCGTCGCGGCGACGACGCAGGCGAACCCGTTCGACGTCCCAGCGAATTACGTCACCGCACTCGAGTCGAAGATGCAGCTCATCTGTGACGTCCGCGCGCGCGTGCGCGACTCCTCCCTCCCCGAGACCAAGCGCGGCGAACTCCAAGCCGCGATTCAGAGCCACTTCAAGGCGTGGCTGCAACAATCGGGAAAGTCGCGCGAGATCTTCGATTTATCCGCCATCGAGCGCGAGGAGATGCGCGCCGCGGGCGGTGAGATGCGCGCCGCGGGCGCCACCGCCGCCACCGCGTGACCCGCCGCCGCCGTGAACCCATTAACTACGATTTCTAGACTGTATTAACGAAAAAGCGAGCTACGCCAACGGATTCGCGTGAATCGTCACCCTCTCAATCTTCGCGTCCCTCACCGGCCGATCCCGTTCGTCCACCGCCAACCGTTCCAGCGCGTCCAGCGTCCCGTGCCCGTCGATCACCCGTCCGAATATCGTCACCTTCCCGTCCAGGTGCGGCAGCTTCGCGAAGCTCAAAAAAAACTGGCTCTGATTCGTGTTCGGCCCCGCGTTCGCCATCGCCAGCATCCCTCGACGCGAGAACCGCAGGTGCGCGCATATCTCATCCTTAAACGCTCGTCCGTCGTATATCGACGTCCCGCCTCGTCCCGTGCCCGTGGGGTCGCCGCTCTGAATCATAAAGTTTTTCACGCATCGATGAAACGCGCACTGATCGTAGTACCCGCTCGCGCACAGCGCCAGAAAGTTCTCGCACGCCCTCGGGCAGTCCGCGACGTGAAGCTCGACCTTGACGTCGCCGCACGTCGTGTGCAGCGTCGCGGACATGACGCGCGAGGCGCCCTGTGACGAACGATCGCGCGCGGCTCGACCGCCCCTCAAAAGTCGACGCCGAGAGTCGCGCCGCGCGCGCGCGATGCGCGCGCGGTCGACCGCGATCGACAGCGCGGGCGATCTCGAGCGCGCGGGCGCGGTCGAGCGCGCGCGCGAGGCGCGCGCGACGTCGCGGGCGCGCGATGAAGCGAAAGATGCGTCGAGTCGAGCGTCGAACGACGTCGACGCGCTTCGCGCGCTCGCGCGCGCGGCGTCCGCGGCGCGCGGCGCGGAGGCGGCGATGACGCGAGAGCGGTGCGTCGACGCGCTGCGAGCGGCGAGCTCGAGGGAGGCGGACGACGAGGCGGACGCGTACTACGCCGCGCTGAGCCTGCACCGAGCGCTCGCGACGCGGGCGAATCGAGACGACGACGAGGCGATGGCGCGATGCGTCGCGACGTGCGAGGAGGTGGTAGAGAGGTACGCGCGACGCCGCGGCGGGCGCGACGGCGCGATGCGGCGGGAGACGGTGGCGCTGGCGGCGTTGACGGTGGCGCGCGCGAGAGGACCGGCGGCGGCGGCGGAGACGCTGAGGGGCGGCGACGAGCGCGCGAGCGTGCTCGGCGCCGCCGTCGCGCGGTGGTTAGCGCTGCGATTGGTGGACGTGGACGCGGAGAGGGAGCTCACGGTGGCGGATTTGACGCGATTGGCGGTTATTTTGTCAAAGGCGCGGGATTCGCGCGCGGCGACGGCGTTTTGCGAGTGCGGCGGCGTGTCGTCGTTGTGCGCGTTGATCGACGTCGAATCGTCCCCGCCGCTGAGCGCGGGGACGATATTTGATTGCGCCAAAGCCATCGCGGGTTTTTGCGCGGCGCTTTCGGATGGTTCGACGACGGCGAGGTTCGACGTCGAAGGCGTGTCGCGCGAGTTGAGGGCGATTCTCTCGTCGGCTTCGGGTAAGATGGCCGATCCCCTTCCCGCGGTCGCCGCCACCGCGTGTCGCCAAGCGTTGGCGTCTTTGGAAAAGTACGCGGCGACCCGAGCGGGAGCGGTGTCCACGGTGGAGCGGCAGTCGTCGTACGGGGCGCTCGGCGATTGCGTCACCGCGGCGAAGGAGCTCGATTTCGCCGACGCCTCGCGCTCGGGTTCGCACGCCAGTCTACACCGCGCGCAAAAATACGACGGTTCGTTTGGATCGCAAATCGATCTCTCGCGCACGCGCTCGGAATCGCTCAACTCCTTGGATGCCTCGTTTAGTTCGCCGACGAAGCTCATCCCCGCGGCGTCCGTTCCCGAAGCCTCCGACACCGCCACCGCGCTCTTCACCACCCCACCGCCGCTCGCGCGAAAACGATCCGACTCCGGCACATCACCTCTGCTCAAGTCCAAGTCCCCGGCGCGCGCGCGCTCGAAGAAGCGCGCCGTCGCGCTTCGCCGCTTCCTCTTCTTCGTCTTCGCCGTCGGCGTCGTCTTCGCCTTCGCCGACCGTCTCCGCGCCCATCGCGCGTGATTTCCTCCGTTCGTCCGTCCATTCCGCCGTTCGTCGTCCGTTCGCTTCCCCGTTTCCTCGCCGCCGTCGGTTCCTTCGGGCGTCGACCGCGTCGATTCGCCGCCGAGTCGCGTCGCTCGAGTTAGTTAGTTAGTTGAAAAGATCCTCCAGCGACTAAACCCCAACAACCCCAACACAACATCTCGACGCGTCGACGCGCGCGATGCGCTGCGACGCCGCGCCGCGCGAGATGCGCGCGTGCGCGACCTCCTCGCGCGCGCGCGCGACGCGAGACCGCCGCGCGACGCCGCGAGCGGCGCGATCGCGCCGCCGCGCGGCACCCAGGAAAAGCGCTCGATCGGCGCTCGCGCGCGCCGCGGACGGCGCGCGCGACGACGAAACGACGCACGAGTGGTGCGCGGGAGATGCGTCGTCGACGGACGCGCGCGAAAGCGTCGACGCGCGCGACGCGGGCGCGGACTGACCTCGACGCGTCGAGCATTCGCGCGCAGCGTCGTCATCGAAAACCGAGCGGCGAGCCTAGACGGCGATAAGCGCACGCTCGTCGTCGCGATCGAGGATAAACAGACGGAATCGAACTTGCGTAAGAGCCCGGGGAGCGCGGTGTACGGAAATGGGAACGGGAAGGTGTGGACGGAAACGTACGAGGAGCCGGGGCAGTACGTCAGGGCGCGGTGCGGGTGCGGCGCGGAGACGCGGCTGCCGATCGCGCGATCGCCGTATCACGTGCGGTACGACTCGGCGAGGCTGGACAGCGCGAAGGTTGAATTCTTGGTGGATTCGAGTCATCATCCGAACGCGCTGACGGGCGCGAAACCGGGCGACGTGTTTCACGTGAGCGAGCCGCGCGGCGTCGGCTTCTCCAACGTGTTGTTCGCGGAGCGATCGCTCGAGGCGGCGATGCGTAAAAACCATCCATTGGTCCTTCTCGCGAACGGTACCGACGGTCTCGCGAGCGTGCGCTCGCTATTAGATTGGCAACCAGTGATGGCGTACGCGGACGCGCATCCCGTGACGTTATTTTACCTGTGCGAGAGTCAAGAGAGCGCCGCGCTCTTGTCCATCCACGACGAGTGGCGGGAGGAGGGCTTCAAAATCATTCCGTGCTACGGCGCTTTGGACGATCAACTCTTCTTGATGGAGCAGTGTTTCCTCACCGGCGCCGTCGCGGCGGGTGGCAAGCCAACCATTCTCGGCGCCGACCCCGCGGCGTGTTCCGTCTTGCTCGCCGGCGCCGAGGGCGACGTCGCCGGGAGCATCTTGAAGCTCCTGAACGCCCGAGGTATCGCACGCGACAACATCTTGACGAGTGACTTTTTTTAATCCCTAAAGAAGCGTCCGCGCGCCGCGCCGTCGTCAGATTATTCGCGCGCGCCGCGCGTCGTCCGCGCCGTCGTCGCCGCAGCGCGCGACCGACGCACCGCACTTCCCCGCGCGCGTCGTCGCGCCGTCGTCGCTCGCGCGCGATCATGGGAAAGAAGGAAGAGACCCCCGAGCAGCGCGCCGCGCGCAAGGCGAAAGGTGCGTCGCGCGTTTCGTCGCGTTTCTTCGAGGCGGCGGCTGCGCTGGTCTCGAAAGATCGCCGCGCTCGCGCCGCGTGCGCGCGCGCGGCGCGCTCGTGCGCGCGCGAAACCGAACGAAGCGATCGCGATGAAGGACTGACGGACGTTCGCGACGCGCGTCGCGACGGTGTGCGCGCAGAGAAGGGCGAGAAGAAGTCTGACAAGGGCGAAAAGAAGGAAAAGAAGGAAAAGAAGGAGAAAAGGGACGACAAGGGCGGGAGAGGGAATGAAAAGACCGCGCCGAGAGCGCCGCCGAAGATGCGAGCGCCGCCGCCGCCGACGAACGATCGGGACGATTACTTGGCGGGGATGGATTTGCCGTCGAGCGATAGCGATAGCGGAAGCGAAAAGGAGGTCGCACGCGAGGAGAAGGTGACCGCGCTTCCGTCGGGACCGACGGATAAACAAATCAAGCGACAGAGACAGAAAGAGATTGAAGCGGCGCGTAAAGAGGCGCAGGCTAAAGCGGAGGCGATGATGGAGGATGATGACGCGTTCAACGTGCGAATTCCGAACATGTCGGACGAAATGATGGCGGCGATGGCGAATAGTAGGGATATTAAGATCGACGGGTTCTCCGTGAGCGCCCGAGGGAAGCCTTTGTTGACCAACACCTCGTTGACGATCGCACACGGGCGGAGATACGGTTTGGTGGGTCCTAACGGTACCGGTAAAACCACCGTGATGAAATTGCTCGCGAGGCGCAAAATTCCCGTCCCAGAGCACATCGACATTTTGCTCGTCGAACAAGAAGTTGTCGGTGATGATCGCTCGGCGTTGCAATCTGTCGTCGCGGCCGACGTCGAGTTGCAAGATTTACGCAAGAAGAAGGTTGAGCTCGAAGACTTGATGGAGAAGCTCGCCATCGGCGACTCGAGCGTGACGGAGCCCGTGTTCAAAAACGAAGAGACGGGCGAAGAGAACGATTTGAACGCTGAGCTCAACAAAACGTACGAACGATTGAATGAGAAGGGAGACGCCACCGCAGAAGCGCGCGCGTCGAAGATTCTTCACGGTTTGGGTTTTACGGTGCCGAAGAAGGATGGTTCGCAAGGGCCGGATCGTTTCTCCATGCACAACACTACGAAAAGCTTTTCTGGTGGTTGGCGTATGCGCATCTCCCTCGCCCGCGCGCTGTTCATCGAGCCCACGTGTTTGTTGCTCGATGAGCCGACCAACCACTTGGATTTACGAGCTGTTATTTGGCTTGAAGAGTATTTGATGCGCTGGAAGAAGACGCTCGTCGTCGTATCGCACGATCGCGACTTCTTGTCCTCCGTCACGACGGATATCGTGCACTTGCACGACCACAAGCTCGACCAATACAAGGGCTCATTCGATCAATTCGAAGAGATGTACGAGATTCGTCGTCGCGAGGCTAATAAGGCTTTCGAAAAGTACGAAAAGGAGATGAAGGCGGCGAAGAAGGCGTCGAGCAAATCGAAGCAGCAAGATGTCAAGGACAAGGCGAAGAAGGCCCAAGAGCGCAAACAAGGGAATAAAAAGAATAAGGGTATGATGATGGACGACGACGACGACGCGCCGTCACAATTACCTGAGAAATGGGCCGATTACCAAGTCAAATTTAGCTTCCCGACGCCGACTGAGTTGCCTCCGCCACTCATTGGCCTGAACGAGTGTTCGTTCGAGTATCCCGGACTCAAAGGCTTTTCGTTGGATAAAATCGACCTTGGTATCGATATGGGTACGCGAGTGGCTATCATTGGCCCGAATGGTGCGGGTAAGTCTACGCTGATGAATCTCTTAGCCGGCGACTTGGAACCAACGAGCGGGGAATCGCGCCGTTCGCACGCGCTGAGAATCGGTCGCTACTCTCAGCACTTCGTCGACGTCTTAGCCATGGACGAAAATCCAGTGGAGTACTTGAGACGCAAGTACCTGAAAGAGAACGGCTCTTCGTACAAGCCCGAAGAAATCCGCGCCAAGCTCGGTCGATTCGGCTTGCCCGGGCACAACCACTTGACACCGATCGTGAAACTTTCCGGTGGTCAAAAAGCTCGCGTCGTTTTCACAGCCATCGGTCTATCCAACCCTCACATCTTGCTTCTGGATGAGCCGACGAACCACTTGGACATGCAGTCGATCGATGCCCTCGCGGATGCCTTGGAAGAATTCGAAGGCGGCGTCGTCATGATTACGCACGACGCGCACATTTGCGAACAAGTGCTCGACGACGAGAAGAGCGAGATTTGGGTCGTCGACGAAGGTCGTGTCGATAAATTCAACGGCGATTTCGCGGAGTACCGCAAACAATTAGTCGCTGAAATCGCCGCCGAGCTCGACGACGAAAATTAACACCACGAGTTGCTTTTGTTATGAGATGGTGACCCCACCTGAAATACACTAAGTCTTGCTACTGCTAATCATCAATCGCTCGACATCGAGTCCTAAAGCGTTCGCAATAAATACTCCACCGCCTCTTCCTTCGTGCTTCCCGTGGATAACAAAAAGTCCACCATCTTTTTCGCGTTTTCGTTGGCGTCCAACCCGAGCAAGCTCGGCCGCTTCGTCACGTCATCCACAAACATCTCCGCCGTCCGTTCGAACGTCGCCTCCATGTACTCAAACAACGGTCTCAATCGTTTCTCCACGTCGTACGCCAACACCGCGGGATTACGTATGACTAAAAATCCAACCGCGTCCTCCTTCACGCCGCTCGCCTTCAGAAACTCCACCACCTCTCGCATCTCTTCCGCGCCGAATTTCATCGCTTTCGGGTCTTGGCCTCGTCGCACCGCCTCGCGCTCGAACGCTGTGGACGCTCGGGACATGACTTGCAGCGCCTGCGCCCTGGGGACGCCGATGGACTCGAGGTATTCGTACTCGCCAATCATTTCCTTTTCCTGGGTCAGGCGATAGATTCGTTGCACGCCCTGTCGCCCGGGGCGCAGGCGCGATTCCGTCGCGCGCGAGACGCGGCGACGCTCGCGTCGCGAGCCGTGCGCGAGCTTGAGCTCGCGGGTGATCGGTTTAAACATCGCGAAAATCGGTGTCCCGAAATGAGGTTGAGGTTTTGGGCAGCCGTCGGGGCGTCGGGACTCGCGAGAGAACATAATAATACAGCGAACGTCGCATCACTCGCGCTTGACGCGCTCTAAAGGATGCCTAGAGAAAGATGAAGCGACGGCGACGATGGCACAAACGTCGGCGACGGTGGAACCGATGGCGTCGAAGACGAATTTTGGCGCGAAAATCGCCCAAACCATCAAATGTCGACGGTGGATGAAGGCGCACAGGGCGGCGCACGTCGCCGCGAATGCGCGGAAGAGCGCGACTTTCATCGATACGCGCACGGTCAATCGTTGGAAAGACTCGTATGGTTCATTTTGAGTCATAGCGAACGCGAAGAGCGGAATGGCGACGGCGAGAATGATTTCACCACTCCACGTTTCAAAGCCGAGGAGAAATCCCATGCCGTAAAAGTTGAATTTGCGAAAGCCGGTGAACGCGACGGCGAAGTGTAAACCGTCAAACGAGCACGTGTGTCCTCCACCAAAAAATACAACCGTGCTCGCGAGCCATAGTCCACTGGCGACGACAGTTTCCGTGCCTTTCGAGCGCGGCGACGCGTCGACCAAGAGGCTGAGCAAACCGTCGTACAAGACGTATGTCAGCGCTACGTACGCGACGCCTAGGATTGGTCCGGCGAGCATGGCGATCGTCGGTGCGACTGAGAGTATGAAAACTCGCAGAAGACGTGCGACGTTCGCCGACGGCGACCGCGTCGACGTCTCGATCCCGTTCGCCACAGCGCCTGCGATTGAAAGCGCGTACGTCGCACGGGCGAGCGCGATTCCTTCGCCTTTGAAAACTAAAATTTGCACGCTCCGAATCGCCACGGTGAGCCAGGCGCACGATGCGATGTCGACGACGCGTAACTTACCATTGTACGACGCCATCGACGCATGGCGACGAATCGCGTTCAAAGCGACGATGACGACGACGAGCCCGCACGTTGCGATGACGACGGCGATCGCGGGCGACGCGATCGCCGTCGAGTCACTCTTCACCCACGACACTCCTAAAACATAAAGCGCACCGTTAGCAAAAAGGCACTTGCATCCACTTTGCAAGACCCCCGCTTGACCTCGTGTGAATCTCCCAAACATCGCGGCGACGATGAACGTGGCGAAGAGAAATTGCATCATCTCGCGCTCTTGCACCACGAAACTATTCGATAATCGTGCCACGGACGCTAATATCACCATAAATACACCGACGCGCGCGATCATAAGATCTAAATCTCCATCGCACGCGTCGTCGACTTTGTCGTACGCGAGCACGGCGTGCGCCGTGAGCGTGACGACGAGCGCGATGAAACCAACCGTCATGCTCAACAATCCGAATTGTGCCCACTTCGCGCGCGCCAATTCTGCCACCTCATTCATGAAATCCAGCACAAACTCTGTCGTGTCTACAGATTTATTCGCTCGCACCACCTTCATGAGCGCCGCGAGGCGCGTGGTGTGTTCGGCACCAAACGGACTCGTCTTGCCGTCGCCGTACGATTGAACGTACGTCCAAATTTGCTCCGCGTTCGCGTGCATCGCGCGCACGTAAGCGGCGAACACATCGCCTCGCCCACTCGCGCGTTTCCCCTCGTGCGCGAGATTGAATACTTTTTCGTTCACCTTTCCTAAATTTCCATGCGGTATGGGCACGCCCAGAAGCGTCGCCATCGTCGGCGCGAAGTCAATCTGTGGGAAATCATCGTCGTCTTCGCCGTCGCCGTTCCCACAGTTCTCACCTTTCGCCCAGGGGTGATACGCGAGCATGAAAGACTCCACCTCCTCGGGCGTCCCACCGCCGTGGTCTCCGTTGTCTGTCATCCCATGATCGCCGAACACGAACACCATCGCGTCGGCGTACTTTTCGTCCGCTCGCATCGCCTCGACTACGTTCTCGATATCTCGATCATTCTCCTCTAACTTTGCGCGCATGAAATCCGTCGTCGCCCCGTGCGTGTGGCCGACGTGATCGGCACCGAGCATGTGCCCTATCAAAACGTCCCAGTCATCGGGCGCGCGCAACGCGGCCGCCATCGACGCGCGCACGCCGGCGTCCACCGTCTCTGTATCCTTCACGTCAAAGCTCGGATACATCGCCGCCCCCGCCCGAAACGTCGCGTTCACGTCGAAAAGTTCGCTCCACGTATCGTCCCCACTGATCGCCATCCGTCGTCCATTCGCGCTCAACTGTTCGATCAAATTATCTTCCCCGAGCGTCGTCCCGCCGAACGACGCGCTCGCGTCGATAAACGTCGGCAACCCTCCCGTGAGCAATCCCTTCAACCGCTGCTGCGTCGTCGTCGGCGCGTCCGCTATGAATTTAAACACCATCCCTCGTCCTCGTTCGTTCGTCGCGTCTTCGCACCGCCTCCCCCCCCCGTATCGTCTCGCGCTCGGCAGTTTCAACCGCCGCCGCGCCTCGTCGCCCTCGTCCCTCGTCGCCGTCGTCCAATCGTGCCGCGCGCCGTCGACGACGAGCACCACCGCCTTATCGACGATCGCGCGCGCCGCGTCCGGCCTCGCGGTCGCCCTCGACGGCGATTCCACGCGCGCGAGCAGAAACCCAGACGCGAACAGTCGCAGCGCCGTAAACTTCATCGCCGTCGCCAGCGTCCACGCGCGCGTCCGACGCGCCGGCGCCGCATCGCGTCGTCGACGCATCGTCGCGTCTTCGACGCGCGTTCGCGTCGCGCGCGCGCGCGCGCGAGTGACGCGTCACCGACCGGTTCGCGCGGAGAAATTTTAGTGGTTAAAGTTTAACATGTTAAAGTGGTGAGTCGCGGCGTTGAGTTTAAAGGATGGAACCGTACGACGCGCGACGCGCGGTGCGAAGCTCGATGCGCTCGCCGGTGACGCGACCTCGACGTCGCTCGGGGTCGGAAACCTCTCGACGGGACGCGGAGGCGACGCGCGACGCGAGACGGATGACGGCGAACGCGCCGACGCAGACGGCGCACAGAGCGGCGGCGAGTCCCCCGACGGAGGGAAACGCGGCTTTCGAGAGAAAATCGAATGGCGATGCGTTGAACGACGAAGTTACGTCGTTCGCGCGAGTCGGAGCTCGAGACAGTCTGGCTGAGGCGGCGGCGCGCGTCGCCGCGCTCGGAGTGCTTCTCGAGCACTTTTTGAACCATCCGTTGACGGGTACGGCTGAAATTCCAGCGCCGTCTTTGATTCCGCGCGCGATGATCTTATATTGACCGACGTCGGCGTCGGCAAATTTGATCGAAAACGTTCCTTGGCTCGTCGTGTTGAAGCAGCGAATTTCGTACGGCGGTACGGTGACGTCGACGACTTCGTTCGTCGACGTCGCGGTTTTGCCGCAGCCGTCGTAACGTTTCTGAACCTCCACTTTCACGTCGGAGCAATCGATATTTTCGACGAACTCGACGCCCCAATACTGTTGATGAGTGTAGATTCGCGTGATCACCGGCGCGACGGTGTCGACGGTGAGTAAGAGTTTCTGCTCAGAGACGTATTCGTGAACGGATGCGTCCGCGAGAGCGTCAGCCTCGGTGCAAAAGTTTTTGAGACGTAACTCATACTTCCCATCTTTGAAGCCGCTCAACAAGCGATCGAACCTGCCTGCCGTGTCCCATTCGAATCTACATCCGTTTCCTCGAGAGTACGGGCACAGCAAATTGAACTTTTTGTCTCGTTCGTCCGAGTCGACGTCTTTAGCGGTGATCCATTCGCCTCCAGTCACCGGACGATACTGCAATCGAACGTACTTCAATCGAGCGTTCATGAGTGCGTCGCTCGGTTGCTCGCGATCATCGGGCCATAAACTGTACTGGTCGGGATTGTTCACCACTAGGTTCAACACGGATGACGTCCCAGTGGAAACGGTCGACGTCAGGTAAGATTCGATGGTCGCCGTGTCGAACTGCACCTTTGGACAAGACATTTCCCATCTCATATGATCTAAATCCTTTGTGAAAGCGATCGGTGAGCGGTACATCTGAGGGAAATCCATTTCGCATAGACTTTCAAGACGCAGCTGCATATAACGAATATCTCTCGTCGCGTATCCAGGCTCGACTCCGAAATTCATAAACATTTGCGAAACGCGTTTCTGATCTGTCAGATCGTCACCGTTGATAAATTTCAAAGGCATGTACGACCCGATCGATAATTTGTTACCGTTGATGGTAAACTGAGAGTCGGCCAACTCGGTGCCTTCTCTGGGCGCCACGCTGACGACTAGGAAAACGGCTTTCACGACGACTCGAGCGTCGGTTGGATTCGCCGTCGCCGCGGTCTCCGCGTCGCGAATAATCTTCAAAACTTGTGGCGAATCTTTGGCGATCGTGCTCTGAGCCTTGGATTTGACGTTTTGCGCAACTTTGACGGCATCATCGGGAGTTTCCTCAGCGGCAGAACGCGCTTCGGCAAGAATATCACCGAGCGATTCCGCCAAGCCATCGACGACGCGCAGCGCGAACTCGGACGCTTCCCTGTAGGGCGATTTATTCTCGACGATGATTTCAAAAATAGCCCTTTGATTCGGGTTGAGTCCATTCATAGCGCGCTTTGTAGCCAAAGGAATGATCAAACTGACGTCAGATTCACGGAACACCGTCCCTAATTCTCCTGGGCACTTACTTCGACCGCCCATCGTCGCGAAGACTGGGGTGCCGAAACGAAGATCCGCGCCGACACTCAGCACGAATTTGTCACCAAACTCTGGGTCGCCGAGAACGTATTTGGACACGACGTGTCCTCTTTTGTTCCATGCAAACGTGCGTTCGTGACCGACACTGCGTGAAAATGCATTTTTGTGTTCGCCCTCGAGCTTGTACTCGGGACCAGGGTCGAACGTCATCTCCGATTCCACCCAGTTGCCCAACTCGAATCCCCCGGATACCTCCATCTCGATACCATATGAGCTATCATCCAAACCTTCGTCTGATGTGAATGAAAATTCGACGGAATGACCACCTCCGGTGAACGTGAGCAGAATTGAACTACTCTCGTCCGCGTCGACGTTGACATTTTTCATACCTATGGGCGCTTCGCCTCCGGTCAGAGACGCCAAGATTCGTTCGTTGTCGTCTCTCGACAAAGACGAACCTTCATCGCCCATGGTTGAATCGCCTCCGCCATGCAAGCGCAATTTGCCTCGAGAAATAGAATCGCGCGCGTGCTCGTTCATTCCAAAAGAATAAAACAGCTCACCTTCGCCATCCTTGAGCATCGAGCCGTATTCGTCTGGCACAGTTTCGTCGTCGGGCGCAAACGCGATTGTGTCACCTTCGATGAATGGTAACAGATTTCTCACGGATTTATACGCTCCTGGAATGGATAAAGCAATGTCCGCGAGTAATCCACCAAATACCGTGGGAGTGTTCAGGCTGGTAGCAGACGCAGCGATTCCGGCTTGTGCGAAATCCACGCCTACGCCTCGGCCCCAAGCTTCCACCAGCTCAAACGCAGGCCCTGTTTTACTGGACAAATCTCTATGGAACTCATCGGCAAAATCTTGGATATTGCTCGCCACGTGCTGTCCTATCACCGAGTCTGATCCGGTGAAAGTACCGATCAAGTCACTCACGTCATCTTTATCGCTCGGCGAAGACCACTCCAGCGTGCGTTTCCACGCATCAATTTTCATTTGAATGTACGCCTTCCAGTCCTCATTCACCTGTTCCATCTCGGTCGGGTTGGTTCCAGCACTCAGCGGCCGCATGGAATTGTCTTCCTTGATGTTCCCCTCGCTCGCCTTTGTGCGCAAAAACTTCAAGTTCGGAATAATCTGGGATTCGATAGCGTGCGCGATCACGACGTAAGAGGTCGGTTTGCGGGGATACCAGCTCAGTTCGCTTTTTTGTTCTAGACAGTATTTCTCCGCACTTTCTCGTTTCAAATCGAGCACGTCAGACTGAACGTAGACGATTTCGACGCCAGCACCGACGATAGCGTCACCTGCTCTCCCAGGAAGTGCTACGTCTTGACTACTTCGCAGCACCCTTTGAGTGGTGAGTTTAATATCCCAACCGTCGTCGCTGCTCGTGGTCACAGAGAACTCGGGACGATCAACGGAACCGATGACACCGAAATCGCCCGTGACTTCACCTTCCATAATTTTCGTCGTCGCTTCGGCGGTGTAACCCAAATTAAGACCAAC
>Ga0181559_10003042_pt1 | contig 16525 bp, 15 predicted proteins | sample 011ome_21_FD_133752 | JGI IMG/M metagenome (GOLD analysis project Ga0181559, IMG submission 133752) | Coastal salt marsh microbial communities from the Groves Creek Marsh, Skidaway Island, Georgia - 011508AT metaG (megahit assembly) | ecosystem: Environmental > Aquatic > Marine > Intertidal...
AAGGTGGCATCAATAAGCCTGCGGGTTTCTGTTAAAAACGCGTTGTAAGGGTCTTCTTCGATGTGACCATCGTAAAGGTGCCCTAAAAGCTTAGAAAAGTCTGTCAGGTCAGCGTCTTTCATGACGCGCCTATCATAGCACCGCTTGCGCGACGCCAAAGTTAATTTGCGGCCCAGTCGAGGCGCCGTTAGCGCGGCAACGGTGCCTTAAGTAGCGCTTTGCTGTGTTGCCATCTCAATGGCAATAGCCTCAATGAGATCTTCTTGCCCACCTACAGTGCGTCGGCGCGCCATTTCCAGAAGAATCTGATGTGACGGTACGCCATATCGAGCCTCTGCTCGCTGTGCAAAGAGCAAAAAGGATGAGTAGGCGCCCGCGTAGCCCAATACCAGCGCATCGCGACTCAAACGCACCGGTTCATCCAGTATTGGCAAGACGTGATCTTCTGCGGCGTCCGCCAGTTTGAAGATGTCAATGCCAGTATCGGCGCCCATCCGTTCGAGCACCGCTGCCATAGCCTCGAGGGGCGTGTTGCCGGCCCCCGCACCGAGGCCTGCCGCTGAGCCGTCAATTCGCGTCGCGCCGGCGTCAATAGCTGCAAGGGAGTTGCCAACGCCCATAGCGAGATTGTGATGACCATGAAAGCCAATTTCAGTATCGGCACGGAGATGATCCCGAAGCAGCGCGATGCGTGCAGTCACGTCGGCCGGCAACATGTAACCCGCCGAGTCGGTGCAGTAAATGCAGTTGGCGCCGTAAGATTCCATCAGCAATGCCTGCTCGAGTAGCTCGGTCGGCTCGATCATATGGGCCATCATCAGGAAGCCAACAGTATCCAATTCAAGCTCGCGGCTGAGGGCGATATGTTGCCGCGAGACATTTGCCTCCGTGCAATGGGTCGCGACACGAATAGTACTGACGCCGCAATCCTTCGCCATGCGCAAGTGGTCGACCGTGCCGATGCCGGGCAACAACAATGCAGAGATTCGCGCTTGTTTCACGGTGCCCACCACACCACGGAGATACGTTTCGTCGGTCTCGGCGGGAGAGCCATAGTTTACCGAGGAGCCCCCAAGACCATCGCCATGTGTGACCTCGATCAACGGTACGCCAGCCACATCCAGCGCCTGCGAAATAGCCTGCATTTGCGCAAGCGTTATTTGGTGTTGCTTGGGATGCATGCCATCTCGCAGACACATGTCATGGAGCAGAATCTTTTTTCCGGTTAGGTCCATGTCTGCTTCCTCACTGCTGCCGACGCTGGGCGATCATCTCAGCAGTTTTAAGTCCTGCGGCCGTCATGATGTCGAGATTCCCGGCATAGATGGGCAGAAAGTCCCCCAGGCCCTCAACCTCAACCGAGATCGTTACTCGGTGTCCATCGAAGATGGGCGCACTAGTCAGTCGATACCCGGGCACATATTGCTGCACGTCGCTTACCATCGCTTTGATCGATTCAATAATTTCCGCCTCTCGAGGCGCATCTGTTGTCAGGCAGTGAATCGTATCGCGCATGATCAGCGGCGGTTCTGCGGGATTGATCACGATAATCGCCTTGCCCTCGTCGGCCTCGCCGATCGCCGCGATGGCCGCTGAAGTGGTGCGGGTAAACTCGTCAATGTTGTCCCGGGTTCCCATACCCACGGATTTCGATGCCACGGTCGCCACAATCTCGGCGTAGCGCACGTGTTGAATCAGACTGACCGCTCGCACCATGGGAATGGTTGCCTGACCCCCGCAGGTCACCATATTGAAATTGCGGGCGTTCGCGTTTGCCAGCACTGCATCGAGGTTTACCGGCGGTATGCAGTAGGGACCGATAGCCGCAGGCGTCAGGTCGATCATCAATGCGCCCAGCGCAGTCACCTGCTCACTGTTTTTCGCATGTGCATAGGCTGACGTCGCATCGAAAACAAAATCGACAGGCGCCTCAGTCCACCCGCTGATCAGGCCGTCCACGCCTTCTGTTGAAACGCGCAGGCCGAAATCCCGTGCGCGCTGAATACCGGGTGAGTCTTCGATACCGATCATCCAGACGGGTTCGATCCACTCGCTTCTGAGGCATTTCATTAGAAGGTCGGTACCGATATTGCCCGGACCGATAATGGCGGCGCGCGCTTTTTGTTGCATGCTGGAGTTCCTCAGGAGAAAGCGCAGGTAGCGCCGCACGTCGGGATATCGGCCCCCGACATTTCAAGGCGCAGTCTGTCACCCGCCTGCACGGGCTCCAAGGGAACCACTGAGCCAGACAAAATGACCTCACCTGCTTCAAGGTCGATACCGTAAGCCCCCAGCGTGTTGGCTAACCAGGCAACCGCCGTTAACGGGTTGCCTTGCACGGCACTGCCGAGCCCGCTACTCAGTGGCAAATCGTTTTTATATAGGTCAATGCGCAGCGCTGCCAAATCCACGGGATTGGGATCGATCTCTGTCTCACCAAGTACGTACACGCCGCAGGAGGCATTGTCAGAGATGGTGTCTTGAATGGCGATCTGCCAATTGGCAATTCGCGAGTCGACGATTTCAAAGCAGGGCAGGATACATTCTGTTGCAGCAAGAACACTTGCTTCCGTATTGTCGGTGCCCGATAGGGTTTTTCCGAGCCGAAAAGCGATTTCGCCCTCGGCTCGGGGCGCGATCAGGGTAGCGCTGGCGGGAATGATCGCACCATCATCGAAGGCCATGGCATCGGTGAGAAAACCGAAGTCGGGCTGGAAGACGCCCAACATATTTTGCACGGCCTCGGAGGTGACGCCGATCTTTTTGCCGACCACGCGCTCGCCGTCACGCTCACAACGCAATGCAAGCATCGATCTTGAGATGTGATAAGCGTCTTCCACTGTAATATCAGGGTGTGTTTGCGTCAGTGGCGGTAAGGTGCTGCGGTGACGCAAGGCGTGATAAAGCGCCTTACCCAGATCCGTATGGAATGCCGTTGCCAGCGTCATTTATGCCGACCCCTCATCGAGAAAGTCGAGGCATCGGCGATTAAACGCGCCGGGGTACTCTGTCATTACCCAATGACCGCAACGGTTAAAAATCTCTGCTTGAACAGAATTACAATGCTCCAACAGCTTCCAAACGCCAGATGCCGGGCAAAAACGATCTTCCGTACCCCAGAACACCAATATCCGATGCTGAACCTCTGGGAGCCGGTCGGTAAGATCTGGGATTGCCATGGTGGCGAGCACATGGGCGTTTTGAGTTTGTAGTGTCTGCCACCGCTCATCAACCAATTCGTCGTCAACAAGGTCAGCGTCGAACACCAACAGGGTGAGTAGCTTCGCCAATACATCTCTTGTGAACTCAGAGGATCCCATGGGGTATTTCACCATCTCCTGAATACCTTCCATGACAAAGTAGTCGGCCTTGGTTTCGATTCCCCCCGGGGCCATCAGGATAAGTTGGTTGACGCGGTCAGGGTGGTTCAGCGCCGCCCCGAGTGCGACCGCGCCTCCGAGAGAGTTGCCCACCAGCGTCGCATTCTGCAGCTGCAGCGCGTCCATCAGGGCTAACAGGCCGGACACAAAAAACTCCAGTGTATGTTCGACATCGGTGGGTTTGGCAGTTTTTCCGTAACCCCATTGATCGTAGACCACGCAATCATAGCCCGCGTCTTGAAAGGCACTGATGTTGTGTTTGAAGTTGCTCCAGCCGCTCGCACCGGGCCCACTACCATGAATAAAAATGACGGTGCCGCCGCCGGTGCCTGCTGCAGGGTGCTCGGTGTAATGAATCGAGCATCCGTCAGCGACCTCGAGGTATTGCGAGGGCTGCGGATTCCCGGGCATCAGACAAAGACGTCCTGATTATCCATGCCCAGCTGCACCGCCCCCAGATTGCGCGCGAAAGACGTGGGATTGTTGGCCACATGGCATCGCGCAATGTGAATGTCATGCCAGAGGTGCTGCAGCGGATGGCCATCAAAGACTGATCGCCCACCAGCCACCTGAAAGAGCGTGTCGACCGCCTCGCTGGCCTTGTCGATCACGATCGACGCCTGATAGCGATATAGAACGCGATCCTCGATGCTGGGAGACCAGCCCGCTTCCTCCATTTGATCAAAATTATGGAACATCACGGCCTCTAGCTCGCGAATCGTGTTCAGCACGCGCGCAATACGCTCCTGGGTCTCTACATCACCTGCCAGCTTGGTTGGGTCACTAGTGGCCGCGCTGGTTCGGGTCTCGATAAAAATTTTAAGTGCCTTTTTAAGCGCGCCAATTGCCGCGGTATTGACCACGCGAATGAACGTTTGCGCCCAAGACAGATCGTAAATAGGGTTGTCCTGATCATGGACGCAGTTGAAGCCATCCATTTGCCGATGGGTGCGATGCTCAGGAACAAAGATAGGGCGTTCAATAACGATGTCATTGGACCCTGTGCCCTGCAGACCCATGACGTTCCAAGTGTCCTCGATGTCATACTGTGCCTTAGGGATCAAGAAGGTGCGATAGCCATCACCGGGTATCACACCGCCCAGCAGAGCCCAGGAGCAATGGTCCGAGCCAGAACTCCAACCCCAGCGACCGCTTAGCATGAAACCACCCTCGGCCATCTCGGCTTTGGCACCGACGGGGTTGTAGGAGCTGCTGACCAGTGTATTGGGGTCGTCGGCGTAGACCTCTTCCTGCGCGGCTTGAGACATCAATGCGATTTGGAAGGCATGCACGCCAATAATGCCGCAGGCCCATGCGGTGCTCATGTCGGCTTCTGCGATGAGAATCTGTTCGCGGAAAAAATCCTGTGGCTTTCTCTCCAGTCCACCCCATTGTTTGGGTAGCAACATGGTAAAAAAGCCCGATGCCTTCAAGGCATCTACGACCTCTGTAGACAAACGGCGATTGTCCCGCTGCTCGGTTGACTTGCTCTCTATTAAGGCCTGAATATGTTTTGTTACCAGTGGCTCATAGCTGCTCATAGTCGAACTTCCATCCTGCTTTTGCCTACTTGAGTAAGTGCCACTCTAATAGGATCGTTACTGACCCTGTAGCGAGGCCCTTAATCAATATGTAGTAAGCCGCGACGCTAATTAGTCCGTCTGACCTACACCGAAGTCGTGTCCCCAGTAGCTGGCGGCCGTGCTCTCGAAGACCGCATAGCTTGACCAGTCGTCTATGGTTCGACCCTCGGCACCATATTCAATATCGAATCCTGCAGGGCTGCGCATGTAGAACGAAACCATATGGTCATTGCAGTGTCGCCCGAGGGTGCCGCTGAGGTGCGCGCCGGACTGGATGCGTCGATCGTTGCAGCGTCCAACTTCATCTATCCCATCAACCTCCAGCATCAGGTGAACGCACCGGGCTGGCATGGGCATTTCGAAAAGTCCGAGGCTGTGATGTCTGCGATTACAGTGCATAAACCATAGCCGCTTGATGGGTTCCTCAGGATCTGGCGTGAACCGGATTTTCATGAGATCGGACAGTCCAAAGTTAAGCACCTCAGTAAAAAACCGAGCCATGTCATCAAAGTTTTGAGCTGGGAGGACAACGTGACCCATGCCCTGGTCGCCAGTGACGAAACCTGACACACCGACAGGAGAGTTAAATACCGCAAAATCCGAGATGCGCCCCCAAAAAGCCTCATGCCGCATGCCCGATGGGTCTTCGAAGGAGATCAGGCTTTGCACGCGTCGCAAAGCACATAGCGCTGGGGAGCCCCATGTCCATGGTGTGCCCGATTCACTCAGTCGATCAGCAACGTTCTGGAGAGCGTTCTCAGAGACGGTCTCCCAACCGATGAGGTTCAGTTGATCAGTTTCTGCAGTCTCGGCGAACAATCTGAAAGGCTGGTCATCCATTTTGAGGAATACGGTATCGGCATTGTCTGTCATTAACGGGCTGACATCCTGTAATCCGAGTACTTGTGTGCCAAAGTTTCGCCATTCTTCAGTATTGCGGCTGGCTATACCGAGATAGCCCAAGCTGTTAATTGCCATTGTCGATTCCTCTATGCTTATTGCGATGTCTAAAGCATTTCGCGCAGTGTGGTTTTCAAAACTTTGCCCGACGCATTAATCGGTAATGCATCGACCCATCTTATCTCCCGTGGGATTTTGTAATTCGCCATTTGATCGCGGCACCAGCTGATGATTTCCCTCGTGTCAGGACGTTCAGCGCCCGAGGCCACGACAAATGCGATACCAATTTCCCCCAGCCGGTCATCGGGGTGCCCGACAATCGCTGCCTCGCTGATTCCCGGGTATCTGGTTAACAACTGCTCAATCTCCGCGGGATAGCAATTGAAGCCGCCAGAGATATACATATCCTTCAATCGATCGGTGATGGAGAGGTTGCCTTGCCCATCCAGAGAGCCGATATCACCGGTGTGCAGCCAGCCCTCCTCATCGATGGTGTGTTGAGTGGCAACTGGGTCGCGCAGATATCCCCGCATCACGTTGTATCCGCGCACGACAATTTCCCCTGTTTCACCTGGCGCCAGGTGCTCTCCGGTTTTGCCGACGATGGCGACCTCGACGCCAGGGATAGCGCGACCGGAAGTACTTGCGATTGTATTGGCATCATCGCCACGACGGCACATCGTCACCAGCCCACAGGTTTCGGAAAGTCCGTAGGCCGTGATAACCGTTTCTATTCCCAGAACGGTACGCATATCCACGATCAGCTGCCGGTGAATGACTGCGGCACCAGTAGTTGCCTTGGTGAGCGACGCCAGACGCGAAGGGTTGAGTCCGGGATGGCTCAGAATGGAGTGAAACAGCGTGGGTGGTCCTGGCATGCAGGTGATGTGGTGCGTCTCGATCCTATTGATCAAGGTGTCGACATCGAGCACCGGCATCGGATGGGTCTCGGCGCCCACCAGCAGGCAGGCCAGCCAGCCAGCCTTGTAACCAAAGCTGTGAAAAAAAGGATTGATGATTAAGTAACGGTCTGACTCATTCAAGCCAAGGAGCTCTGCAAATGTCGCAAACGCTCGCAAATTTTGGCCGTGAGTTGTCATCACTCCCTTGGGTGCACCCGTTGTGCCCGAGGTAAACAGAATGTCGGACAGGTCGTCGGAGGAGACTGCGTTACGGGCTGAGAGCAGGGCCTGGCTAATCGCACTGGTAGGCTCCGTCAGTGCTTCTCTGCCTTCTTGCAGCAGTGTCGAGAATCCGTCCTCTGCCGGGTCGTCCAGAACGACTGACAGCGAGAGCGCTCCGCAGTCCTCGTTGGCAAGGAGTGCAGGATAATCGACGCCGAGAAACTCGCCCGCTGTGATCAAGGCGCTGGCGCCACTGAGGCGCAGAATTTGGGCTGCCTCATGGCCGCGGTACCGGGTGTTGAGCGTAATAAGCGTGCCGCCGAGGTAGTGCGTCGCTAATGCAGCGACGATCCACTCCCAGCGATTTGGGGCCCAAATGGCGACGCGCGCACCGGGTTGCACACCCCGCGTGAGTAAACCTGCGGCTGCCCAGCGGACGTGCTGTAACAATTGACCAAAGGTGAGGGAGAAGTGCTCTTCGCGCACAGCGACACGATCACTCCATTTTGAAGCGGCAAACTCGATCAACTCAGCCGTATGGGCGGCGGGTGGGGTCATTGCCGTTGGGTCCTGTTGCACCATCTGTGCCTAGTTGGCTCGCAAGTTAAGCAAGGAGCGGCCTACTGTCATAGTCTCAATGGGGGATGATCGTCTCTTTAGCGACTTTGATACTGCCTAACCTATCCCAACCGTAAGGCGAATCCATGAATAAACTGACCAGTGCCGAGGAAGCGCTGTCTGTCATTCAGGACGGCATGACCGTGGGTATTGGGGGTTGGGGTCCCCGCAGAAAGCCGATGGGGCTTGTTAGAACGCTGCTCCGCAGCGATGCGCGCGAGCTCACGATCGTCGCTTATGGTGGTGCCGATGTCGGACTGCTGTGTGCTTCCGGTAAAGTGAAGCGCGTGGTTTTTGCCTTTGTATCACTCGATTTTATGCCGCTGGAACCTGCGTTTCGGCAAGCACGAGAACGGGGCAGTGTTGAGGTAACCGAGATCGATGAGGGGATGATGTTGTTAGGTTTGCGTGCCGCCGCTTGGGGGTGTCCATTTATTCCCACCGCCATTGGATTGGGGACCGACGTGATTAAAAACGCGCCGGAGATTCAGGTGATCGAGAGCCCCTATGACAACAAAGACTGGGTGGCGATGCCGGCACTGAATCTCGATGTGGCGCTGGTGCAGGCGACGCGGGCAGACGCCTCGGGGGTTTGTGAGATCGCCAGCCCCGACCACTACATGGATGATTGGTTCGTCCGCGCGGCAACACACAGTATCGTCTCAATCGACGAGGTGGTGGAAAGCGAATATTTTCAAAATCCGGATGTGGCGAGAAAAGTTTTTTGGGAGCGAAACTGCATACAATCCGTGGTGCTTCAGCCCGGCGGTGCGCATCCGACCTCCAGTGATCCGCTGTATGGTTTTGATGTGCCTCACTTCAAGCGTTACGCAGAGCTTATTAACGAGGGTGGGTTTGCCGCGTGGGCCGACGCTTTTCTCGGTTCAGATGAAGTCGCCTATCAGCAGTCCGTCGGCGGGCTCGATGCGATTAAAGCGTTGCCTCTGCCGGTCTATTGAGGTGCCGCTGTGACATTTTCCCTCGCTGAGCTAATGATTTGTGCTGCCAGCCGCGTCTTTGACGAGGACGGCGAAGTACTCGCGACCGGTATTGGTTTAATGCCGAGATTGGCCGCGAGTTTGGCCATGTCTACAACAAACCCTGACTTGATGATGACTGACAGCCAGGCCTTTATGTTGTCCAAGCCCAATCCTGTGAGTGGGCTGACCGACCACAATGCCCAGGCCAGCGAGAACTGGATGGGTTTCTCCCGTATTTTTGACAATGTGTGGAGTGGTGCGCGACATGCGTTGGTGGGTCCCAGCCAAATTGATCGGTTCGGGCAAACCAATATATCGGCGCTGGGCGGTACCTATGGAGCGCCCAAGATTCAACTCCTGGGTGTGCGGGGTTTTCCCGGTAATTCCATCTGCCACGCCAATTCGTTTTTCGTACCTCAGCACTCCAGACGGGTGTTTGTTGAGGGGGAGTGCGATGTCGTGTGCTCGATAGGTTATAACCCGGCGCGCTTGCCGCGGGGTTATTCCTTCGAAGATATTGATATCAGGCAGGTGATCACTGATTTGTGCGTCATGGATTTTTCCGGTCCCGAGTATCGACCCAGAGTGGTGTCCCTGCATCCTGGCGTGGCGTTGGATGAGGTGCGCGATAACACAGGATTTGATGTATTGGTGGACGATGCGTTGCCGTTGCCTGAGACGGTAATGCCCACGACGGAGCAATTGGCCATCATCTCGCAGTTAGACCCTAAGAATTTGCGGTCTAAACAGTTGAAGGGTGATCCGCCGGGACTGAGATTGCCCGAGCGTGAGTCGACCTGACAGTTTTTGGCGCGATAAGTGGCTACGGAGAGAGTCGAATGAGCGATAAAGAGACAAATGAGACCGCTGAAGAGCAGGACATCGTGCGCTACGAAGTCGTTGACAGCGTCGCATGGGTAACGATGAATCGGCCGGAGTATCACAACGCTCAAAATGGGCGCATGACTTATTTGTTGGACGACGCGTTCAAGCAAGCGGTCGCCGATGATGAAGTCAAGGTCATCGTGTTGAGCGGAGAGGGAAAGCATTTCTCGGCTGGCCACGACATTGGCACCCCGGAGCGTGACGTCCATTTAAGTCAGGAGCGGGTCACCATGTGGTACGACCACGCGAACAAAGAGGGGGGCGAGTTCCTTTACGTCCGGGAGGCAGAGGCTTACTTGGGCATGTGTCGCCGCTGGCGGGAGATACCCAAGCCAACAATTGCGGCGGTGCAGGGAGCCTGTATCGCTGGCGGTTTGATGCTGGCGTGGGTATGTGACTTGATCGTGGCCACCGACGATGCTTATTTTTCTGATCCGGTGGTCAGGATGGGTATTCCTGGCGTGGAGTACTTTGCGCATCCCCATGAATTGAATCCGAGGATTGCCAAGGAATTTCTTTTTACGGGGAATAAGATGGGCGCTGAGCGGGCGTATCAAATGGGCATGGTTAATCAGATCAGTTCGCGCGACACCTTGCGCGACGATGTGACGGAACTGGCTATGAAAATCGCAGCGATGCCGCGACTGGGTCTCGCACTCACCAAGCAAGCCATCAATAACGTCGAGGATTTGCAGGGTAAGCGATCCGCAATGGAAGCGGCATTTGCTTGGCATCACTTCACGCACGTTCACAACGACCTGACAACGGGCAACAAGCTCGGCGGTATGGATGCCAAATCGATGGCAAAAGCCAATAAGGAAGACGGCTGAGGCATGGATCTGAGCTATACCTTAGAGCAAGAGGCTTTCCGCGCCGAGGTGCGCGAGTGGCTGGCAGAGCACGTTCCCACCGAACCGCTGACCTCTTTTGATACAGAGGCCGGTTTCGCGGCACACCGAGAGTGGGAGCGAACCCTGGCGGCCGGCAACTGGGGGATGGTGACCTGGCCGGAGGCTTTCGGCGGTAGAGGCTGTGATCTTATTCAATGGCTTATCTTCGAGGAGGAGTATTACAGAGCGGGGGCCCCGGGCAGGGTCAACCAGAATGGCATCTTCCTGTTGGGTCCGACGTTGATGGAGTATGGATCCGAGGCGCAAAAAGCGCGGTTTTTGCCGGCCATGGCTTCTGGTGAGGAGATCTGGGCGCAAGGCTGGTCCGAACCCAACGCGGGCTCAGATATGGCAGCGATACGATGTCGGGCTGATCGTGACGGCGACGCCTATGTGATCAATGGCCAGAAGATCTGGTCTACACGCGCCGTCTATGCGGACTGGATATTCGGACTGTTCCGCACGGACCCGGAGTCGGAACGGCACCATGGTCTATCCAAGATTCTGGTACCGCTGGATGCCGAGGGCGTAACAGTCAGGCCGATTGAGCAGCTGAACGGACTGCCGGGCTTTGCGGAGATTTTCTTCGATGATGTCCGGGTACCGGCCTTTCACCTGCTGGGTGAGGAGGGCGCCGGCTGGCAAATCGCCATGGCCACGGCGGGTTTTGAGCGAGGGCTGATGCTGAGAAGCCCGGCGCGATTTCAGCAGGCGACCCGTCGGTTGGTCAGTCTCTATCGTGAGCACAGCACGGACATACTCGACCCATCGGTAGAGGATGACGTGGTGCGGTGTTATATGGACGCAGAGGCCTACGCGCTGTCCACCTACCAGACCGCATCGCGACTGGTGAAGGGCGGCAGCATTGGTCCCGAGGCGAGCTGTAACAAGATTTTCTGGTCCGAGCTGGATCTGCGTATCCACGGCACGGCCATGCGCATTCTGGGTCCCCGGAGCGAGGTGGAGCCCGAAACGCCCGCGCTGGCGGACGAGTTGGGCACCTGGCTCGACGGCTTTCTGTTTGCGCAGTCGGGTCCGATTTATGCCGGGACCAACGAGATTCAACGCAACATTATTGCCGAGCGGGTGCTCGGCATGCCGAGGCGCTAGGCGGTTATGGACTTTACCTTCAGTGCCGAGCAACTCGAATTCCGGGACACCCTGAGCAGTCTGCTCCAAACAGAAGTGACGGGCGAGCGCATCCGCGCTCGCTGGGAGAGCGAGTCGGGGAGAGACGCTGCGCTGGAGCAGCAGTTACTGGAGATGGGGGTGTATAGCCTGCTATTTCCTGAGTCGCTGGGTGGCTTGGGTATGACTACGATCGACGCCGTTTTGCTTGCAGAGGCCTGCGGCAAGGCTGCGCTGCCGGAGCCCCTGGCTGAGACGATGATGGTGGCCTCGCCACTATTGGTGGATGTATTGGATCGGGGTTTGGGTAATGGCTCGATCCAGTCGATCATTGATCAGCTGATGGACGGCAACACCCGGGTGGCGGTGGCGCACCCCATCAATCCTTATCTCAATTTCGCGGCCAGCACAGATTGGGTGCTTACCGCTTCTGGAGACGCGTTGTACCTCTTGCCCAGCGATGCGATCACGGTGCGGGCGCTGAAAAGTGTGGATCCCAGCCGGCGTGTGGCGGCGATCGAATTTGAACCAGCGCCGGAGCACCGGCTCGCTGAGGGTGAAGTGGGGGCGGCGCTGCTGCGCGCAACGCTGAACCGAGGTGGGTTGACGTCGGCGGCACAGCTACTCGGGTTGAGTGCCCGGCTGGTGGAGCAGAGCGTGCAATACACGCAGGATCGCTGTCAGTTTGGGCGGCCGGTGGGTGCAAATCAGGCGGTCAAGCATTTGCTCGCGGATGTCGCCGTACAGTTGGAGTACGCACGTCCCGTCATCGCCCGCGCGGCTTATACGGTCGGTGTCTCGCCCGAGCGGGCGGACTTTGCGGTGTCCCATGCCAAGCTTGCTGCGACCCGCGTTGCCACTCTGGCTGCCCGGCAGGCCATACAAGTGCACGGGGCGATGGGGTACACCTGGGAATGTGACGTTCAGATCGCCGCCAAGCGCGTTTGGGCATTGGCTAACGAGTGGGGTGATGAAGGCTTCCATAAAAACCGCATCCACGAGTGGCTGTTGCAGCCCAATGCGCTACTGGGGCCTGAATTCACTTTCGGGCGTCGGTCATTGGTTGCCGGGTAATGATGCTGAGGCCCGAATTGTTTGCGATCGAACAATTCCCACTCAGTCCGTGATACGGGTCTAATGCGGGAGCGACAGAGGAGAACACGATGATGCAACGAGCAGAGGCTTTTATTGTCGATGCGTTGCGGACGCCCACGGGCCGACGCCGCGGCAGCCTCGCGCAGGTGCATGGCGCCGACCTGGGCGCCACCGTACTGAAGGCGCTGGTAGCGCGCCACGATATTCCCGAGGATGACTATGACGATGTGATCTTCGGCTGCGTCGATACCGTGGGCCCTCTCGCAGGAGACATCGCGCGAACCTGCTGGTTGGCAGCGGGCCTATCCGATGCGGTGCCGGGTACGACGATTGACCGGCAGTGTGGCTCGTCCCAGCAGGCGGTGCATTTTGCGGCGCAGGCGGTCATGTCCGGCACGATGGACGTCGTGGTGGCAGGGGGCGTGCAGACGATGAGCAGCATCCCGATTTCTTCGGCGATGTTGGCCGGCCAGCCGTTGGGCTTTGATGACCCCTTTACCGGCAGTGCTGGCTGGCGCGAGCGCTATGGCGACGGTTTGGTGACCCAGTTCCGCTCCGCACAGATGATTGCCGACAAATGGGCGCTGAGCCGCGAACAGATGGAGGCTTTCGCGCTTGAATCCCATCTCAGAGCCCGTGCGGCGACAAACGGCGGTTTATTCCAGCGCGAAATCGTTCCAGTCAACGATTTGAGCGTTGACGAGACGATTCGCGACACGACGCTGGAGGCGATGGCTGAGCTCGATCCCCTCGCGCCGGGTGGCACGATTACTGCCGCGGTGTCGAGTCAGACAGGTGATGGTGCCTCTGCTGTGTTGGTGGTCTCTGAGACGGCGTTAAAACGCTACGGACTGACGCCGCGGGCTCGCGTTGTGCATATGGAGGTTAGGGGCGACGATCCCATTTGGATGCTCACTGCGCCGATCCCCGCCACGCAGCGGGCCATGAAACGATCAGGCCTGAATCTGCAGGACATCGATCTGGTCGAGATTAACGAAGCCTTTGCATCGGTGCCGATGGCCTGGCTGGCTGAAACTGGGTATCCCCATGAGCAGACCAACGTGAATGGCGGCGCCATCGCATTGGCGCATCCCCTGGGTGCCACGGGTACCAAGCTGATGACGACGCTGCTGCATGAAATGGAGCGCAGAGGTGCACGTTACGGGCTGCAGACCATGTGCGAGGGGGGTGGTCAGGCCAACGTCACCATCCTCGAGCGGCTGTAAGGATCATAGAGCAGAGGGCCCCAAATGAGTTCGATCTGTGAAGGCCGAGTGGCCATTGTGACCGGGGCTGGCGGAGGCCTCGGTGCCGCCCATGCCCGCTCGCTGGCCGCAGCGGGCGCCAAAGTGCTGGTCAACGATATCGATACCGAAGCGGCTACGGCTGTTGTTGCCGAGATTGAGGCCGCGGGTGGTGAGGCTCAGGTTAATCAATCCGACATTACGAATTACCAGAGCGCGGGTGAGGCGGTTGAGCAGGCGCTGACGGCTTTTGGAGATCTCCACTGTGTGATCAATAACGCGGGTAACAACCGCGACCGCATGTTTGCCTCGCTCAGTGAGGCGGATTGGGATGTTGTGATGGCGGTGCACCTCAAAGGGCATTTCTGTATCAGTTCTCACGCGGTGCAATACTGGCGTCATCAGGTCAAGGCGGGCCATACCGTCAGCGCCCGTATCATCAACACGACCTCCGGTGCCGGGCTACAGGGTTCTATTGGTCAATCCAATTACGCCGCCGCCAAGGCGGGTATTGCCGCATTGACCATTAATCAGGGTGCGGAGCTTGGGCGGTATGGCATCACTGCTAACGCCATTTGCCCCGTGGCGCGCACCGGCATGACCACTGCAGTCCCGGAAATGGCCGAGCGCATGGCGCCGCCGGCGGACGGCAGCTTCGATCATTTTGCCCCCGAGAATGTGTCGTCGGTCGTGGTGTGGCTGTGCTCGGAAGCGAGCGCCCACGTGACGGGCAAAATTATTGAGGCCGAGGGCGGACGCATAGCGCTGGCGGATGGCTGGCGCAGTACAGAAGGCATTGAACAGCAGGCGCGCTGGGAGCCGGAAGAGGTGGGGCAGGTTATGACGCGACTGCTGGAGCAGGAGCAGCCGCCCCAAAAGGTATGGGGCACCTGATGCATTCGATGCTGCTTGGCAGGAGTGCGCGGTGAAGTTTCGTTTCACCGAGGAGCAGCGGATGCTGCAGGAGAGCGCTGAGCGTTTCCTGCAGGAGCATTCTTCGACTGCCGTGGCACGCGCTGCTGCCCACCTGCCCGCAGGCCTCGATCTCTCTTTGTGGCAACAAATCACCGGCACACTGGGTTGGCAGGCGGTCGTGGTGCCTGAGGATCAGGAAGGTTTGGGGCTCGGTGTCGTCGAGTTAGCGGTGCTGCTGGAGCAGTCGGGTGCTCGCCTGTCCCCTGTCCCACTATACGCCTCTGCGATATCGGCATTGGCGCTCAGAAGCACGGCTGCATCCCCGACGCGGGATGGTTTGCTACGAGCGATTGCGTCCGGCGAGATCGTTTCACTGGCCTACACCGACGCCCGGCCCCACTGGGATGATCGAGGTGTCGACGTGACGGCCACGCAAGCTGAGGACAACTGGTGCCTCAGTGGCTCTGCCCGTTTTGTCAGCGGGGGTGCGGCGGCAGCGCATTTACTGGTGGTCGCACGGGTGGACAATGTGCCCGCTTTGTTCGCGGTGCCCGCTGATCACGCTGGCGTGTCGGTCCGATACCAGGTGACGCTGGACCAGACCCGTTCTATGGCCAACGTGACCTTGAGCGATGTGACCTTAGGCAGTGATGCCGCGCTTGCCCTCGATTGGGGTCGGAGTCTGAGCACGGCGCTGGATCTGGCGAGAGTGCTGGTGGCGGCTGAACAAGTGGGCTGCGCGCAGCGTGCGCTGGATATGACACTCGAGTACGTCGCCGAGCGGGTGCAGTTCGGTCGCACGATCGCCTCGTTTCAGGCAGTAAAGCACAAGGCGGCCGACATGATGCTCAAAGTCGAGTCGGCGCGCTCCCTGATGCTCTACGCTGCCTGTACGGCAGACGCCTGGCTTCGTGACGCAGTGGACGACACTGAGCTACGGGAGGCTGCGGCCATGGTGGCGAGCTCGGCGGGTGACGCCGCTTTTTTTGTCACCGGCACGGGCATTCAACTGTACGGTGGTGTGGGCATCACCGAGGAATATGATATCCAGCTCTACTTTAAGCGCGCCCGCGCGCTGGAGTCCTACCTGGGGCGTCCCGATGAAGCCCGGGAAACCATTGCGCAGCTGTTACTCGATGAGCCCGCGTCGAGGGGTGCCCCCCGTGCAGCTTGAATTTAGTTGGGAAGATGAGCAGTTCCGCGGGCAGGTCGCCGACTGGCTGCGTGACAACCTGTGCGGGGCGTTTGAAGTCATCCGCGGGCGAGGCGGCCCGGGTGACGAGCATCACTTTGTCGAGGAGAGAAAGGACTGGGAGCGCTGTCTCGCCGAGGGCGGCTGGACCTGTATTGGCTGGCCCGAGGAGTGGGGCGGGCGGGGCGCGAGTATCGAGCAGCAGGTTATCTTTAATGAGGAGTATGCCCGTGCCGGCGGCCCGGGGCGTATGGGTCATATCGGTGAAACGTTAACCGGCCCGACGCTGCTGGCATTCGGCTCCGATGATCAAAAGCGGCGGTTCTTGCCGGATATCAGGTCAGGGCAGTCGTTCTGGTGCCAGGGGTATTCCGAGCCCGCCGCGGGATCAGATTTATCCAATATCAAAACCCGCGCAGAATGGGATGATCAGGCCGCCGTGTGGCGTTTCTATGGTCAAAAAGTGTGGACGTCTCTGGCCCATGAATCCGATTTTATTTTTGTGCTGGCGCGCACAGACCCCGCCGAGCGAGGGCACCGGGGACTGGGATTTTTCCTCGTGCCGTTGGCGCAGGAAGGCATCGATATTAG
>Ga0181559_10003045_pt1 | contig 16519 bp, 16 predicted proteins | sample 011ome_21_FD_133752 | JGI IMG/M metagenome (GOLD analysis project Ga0181559, IMG submission 133752) | Coastal salt marsh microbial communities from the Groves Creek Marsh, Skidaway Island, Georgia - 011508AT metaG (megahit assembly) | ecosystem: Environmental > Aquatic > Marine > Intertidal...
GAGCTCGCGGAATTCCCGCATGCTGTTCTGAATCAGCTGCGCCAGCCGCTTGAGACCGGCCATATTTTGGTAAACCGCGCACGATACCAGCATCAGTATCCTGCTCAATTCCAGCTCGTTGCAGCAATGAACCCTTGCCCCTGTGGGTTGGCGGGCGATCCAGACCGCCAATGCCTGTGCACCCCCGACAGAATCCGACGCTATCGCCGCAGTGTCTCTGGACCGCTACTCGACCGTATCGACCTGCACGTCACGCTGCAGCGACCATCGCCCGAGTGGGTCCTGAGCAAGCGCAGTGGTCCCAAGACCCGCTCCGGCGACCTTAGAAACCGGGCAGCACAACTGCAGCAACGCCAAAGAGAGCGGCAAGGATGCCTGAACAGGGACTTAGCAGGGGAAGCGCTTATTGAGGTTTGCGCACTAAAAAGCGAGACAGAAAGCTGGTTTATCGCTGCAGTGTCCAAGCTCGACCTCTCCGCCAGAAGCGCGCACCGCCGACTTAGAGTGGCGCGCACGCTGGCAGACATGGCCTGCGATGAGGTGGTGACCATCTCACACTTGGAAACCGCGCTATCTTTTAGGGAGGCGCCATTAGAAGACGCCGGTATCCCTCAGCGGCTGGAGTCCACCATGTAATCTACCGCCAAACGGATCTCTTCATCAGAGCAGTCAGCGCAGCCACCTCTGGCAATCATGCCCGAGCCCGCAACACCGTTTATGCCGCTGTCATAGAGCGCGTCCATACCCTTGCCGATGCGCGCAGCCCAAGCCACCTGATCGCCCACCTTCGGGGCACCGGCAATACCGGCAGAATGGCATGCCATACAGGCGGCGTTGTAGACGTCCTCTCCAGAGCGTCCCTCACTCGCGACCATATCCCCGCCTCCCGAGCACGGTTCACCCTGCACGCAGACCTCTGAAAACGGCTTAATGCGGGACTCAATATCAGCCCGCTGCCGCTCGCTAAGATCCATAGCCATTACCGCCACCGGGGCCAGTAATAGAGTAATGAAGAACAGACGCATGTGACTCTCTCCTGTATGTGAGGGCGGGAGTATAGCGGTTGCGAAAAAGATCGAAAACTGAGCCCGCAGCCGGTTAGCCGCTCAACCGCGCACCGCTATACTGACTCACCGCATTATCAGGAGTCCTCACCATGCACTTATACACATTCGACCCCGCACCGAATCCCGCTCGGCTCAAGATGTTTATGGACTACAAGGGTATTACGCTCGAAACCACGCAGATCAATTTAGGCGCGAAGGAGCAACTGGGCGCGGATTACCGCGCCATCGTGCCAGAGGCGACCGTTCCCGCGCTGGTGTTGAATGATGGCGCCGTTTTATCTGCCGTTATCGCCATCGCTCATTATCTGGAGGCGCTGTATCCCGAACGACCCCTCCTCGGCCGAGGCCCCGAGGAGCGTGCGCGCATACTTAATTGGAATCACCGGCTGTTTACCGACATTTTCAGCGCTACCGCCGACGCATTTCGTAACGCACATCCAAAGTACGTGAACCGCGCGTTGCCGGGGCCGACCGATCTACCGCAGTTGCCCGAGCTGGCAGAGCGAGGGAAAACCCGACTCGTTTCAGGGCTTGCCATGCTCAACGACACATTGGCTGAGCGCGTTTTTCTCGCCGGCGACACCGTTTCTTTTGCCGATATCGATTTGCTTGCCGCACTGGACTTTGCTGCGTGGGGTGCGCGAGTCACCCCAGACGAATCGCTAGAGCACTTGAGCCGTTGGCGCGACGAGGCAAAAAATGCGCTAACCGGGTGAACACGCGACTTTTACTGTTGCTCGCCGGATGCGTGTTTCTGGGGAGTTGTGGACAACCACCCAGCGGACCCAGCACTTTGGATCGCTACCTACAACGTCTCTCTGGCGCGGCAGAAGTGGCCTTGGACCCGTTACCACCACACAATAATCTCGCGCCTCCAAGGGCGCTTAAAAGCGCCATGCCGCCCTCGCAACAGATCGACCTCATTGATTTTTTGTCGCTTTCTGGCTGTGAACTCCAGATCAACCTCGGGCGTCGCAACAGCCAACTGGGACGGTCAGCGTCGCCATCCCAACGTTTATTACTCGACCTCGAGTTCATGCGATTGGCGCCCGCCTGCGCCGATTTCCTCAGACAACGACAGGAAGCCGCTCTGGCTGACACCATAGAGCGTGCGAGCAAACAGCGCCTTGATTGGCTCCCCCTGACCATCCACGAGGCCGTATTGGCGGGCCCTGAGTGGGAAGCCTTCTGGTCTGCGCCAACCCATCTGGCCGACTACCCGCAGGCGACCAACAGCCACATTGTGGAAACACTGGGTCGGTTGACAATGATGATCGAGACCTGGATAGCGGGAGACTGGATGGCCAGCAATCGTGATTTTGAGCTCTTGCTGAGCGCGCTGCGAGCGGGCGATGGTGGTGCGCTGCTCATGTCGATGGATCTGGTGGAGCGCCAGTTAGCGCGGGCGAATGACGTGCTGCAACGCGCCAATCGAGAAAGCCCGCTCTGTCCTTTTGGCAGCCATACCACGCGCTCTAGGGCGATAGAGACCGTGGTGGAACAATTCTTCATTGGCGAGGTGCAACCTTGGCTGGTAAAGCTGCGGCAGCGGAAAGAACTGCTCTTGGCCCCCATCGTGGCGCTGGAGGCCCCAATGATAGACGCGCAACCCGATGGGTATCGAGTTTGGGCACGTCGGCGCGACGCCAGACTGGAAAGGCAAGCAAGACTGATCAGAAACCATGTTCGCATTATTCAAGAGGCGCTGTCCCAATGCGGCGCCTCTTGATGCTTCAAACACGCACGTTGTAAAGCTCACATGGCGAAGCCCTGTAAAGCGCCCGAAAATTGGGGTGCTCGGCGCTGGCTTCACCGGGTTGGGCTGGCAGGTGGGCCAAACCCTGCTAAATTGTATGCCCGTGACAGTAGATGCGTTTTAGTTTTGGAGAGGGCAATGCAATTGATTCGATTTTCACTCATGAGTTTGGCGTTCATCGTACTGGCTGCCTGCGCCACCAAACCACCGGAGCCGGTCGTGGACTCAGCCCCCGACTATGATTTTGCCCAGGCGAAAACCTTCGGATTGTACGCTTTGAGTGGCGAGGTGACGGGTAACAGCCCTAATGACCTAACGGATTTCCAGCGGGATCGGATTGATGAGGCGTTGAAAAGCGCGCTCCAGCAGAAGGGACTTACCTTCGTATCCAAAACATCGGAAGCCGATTTATTACTCACCTGGCATTTGAACATGATGGATAAGACCGATGTCAAAACCTACAACACACCGTCCTATGGCGCGTCTGCCGGTTACAGCCGCTACAATCGCTATGCCATGTACAACTGCTACAACTGTATGAGCCAGACCGACGTTCGGGTCACCGAGTACACCCAGGGGACGTTCATCGTCGACATGATTGATCCCGGGCGTAATGCGTCAATATGGCGGAGCGTGACGCAATCCAAGCTCAAGGAAGACACCATTCGTGATCAGGCGGCGCTCGATGCCGCTGCGATCAGGGTGTTGGCAGGTTTCCCGCTGCTGGGCTCGGCGACGGCGCCTTAATCCGCGGCACTTCCCTGTGTTGGTTACAAGGGGACGAATGGCCGTTATGGGGTTCATCTGCCACACCGCATACTCCCAAGGGGTACTTTAGGCAGATGCCGAAGCCTCTTAGGCTGGGGTCGAGAGAGAGCGAGTGATGACCATGAATGTGGTCCGATGCAAACCCCTACCCAGCCCGTGTCCCATTGCTGGCCGCGAGCCCAAGCTGGTCACTGTCGGGCTGGTGCAAACGCGCTGGTACGAATCTACCGAAACCCATCGGGCACAGATCTGTGATGGTGTCAGTAGCTGCGCCGCTGCGGGAGCCAGCATTGTCTTCTTACCAGAGCTGACCTTGAGCCGCTATCCAGCAGATCGCCAACCGAATGGCGATGCTGATAGCACCGCAGAGGAGATTGCCGGCGGCGAGAGCGTGCTGTTTGCGCAGCAACTCGCCCGCGAGTGCGATGTGCACGTGCAGATCTCGCTTTTTGAGCGCTCAGGTGCACGCGACAAGCGTGGCTTGAACACCTCAGTCATTGTGGATGCCTCAGGACAGATCGCGGGCGTCACCCGCAAGCTCCACATCCCGGTGACAGAGGGCTACTTTGAAGATCGCTACTTTGCGGAGGGACCGGCAGATGATCCCTACCCTATACACACCCTCAGTTTAGACGGGCAAGACCTAAAAGTAGGCAACCCGACCTGCTGGGATGAGTGGTTCCCCGAGGTGCCACGTTGCTATGCCCTGGCGGGTGCTGACTTACTCTGCTACCCCACTGCCATAGGGTCGGAGCCTGACTACCCCGACTTCGACACATCACCATTACTGAGGACAGTGGTCTCTGGACATGCCATTGCCAATGGGCTGTTCATCGCGCTTGTGAATCGTTATGGCAATGAGGGATTACTCACATTTTATGGCGGTAGTTGTCTGGTTGATCCCTTCGGTCGCGTCATCGCAGAAGCACCGGGGGATGAAACCGTCGCACTGGTAGCGGAAATTGATCTGGGCCAGAGAGAAGACTGGCTCACACTATTTCCATTTTTTGCTACCCGGCGACCCGACACCTACGGCGCACTTACCGCGGCACGTGTTAACCCCCGACAAGCAAACGGAAAAGCACAGGACGGTGGAATACCCGGAATCACTCCGTGACACGAGCGCGTTACATGCCGCCCGAGTGGGCGCCGCATGAAGCAACCTGGATGGGTTTCCCGCGAGACAGCTACCGCGAGTCCGGACTGAACAGAGAAGCAGTACAGCGCGCCTGGGCCCGGGTCGCCAATCAGATCAGCGAATATGAAAGTGTCCGGATGCTGTGTGATGAAGCCGATCTGACTATTGCCACCCGGTACCTTTCCGCGGCAATCGAGTGCATGCCGACGCAGTTGAACGACGCTTGGTTACGTGACATTGGTCCCACCTTCGTCGTGGAAAATGGCGCGCTGGTGGCCATCGACTGGCAGTTTAATGGTTGGGGGCACAATACCGAGCTTGACTGGGCCTTGGACGACGCCATCGCGGGTGACATTGCGGGGCGACTCAACCTGCGTTCGGAGCGCTCGCCCATAGTGAACGAGGGTGGTGGCATCCACGTTAATGGCGGCGATTGGGTGATGCTGACAGACACCGTCCAACTCGATCCACAACGCAATCCCGGCGCCGATCGGGATGAAATCACGCGGCAGGTTCATGGCTCGCTGGGAACACAACATGCCATCTGGTTATCCAAGGGCCTATGGCGCGACAACTTTCTCAATGGCACCAAGGGTCATGTTGATATCGTCGCCTGCTTTACGCCCGACGGACGCGTGCTCTTACACCAACAGTTGGATCAGACTCATCCGGATCACGCCGTATACCCCGAGCTCCGCGCCCCGATAGAAGCAGCGGGATTTGAAGTCATCCCACTTCCGGCGCCACGGGTGCTGCGCGACAACCGGGATTGGGTCGACTACAGCTACATCAACCACTATGTCTGCAACGGGGCCGTGCTGTGCCCGGGGTTCAGCGACGCTCACGATGAGCAGGCGCGGGAAATATTGTCAGACGTCTATCCCGGTCGAGACATTCTCGTGATCGAATCGAGAGAACTGTTTGCCATGGGCGGCGGCATACACTGCATTACCCAACAGCAACCGCTACATCCGGCTTAAAGCCCTTTATACTAACGCGCCAAACCTAAGCGGCAGACGCATGGGCGTAATGCCGCTGGGCAACCCTTCAGGAAGGACTATGTTCACCTACATTAACCCAGAGATCAGAGAACGCCTTGTCAGTGACGGCAAGCTCTTTCGTATCGACGGGTCCGGGACACCCATGGAGATGGCGGAATCGCCAGGGCCCGGGCAGCACCTGAATCTGATGGGCCCGATTCCCCTGCCCCTCGCACGGGGTGTTAGCCAGCCCACGGTCCGATGGTATGCCTGTGTTCGCAGCACCGAACTCAGCGAAGTCGAACACCTCGCCAGCACCTTGAGAGAACAAGGGGGCCAACACCTGTTTTCTCACCTCGCCTCCAGCATGGCGGTGAATAGCGTACTGATCATTGGTAATCCCGAGGAGACCGAGAAGCCGTTGGTGCGCGTTCACTCCAGCTGTCTCACGGGTGATGTACTGGGTTCGCGCCGCTGTGAATGCGGCCCCCAGCTGGAAGCCGCTCTGGACCGGATTACCGATGACCCCGCGGGGGGTTACCTGATCTACATGGCAGGCCACGAAGGACGCGGCATTGGTCTATGGGCCAAAGCAGCCACTTATCTACTCCAGGATGCGGGGGAAAATACCTATCAGGCTAATCGCTCACTGGGCTTGCCTGACGACTCTAGAGACTTTTCCGACGCGGCGGCGCTGCTGAGATACTTTTGTGCGGGCAAATCGATACGCTTACTGACCAACAACCCAAAAAAAGTGGAAGACCTTACCGCGTTGGGCGTCGCCAACATTGAGCAGGTAAAACACGTGTGCGGCGTTGATGACTACAATCTGCGCTACCTCAAGGCAAAACGCGATTGGGGACATCAATTAGGAGAGGACGATCTAGCAACTGAAGACCCCGCTCCCAAGCGCTAGTTCAGCCAAGCTGGCAGCGGGTCACGACCGAGAGGAAGTTCCATACAATTATCGTTAGCTGGATAGTCATGGCCCACCATCTCATCATACGCGCTGCGCTGTCGAAGAAAGAAATCGCAATCCAGCCGCTTACGCAGCGTGCGCTGCATCTCAAGTAGGTTTCGTGTTTTTAGCACCTTACCGTGATGATCGGTGAGGATGCGCTCTACATCCCCCACCCACACATGAGCAATGTAAAGACTCAGATCCACCGATTCGATCACGACTCTGGTGACCGACTCGTGATCCAGCTCGTTCAAACTCACCTTCATTCGTGGGACCCACCAAATTCCGCTAACCTTTAGGACACTCTACGACGTGCGTTGCGGCCCGGTTCGGTCGTGATAAGTGGATTATCTGTATCAAGCGTATTAACGCTGACAAAATACGGACAACCCCAGTTACCTTGCATCGGAAACACGAAGATAACGCCATGTTTGCCGACCCCCTCAAGCTGTCCCGCTCTGGCATTGAGATTGAGGCCCTGCCCCGTTGCAGTGGGGTGTACCGGTTTTACGATAATGCCGGAGCGCTGCTCTATATCGGCAAGAGTGTCGATATCCACAGTCGCGTGGCACAACATTTTAACGAGGGTAAAAAACCGGGGCGTCATCAGCGCTTGATGTCTCAGGTACATCGGATTGATTGTGAGCTGACCGCGGGGGAAATCGGCGCGCTGCTCACAGAGAATGCCGCAATCAAGGCGGAAGTCCCGCTTTTTAATCGACGGCAACGTCGGCTGCGCAAGTTGTGGACAATCATCTTGGCTGAATCACCGTCTGGTTTTCTGCACCCCAATGCCATCGATTTTGCGCCCTCGGGCACGCGCAGCACCGACACGTTTGGTCTTTATGCCAACAAACACCGGCTAATGACGTCATTGCAAGATCTGGCGAGAGATCATGCTCTGTGCCCGCGGGTCATGGGCTTGGAGCGCGGCACCGGCCCCTGTTTTCAATATCAGCTGGGGCACTGTGACGGCGCCTGTGTAGGGGAAGAATCCCCCGAGAGCCACAATAATCGCCTCGTCGATCAGCTGGATCGTCAGCGCATAGCCGCGTGGCCCTTCGAAGGCCCCGTGCTGCTAAGAGAGCACACCATCCGCCCCGCTGAGCACCAGCCTGAGGAGCAATTTCACCTCGTTGATCAGTGGGCGTGGTTTGGGGGGTTTGACAGCGTAAAGGCCGCCACCACGTCGCTAAAAAGTGCCAAACCAGGCAGGTTCGATCGCGATGCCTATCGACTGATTTACAGTGCCATTTTTCGCGGCCGAGTGTCCCTTATCGATGCTCGGCATGGCACGGAAATCAGGAACCCCCTCCTTGCAAAAATCAAAAACGCCTCATGAATGTCGTCTGGTTCAAGCGCGACCTTCGGCTCTCCGATCACCAGCCGCTGGCCGAGGCCATCGCCCGCGGTGGATCCGTCTTTTTACTGTACGTGGTCGAGCCCGACCTTCTGAAAAACGCGCACTATCGCGGTCGCCATTGGCATTTCATCACCCAGTCTCTGCTGGCCATGAACGAGCAATTACGGCCTCTGGGTGCGGAAATCCATATTCTCGAAGGCGAGCCAGAGTCACTACTGCAGGCGCTACATCAAACCACCCCCGTTGAGCATTTGTTTAGCTACGAGGAGACGGGGCTTGAAGTGACTTTTAAGCGTGATTTGCGCGTTGCAAAGTGGTGCAAGCGTAACGGTGTCGACTGGCAGGAATTCCAGACCAATGGCGTTCAGCGGGGCCGGAAAAATCGGAAAGGCTGGAATCGATCTTGGCATCAGGTGATGTCGGGCGATGAAGCCATGATCGATCTGAAGCAATTGGCGAAAAACGGCGTAACGCTGCCGGAGGGTTTGGCTGGCGCTCGCTCGTTACGGCTGACAGCCTGGAGGGAGAACAGGAGCGAATTTCTGGCTGGTGGAGCACCGCAAGCTCATGAGGTACTGAACAGCTTTCTCGAAACCCGAGCGGCGGGATATCAGCGGCATATTTCCAAACCCGAGGCCAGTCGGCATCACTGCTCACGTTTGTCGCCTTATTTAGCATGGGGCAACTTGAGTATTCGTCAGGTGTTTCACGCGCTCAAACTGCGACAGGCTGCGGGCGGCTGGACCAGAGCATTATCGGCATTCGAATCACGACTTCACTGGCATTGCCACTTTATCCAGAAGTTCGAAATGGAATGCCGCATGGAGCACGAAGACCTCAACCGCGGCTATGTCGCTTTTCCCCGCGGGCAGGAAGAGGACAAAGTCGCGGCATGGTGCGATGGCCGCACCGGCTACCCCTTGATCGACGCCAGCATGAGATGCCTTCTCAACACGGGATATATTAATTTTCGCTCTCGCGCCATGCTGGTCTCGTTCCTCACTCATCATCTGTGGCAGGACTGGCGTCTGGGCGCGGCGTGGCTGGGGTCCCTATTCCTCGATTTCGAGCCCGGTATTCATTACCCCCAAATGCAAATGCAGGCGGGCGTTACAGGCATCAATACCATCCGCATTTATAACCCGATCAAACAATCTCTGGATCACGACCCCGATGGCACCTTTATTCAAACCTGGGTCCCTGAACTGGCAGGATTGCCCCTGCCCTTTATCCACCAGCCGTGGCTTCGCTCGGCGATGGAGCGCCAGTTACATCCTGTGGACTATCCAGAGCCCATCGTAGACCTCAAGGAGACCTATCAATTCGCCAAGGACACACTGTGGCGCCTGAAGTCAGTGGATCACATTCGCCAAGAACGCGAGCGGATTCTCGACCGTCACGTGGAACGGCGCGGTTATGAAAACAAACACGCTTCCCCCGCCTGAAAGCTTTGTTATGCTGAGCTAGAAATGACCTGTCGAGGGCAAAGACGATGCTATTAATTCTCTGGATTCTGGGTGGTTTGATTGCGGTAGCGGTGCTCGCGATGCTGCTAATTCCAATGTTTATTGATGAGCAGGCGCTTATCGAAATGGCACAGGAGCAGGTACGCGCCAGCACGGGCGGTGAATTAATGATCGAGGGGGACACTGAACTCAGTCTCTTTCCAAGATTCGGTCTGCGAGTGGAAGAGACCTCACTGGATCTGCCGGCCAAATCGGAATTTGATCAACAGATTAATGCATCGATCAAGGAGCTGGACGTGGGGCTCTCTTTGCTACCTCTGCTGGGCGGCAACGTGGATGTAGGTACGATTGTGATCAGCGGCGTAACGGCCGACATTACTGAAGCACAGGCACTCCCCCCTGCGCCTGAACCACAACCGATCATGAATGACCGCGAGTGGGAAAAGCGGGGCAAACTGATCAGAGAGAACAAGGCAAAAGAGCGTCAGCGGCAACTCGCTGAGGACGCCACTGTCGCGGGCATAGCGATCATTGCTGAAGCGGTACGCATTGAGGACATTACGCTGATACTGCGCACCCGCGACAGCAAGCTGAGCAATGAGATCAAAATCGATGCACTGACACTGTCAAACGTGAACACCGCCAACGAGCCCATGGGGTTAGAGGGCGCATTAGCTGTGCTGGGAGACGGTAGCGCCCCCCCCTTGAGCATTACTCTCGATGGCGGCATTCGCGTTGCATCAGACTTCAGCAAGATTCAGCTCGACAATTTGGGCGCCGAGGTAACGGGCGCACTGACGCAGCCTGTGCTCAGCACGTTGTCCGGTGAGTTTCTGATGAAACCTGCCAAGGCTGATTTCAAGCTAGAGGCCTCGCTCCCGGGAGGTGCCGTATCAGGACAACTGGTCTGCTCGGCGCTTGAGAGCCCTGAAATCAAACTCAACGTGTCCACAGCCCGGCTGGATGTTGATCAGATCCAGCCGGCTTCCGCGCCCGCAGCATCTGCCGGTGACAGCGCCGATGCATCGCCTGCATCATCAGCGCCAAGCTCATCTGAGGCACAGCAACCCTCTGTGCCGGCGCCGCTGCCAGTCGGGCCACTTCGTGATCTCGATCTGGAGTTGCGGGTTAACGCCAATCAACTGATTGCGGGTGGACAATCCATCACAGATGCCCAAGTGTTGCTCAGGGTGCTGGATGGCGTTGCCGATATCGAGTACATCCGCGGTGTACTCCACGAGGGTCAGCTGGATACGCGCATTGCGCTGAACGCCCGGCGTCCGACAGTCGAAGCCGAAATTGAGGGCGGGCTAAAGGGCGTCAATATGGACTTGCTCCTCGCTAGCCTGGGCAATCAGGACGCTGCATCGGGTCGAATCGAAATGGACTGGGATCTCACAACCGAGGGCGCAACCAGTGAAGATTTGATGGCCGCATTGGACGGTGATGTCAGCGCGGGCGGTCGGGATCTGGTGATCGAAAAAGTATCCATTCAGGGGTTGGTTTGTGCCGCTGTGACCACCGTTAACAAAATTCCACCGATTACGGGCCTCCCCAGCAATACGCCCATTACCGACCTCTCTTTGGCAATCGACTTCGACGATGGCGCTGGTGATATAGAAAAGCTTCGCTTCGCCACCCCCGGCGTAGAAATGAAAGGCTCGGGCGACGTGGATCTGCAATCACTCGATTTTGCTTTCCGCCTCGAGGGACAGGTGAACAACGACATTATGCAAGTGAGCCCGCTGTGTGTGATTGACCAGCGCTATTCCGGCGTGGATTGGCCGCTGGATTGTCGTGGCAATCTGGCGTCGGGATCTGGCGCAGACTGCAAGCTGGATGTGGCAACAATTGCGCAACAAATTATCGAGAACGAGGCGAAGCAACAGATTCAGGACGCAGTAGAAGAAAAAGCGGGTAGCTTTATCAAAAAACTCTTTGGTGGATGATATTGGAGAGCGAAGAACGGGCGTCATCGATACCGGGGTTTGATCACTCCTATGCGCGTCTTGGAGGGCTTTTCAGCACGCCGCAACCACTGGATCCGGTATCGGACCCAAGGCTGATTTTTTGGAATCGACGGCTCGCTGACCAGCTGGGATGGCCAGGCGACCCCCTTTCGGACCCGCATCAACTGGGGGGGCTGGCGGGTAACCGGCTCCTGAATAACTCTCAACCGATCGCCACCGTATATGCCGGTCACCAGTTCGGGCAGTACAACCCCCAGCTGGGCGACGGCCGCGCCACCCTGCTAGGGGAGTGGATCACCCCCGAAGGGAATCGGGTAGATGTGCAACTCAAGGGGGCAGGCCCAACGCCCTACTCCCGCGGCGGCGATGGACGCGCCCCGCTGGGGCCAGTGGTTCGCGAGTATGTTGTTTCGGAGGCAATGTCGGCACTGGGCGTACCCACCAGCCGAGCGCTGGCTGCGGTGAGCACGGGTGAACCAGTAATACGCAATCGCGTCGAGCAAGGCGCCATCCTGACCCGCGTCGCCAGCAGTCACCTGCGCGTCGGCACCATCCAGTTCTTTGCCATGACACGCGGCGGCGAGGGGCTTGAAAGTTTAGTGAAGTATGCAGTGGCGCGGCACTTTGCGGACTCACAGGACAGCGGGACCGCAACCGCCGATCCTAATCCTGCGCTTACCCTCCTGGAAGGCGTCTGCCAACATTTCGCGAGGCTGGTCGCCCACTGGCAGGTATTGGGCTTTGTGCACGGCGTACTGAATACCGACAACGCGCTCCTTTGCGGCGAAACCATCGACTTTGGTCCCTGTGCCTTTATGGATCATTTCGATCCCCAGGCCAGCTTTAGTTCTATTGACCGACAGGGCCGATACGCCTGGCATAACCAGCCTGGCATCATGCACTGGAATCTGGCGGTACTGGCAGAATGTCTATTGCCCTTGATCGACGACTCCGCAGATACCGCGCGGGAAATCGCGCAGACCTTGGTCGATCGATACCCTGGAGTATTCCACGCCCAACACCAATATTGGCTGGCAGCCAAGTTGGGGATGGACACCATTGGAGAAGCGGATGGCGCGCTAGTGCAGGGGTTTCACAACGCATTGGCCACCGAAAAGCTCGACTTTACGCTCGCATTCAGGTGGTTAACGGAGCGGGCAAACGGCAACCTGGAACACTCACCCCTACCGGAACTGTTCACCGCGCCGCCGTCTTTGCATGACTGGGCAGCACTATGGGATGAGCGCCGAAAGCTGAACAGCGGCGATCAACAGCTCATCACCACGAACATGTACCGGGTCAATCCCGCTATCATTCCCCGCAACCATCTGGTGCAGCGAGCGATCGACACAGTTGAGTCGGGCAATCTCCAATGGGCTCAAAAATTGGTAGATAGAGTTGCCTCGCCTTTTGAGTGGCAAGCCGGTGATACCGAGTGGGCTCGCGCGCCTAGTGAAGTAGAGCGCGTCACCCAAACATTTTGTGGCACCTGAGCAGGTGTTCCCGAGACGCTGAGGCCAGTTTTACAAGACGGCTTTTGATGAGGCGTCGTATAATCCCCAACTCATCACGGAGACACCATCTTGCTTACCGAGTTTCTCGGCAAACAGTTATCAGGGCCCTTCACGATACCCTCGGGCATTGTGACGACGACCCCGTCGATTATTCAAAGGGTCATCGATACGATGCCCGAGGTCGGGGTCATCACCACCAAAAGCATCGGCTTTGAACCTCGTCCGGGTTACCGAGAGCCAGTCTATAGCCAGTACGCGCCCGGCTGCTTCGTCAACGCGGTGGGCCTCACCAACCCCGGCGTCGAGCAGGCACTGCTCGGATTGAGGGAACTGCGTATTCCAGAGGATCGGTTTTTACTGGTCTCGATATTTGGCGGTTCGGTCGACGAATTTGTTGCCGTCGCCCGGCGCCTTGCGCCCGTTGCCGATGGCCTCGAACTCAACTTGTCCTGCCCCCATGCCAAAGGCTACGGCATGGCGATGGGCCAGGATCCGGAGATGGTCAGAGAGGTGGTGGCGGCCGTGTGCGAGGCGGTCTATATACCGGTCGTCCCCAAACTAACACCCAATGTGGACGACATTGCCGTGATTGGGCGGGCCGCTATTGAGGGCGGCGCTACGGCGCTCTGCGCAATCAATACAGCGGGACCTGGCTACACTGAGAACCATGGTCATCCGGTGCTGAGCAATGGCGTGGGCGGCATCTCGGGCAAAGGGGTTTTGCCCATCACGTTAAAAGCCATCAAAGACCTCCGCGCGGAGACGGAACTCCCCATTATCGGCTGCGGCGGACTCACTTCCGCAGCAGACTGTCAGGCTGCCTTCGAATGCGGCGCCGATATTTTGGGCATTGGATCGGGCCTGAGTGGCATGGACACCACCGAAGTGCACCAGTATTTCTCTATGCTGGCGCGCGATTTGGCGGCAGGTACCAACCTTGCTGGTCAGCAGATTCGCTATGACCTCGATATGAGCTTCAAACCCTACACCGTGACCGCAAACGAAACGGTGTGTGAGGACATCAGCGTCATCACCCTCGATGGTGATCTGGATATTCAGGCGGGAGAGTATGTGTTTGTCTGGATCCCGGGGGTGGGAGAAAAACCCTTCTCCTGTCTGACGCACAGCCCCGTCCGGCTGGCGGTAATCAACGTCGGTGAATTTACTCAACACTGCTGCAACTTGCAGATCGGTGACAACGTCTATCTTCGCGGTCCCCACGGCGTAGCGGTAACACCCCCCAAGGACGCGCATATCGTCTGTGTGGCGGGGGGCACTGGCCTCGCAGCGGTTTATCAGATCGCTGAGGATTTTGGTTCGGACTCGCAGCCCGTTGATATTTTTGTCGGCGCCAGAACTGCCGAGCGATTATATTTTCGTGAAGCTTGCGACCAAGTGGGTCGCGTCACGATTGCAACCGATGACGGCAGTGCCGGCTTCGCAGGCCGTGTCAGCGATGCCCTGGCGTCTTTTCTGTCTGAACAGACGGTGGACGCATTATCGCGCATGGTGTTTTACAACTGCGGCCCCGCGGCGATGATTCACGCCAGTGAAGCGGTGCAGCAACAGTACGTGGGCGCAAATCAAATTTTCAGCGCTATCGACTACCTCACCAAATGCGGGGTCGGGATCTGTGGGGCGTGTGCTGCACCAGACGGCCGCCGCATCTGCGTCGACGGGCCTTTTATCTCTCAGGAAGGCAGTTCACCGGCACACTAAGATGCTGTATCGCCGCTTGTGCCAGAGCCGTAAACAGCACCTCCTCATAAAAAAGGCCGCTAAGGCGGCCTTCTGTCCATGAACTGCGCTTATCGGCTAATGGTGTAACCCATTTGCTCAAGGATAAACCGGTCCTCTGAAAGGTTGGCAATCGCGGTGACCTTGCTCTGATCGCTGAACACCATGCGTGTTACACGGTGTGTCTCAAATGGCAACCCGGAAACGTCGTCAGTATTCCAAGCCTGCGTCCAGACATACACGACATTGCCCTCGCCCACCGCCTCATGAAGCGTCCACTTCTCAGGACCCCAATCGTTATCGTCGGCTCCGCTCATCCACTCAAGCATGTTCGCCTTAGAAGTCGGCGCACTGACAACACCTCGACTGACTTCAATCTCGACTTCTTGGCCGCCCCGGGATATGACTGCCGAAACCGCCTCTCCGGGCTTGCCGCGAAACGGAAGCCGATCCATGTTGTCTGCGTTCACCTCGACACCTTCGACCGATATAAACTCATCTCCCGGTTGGAGAATGTCCGCTACCGGGCTATCGGCTATGACGTTGGTGACAACCATCCTGCCCTGCTCAAGTCCCTCTTGGTTATCCCACTGAAAACCGAAACCGACGTATCGGTCGCGGTACATTAAGCCGTCCTCGGCCATGTTTTGCTCGATCATTTCCATGGCCGCCGTCCTGCTAGATGACACCGCCGTCACTCAGGCCTTGGCAAGTTCTACGTTGGCGTTAGGTGCTGGCTGTTGGTTACAGGCAGTAACCCCCAAAACCAGAGCGACCGCTGCTAAACCTTTTGACACAGACTTCATGAGTTCCCCCTATTTGCTTTTGAAATTCTTGATCTCACGACGCCGATATTGCCGGTAACGTGAAGCGTGCCACCCTAACTTAACGCCACGACGTGTCAATACGGTGACAACTGTACATCCCTATTTTTTGATAGTTCACTCGCCTTGAACTCAGCGCCCAAAAGCATCCGGCGAGCCTCGCAGAGTAACTCCCAACAGTGCCCGGCCCCGACGATTTGACAGTTTTTTGGGCACCAGCAAATCATGACAAGAGCAGGCCTTGTGTTGACTGTGCTACCAAAACCTCCATCATGGGGCGGTCGATAAAGATCAGGGAATAGAGGCGAACAAGCCCATGAAACTTAATCTACTGGAACACAAAGAACACCTCTGGGCCCATTATCGAGAGGAAGATGATTACCCCTACCCGGTGAGCTACTGGGGAACCATTCTCGACATCGACGATACCGGACATCTCAGTGTGCTCTACCGCTGGGATCCCCATAAGTATTGTCATTTCCACCGACATTTGTGCGCGGTGAGCTCGGTGGTCCTAGCGGGCGAACTGCACGTCAGTACTTTTGAAGAGGGTGAGGCTACTCACTCTAGTGTGAGATCTGTGGGGCACTACTCGAGGATGCCGCCAGGCGATGTGCACATGGAACAAGGCGGCGCCGATGGGGCGTTGGTGCTTTTTGAGCTATACGCGCCAGATGGACAACTGACGGAACAACTGCTCCCCAACGGCGACATTAAACGCACGCTCACCACCGAAGACCTACGAAAAATGTGGGCGAAACAACAGCAATCCGTGGCCGCCTGAGGCGACGACAAATGTAACTACTTTTAAGGCCCTTACCATGTCCGGAGATCTGCACCCTTTAGCACCGCATACGCTGCCGCCTTTCGTCGGCGGCGCCGATGGCAGCGATCCGCTGTTCTCGGCGATCACCTTTATCGTCGTCGCAATGGTATTGGTCATCGGCGTCTTTTACCTCAAATTACACGCCATCC
>Ga0181559_10003048_pt1 | contig 16504 bp, 10 predicted proteins | sample 011ome_21_FD_133752 | JGI IMG/M metagenome (GOLD analysis project Ga0181559, IMG submission 133752) | Coastal salt marsh microbial communities from the Groves Creek Marsh, Skidaway Island, Georgia - 011508AT metaG (megahit assembly) | ecosystem: Environmental > Aquatic > Marine > Intertidal...
CATGCATGACAAGGACACTTATCTGCGCTTGAAACAGACTGCAATCTCGCATCTGTGCCCCGCAGGGAATACCACAGCTCCTGTGTGTGTGTCCCCCCGGGAGGGCCCCCGGAGGGAATACTAAACATAGCGGAGTACATTGTGTGTCGAGTTGTTTTTCTTCTCTTCTCGTATTTTGTCCCACAAAATTTTTTTAGGCGAAAACTAAAATTTTTAGGCGAAAACTAAAATTTTTAGGCGAAAAAACATATGTCGCAAAATCTTTAAACGCCAAAAACGACAAAAACAACAAAAACACGAGAGAAAACGACGAAGGACGACAGCGTTACCGCCCCCCCGCCGCCGCCGCCGCCGCCCACCCCAAGACCCTCCCGCTTTAGCCGAGTTCGAATTTCGCAAAGTTCTGCACAGATCTGCGTCTCATCGCGCGATATCTTTTTTATTGCGCGCAGAAGCGCGCGCGCGTTTTTTAAAAAGAACACGCTTTTATACTCGTGAGGGTTCTGATTTTTAAGTGCGCAAAAAAAAGGTCATCGAAAAACGAAGAGTAACGAACAACGACAACAACAACATGAAAACGGTGCCGCGATGGTTTAAAAACACGACCATCGTCATAGCCATCACCGTGCTTTTGTTGACGGTGCAGACGACGTACTCTGAGAACGACGGTGGACCAACCGGAGGAGCTGATTCGACAGTTGCACCGACGCCTTCGGCACCACCAAGGTTTGAGGATGTGTGGCAAGGCGGCGTGTGGGTCGCGTCGGTTTTGAAAACTTTGAGCGAGGAGATCGATCCGATGACGAATAGACCGAAGGAGCAGTCGTGCGCGTGCCCGGAAGGTTGCACGAACTGCGCTTTTCAAGATGGGAGTTTGTTTTTGTCGAACGATAACACGGTGAGGACGCTGACGTCGGCGGACACTCCGCCGAAAATTTCGTTCGATCCGGTGCACGGGAACAGCTCGTTTGCGTTCCAATCGAAGGAAGGGACGTCGATCGATATGACGAGTTGTCCTCCCACGTCGGCGTTGGTATGCTTTTCGTGTAACGAAGGGTTAGGGTATTACGCGACCGCGTTTACCGGAGAGTATTTGCAAGAAGGTATCACGCACAGCGGCAGCGGTGTCGCGTGTATTTTTCACTACACGTGCTCGGAAGACGGCAATTGTCAAGAGACTTTAAATCGAGCCGAGGCTATTAATTATTTCGCGTTCGCAACAATTCTGTTTGCAATTTTGTATTTATTCTACGCTTGGATGCGACGGATACCGTTTATTGTACGAATCATGGACCCGATAGTAACGTTGGATAGATCGAAAGCGTTGTACGAAAACGTCCCGAAATTGGAACCGGCCATCGAGGGGTATTTCGGGTTCGGCTGGTTGTACCAAGCGTTTATGTCTTCGAATGCGTTCATTCGAAGGTTTACGACTATCGACGAGTTTATGATAATGAGATGGTTTCGCTTGTGCGCGAAGTTTTTTGCCATTTGCTCTGTTGTCATTTGCCCGACGTTGTGGGAATTATTCGCGAAGGATTATCTCGACGAAACGTCGGTGGGGAAAACGGCGAGCGCTTCCGATGTGGCCAGCGATCACACCGGGTCAGATATTAAGATACACACGTTAGGCGCCGCGAAAAGAACAGAAACTTTCGTCACAGTAACAATCATGATGTACGTATTTTCGCTCGTTTTAGTATACATGATTGAGAAAGAGTCTATCAAATACGCGCTTCTGATGTGGAAGTTAGAACCGAAAGAAGTTGGGATCAAAATGAACACGGTTACGATTTTGAACATCCCGAGGTACGCGACAACCACCATCGATGCCATGAGTGTCAAGTCTAATCTTGGCCAAATCGTGATTCAAAGCTTAGAGGAAAAAGATAAGGCGACGAAAGAAAAGAAAGATGTTCTCGCGTTTAAGCGGAGGACATTGAAGATAAAATCGATATTCAACGCGCTCGTTCCGTGGTGGATGAGAGACGAAGGCTCGCCGGCGATTGAACAGAAATTCAGAGAAGACGTGGTGAATGACGCGCAAATGAAGCACGACATCTCGTTCGATGAAAGCGAACGTAAAGAGATGGCTAATTTACGACTGTTAACGAGGAGAGAAATTGAGCACATGCTAAAGGTGAAAATCGAAGCGATCGTCGGTAAAGGTAACATCATGTTTCTTTGTGTTGCGCACGATTTGCGCTTCGTGCAGAAGAAAACGGAAATGTGGAAAAAAGCAAGAGAAAACGCGGTTCAAGCGAACAGAAAAGTAGCTTTGATTGAATCGGAGAAAAAAGATCATCCGGGGATGTGGAAACGAAACTTGGCATCTCGTGAGGCGCATTTGGAGAGCGCGAAGAAACACAGAGACGCGTGCGAAGCGGACGAAGTTTCTAAACTCAAGGCGTTGGACGCGGCAAAGGAAAAAATTATCAATTCTCAAGCGCCACCGTCTGGAGCAGTTGTCGTTCTCAAATCGCAAGCGCTCGCTGTACTCATCAGTAAAGTACAGATTGACGATGATTTTGGGAAATGGGACACGAGACCGGCGCCGGCGCCGAAGTCGATCGTTTGGCACAACGTCGCCTCTCCGAACAGTAAACGAAGTTGGAAAACGATGCGCATTCGCATCGTCGCGATTTTGTTTGCAATATTTTTCTTAGGCCCAGTTAACGTAATAACTGCGGCCGTGAACGATTACAAAACTGATATTGTGAACTCAATTGGTGGGACGAACGGCGAGACGTTTTATTCCATCATAATCTCGTTGATTATGGTGGTTTTCCTCGTCGTCGCTCACGTCGTTTCATTGTATCTGTCCAGACAAACCGGGTATATTTCTAAGAACGAAATGGACACGTTTGGGGCGACGACGTATTTTTACGTCTTGATTATCAATTTAGTCCTCGGGAACATGTCCAGTCGATATGTTTGGGAGGACATGTACGACTGGATACAGGAGCCGCATTTGTTTGCGTATACGTTCATGCGTCAAACGTTGGCGTGTTCAACGTTTTTCTTCAAATTCGTACTCTTGCGCGTGGCGCAAGCGACGACGTTTGAATTGATTCGGTTCCCGAAGCTCTTTTCCTTTTTTCTGAAGTATACCTCTTACAAAATGCGCGCAAAAGTCGCACCGCCGAATGCGAAAATATTGGAATGGGCGCGGCCAGAGGAAACGCCTATGCATCGCATCCCAGGCGTCACGATGTTGATTTTCTTCCTCGGGTCGTTGTATGCCGTCATCGCGCCTATACTTCTCCCCGCGTGTTGCGCGTTTTTCCTCGTCATGTACATCTTTTTCAAGCATCAGTTGGTATATCATTACAATCAGTCGCACCCAGGTGAAGGTGATATGTGGGCGTGGCTCGTTGGGAAAATGTTCTTCACGCTAATCTTCGTGCAGTTGGTGATGATTCTTGGCATTCCGACCATGGGATACGAATCCGGTACATTTCGCGTATATTTGCTCCCTCTACCGCTTATTTCTTATTTGCAAATGATGAAAACACACAGAATCTTAGAGCAAGCGTTGAAAACGCCGCTTTACGGTTTACACGATAAATCAGACCGGGAAGAGAAACGCGCCGCGTTCTTAAATAAAGAGAAAAGTCGCAAATCGCGAGCGGAGAGAGCCGAGGAAGCCAGGAGGGAGAGATTAGCCGCCGCGAGCGCGAGTTTAGCGGAAAAAAGAGGTGCAGAAGTAGAAGAACTCGGCGACGTCGATCGTCCCGAGGATGATGAGTTCAAGGACGAAGCGACACCGATGCAGCCTCGAGAGTACTTGGAACCGCCGTTAGAGAGTGAAAATTCGATGACGAGGGGCATTCTCACCAACGCCGGGTTGGCGAAATTAAAAAAATTGGAGGAAACTTTGGATACGGCGAATGTGGCTAACGGGCTTTTGGAGAGAAAAGAATGGCGACAGTACCAACCCGAATCCGTGTTGCCGTTGGCGAAAGAAAGGGCGGCGATGAGTATCATTTTGAAACGGTGGAGAGAAAATCACGCCAAGAAGATAGAGAAGGAGTCGGGCGGGAAGAACAAAAAATAGAACGCCGACATCATCAACAACAAACGACAAGAAGTAAGTCGTGAGCGCGAGAGTCGAAATCTGCAAAACTGTAACACGCGCGTGCCTCAAAGTGAACAAACAGCTTTACTTTTTTACTTTTGCTCTCGGGTGCTCTCTCTCTCTCGCGCGCGTTTTTACTTTTTACGTTTTTTTAGCGTTCGTTAAAGTAAATAATCCGACGAGAGACGGCACAAAGTGAGACGACGAGAAATGAAAATAGTCACCGTCGTCAAACTCGGCGGTCGCTGCATCACCGATAAATCCAGTTACGAGACGTTGGATGCCGTCGCGCTCGAGAAGTGCTCGTCGTCCGTTATTCTCTCGTTACGCACTACGCGGATGAAATCATCGACGACGACGACGCGAGGCCGTAACGACCAGGAGCAACATCGAGAAACGAACCGAGGAGGAGAAAACGAGGAGGAGCGAAGAACGATTGTCGTGCACGGTGCGGGATCTTTCGGGCACATGGATGCAAAACGTTGCGGTTTAGGCGACGAGAACAGGAGAAACATGATGCACACGAAAGAGTTTCTCGACGGGTGCGAGACGACCCGGAGGAGCGTCCAAAAGTTGAACGCGATGGTCGCGGAGAGTTTAGAAAAAAATGCCAACGAGACGGTTATCGTTCGGAAACAGCACTTAGGCGACGCGTGGCGGTTCAACGAGAGAGGAGAGGTAGAGGTTGTCGGTTACGCATCCGTGCGTGAATACTGCGAAGAACAGTGTCGTTCTACTGCAACTTTTACAACTTCTTCGCCGTCGTCGTCGTCCTCGAAGAAGTCGCTTCTATTGCTCCACGGGGACGTCGTCGAGGACGCGACGCACGGGCGCTCGATTTTAAGCGGAGATAGAATCGCGCTTGAAATAGCGAAAGCGTACGCGAGCGCGGGAGACGAAAAGGTTGTCATCAGAGTTGTTTTCATCACTGGAGCGCGAGGCGTGTTTAATCGCGACCCGGATGGTGATGCTGTCGATGCTGAACCGCCGTGTAAGTTATTGCGAAAGATTGAAACTACAATCGATGGATGGACGTGCGTTAAGAGTAACTTGAAAAAAGAGGTCGAAGATATCGCGTACGCAACAAACGATAGTTTACGGTACAGCGCGTCTGAAAGTGAACGCGACATTGAATCGTGGAAAAAAGATGAGCAAATATCTACGACAACCTGCTTGCACGACGTGACCGGCGGCATCCTCGGTAAGATTCAATCCGCAGTTGCCATCGCAAATCTCTCCTCCATCGATTGCGCGAGCGTCCAAGCGTACGTGACGAGCGTTCGCAACGACGACGACGACGACGCGCTCGCCGCTCTGACTGGTTCGGTCGATCTCGACACGCTCATCGACAAACAAACAAACAAACCGTTTCGCGGCACCGTCATCGTGAAAAAGTGCGAGACGAGGAGGGACGGCGGACGACGGACGACGTGAGTTAAAAAGAGAATATAGCAAATAGTACGCGCATACGTATTAGAGGAGAGTTTTAGTTTGTAGCACGTGATAGTAGCGGTTGTAAAAGTAGTTGTTTTAATAGCGAAGAAAAAAAATCAAGGAGCGCGCGACTGGGCTCAACGACCCCGAGAAAGAGACGCGAGACATTCGCACACTCAGACACAAAAACAACGAAAAAAGAAAAAAACAACCGGAGAGGCGGAAATTCGCGCGACGACGCCAGACTTTTAACGCATCGAAAAAGAGGCAACGCGACTAAACAGCGCGAGAATTGAGAGCAGAATTACACCAATAGAGTATATATATATCCAATTCTTCCCTCGCGCGTAGCATTTTAAACATAGATAGATAGTCGCGGCTTTTTATATACATATAGTTTAGAAAAAAAATGAGTTCCTCGGGCACGAGAAAGCGAGAGGAAATGCTGGATGCCGATGGCAACGCCATCGTCGATGGCTTACTCACGCCCACTCCAGATTCGCCGGCGGATTCTGAGTGGCGTTCACGAGCTGGACCATTGGATGTGAGCGATGGTGGTGGGCCTTGGAAGCAAGAAGATAGTTCGGGTAGGTGGTTTCCGCGCGCGATTCCGAGACTTTTCCTTTCTTTTTTCTCTTCGTCCGCTAAAAATTCCGATTTTTGGAAAGAGCTCTCTTTTGCCTCTCTCGAGGTTTGATTTTCACACTGAGAGAGAAGAGAAAGAAAAAGAGAGAAAATAACGAACAAACGAGAAGAAAACGCAGAAGAAGATTTTTTTTTACACCGAAGAAAACTGACCGACAACGATTCGCCTCACCTCTCCTCGAAACAGGACCGCAACCGGCGGACATGTACGGCAAGTTCACGTGGAAAATCGAGAATTTTTCGGAGATTTCGAAACGCGAGCTTCGCTCGAAGTGCTTCGAAGTCGGCGGATACAAGTGGTACATTCTCGTGTACCCGCAAGGCTGCGACGTGCACAATCACTTGTCGCTGTTCTTGTGCGTGGCAGATTACGATAAGTTATTGCCGGGGTGGAGTCACTTCGCGCAGTTTACGATCGCGGTCGTGAATAAGGATCCGAAAAAGTCAAAGTATTCGGACACTTTGCACCGTTTTTGTAAGAAGGAACACGATTGGGGGTGGAAGAAGTTTATGGAACTCGGTAAAGTTTTGGATGGGTTTACCGTGGCGGATACTTTAGTCATTAAAGCGCAAGTCCAAGTCATCCACGAGAAGATTGCGAGACCGTTTAGATGCTTGGACCCGCAATACAGACGAGAGTTGGTTCGCGTGTACTTAACAAACGTCGAGGTGCGATTTTTTTATTTTGTTTTTCTTCTTTTCGACGCGGTGGCGCTCGCGCGCATGAACATACTTTCGCACAAACACAGTGGCATCGACAACATCGCAGAGACGCAGTCAAAGCAAAGAAACATCTTCCTTCGCAGTGAAGAGATCAATTCGATAAGAGCATTTCTCGTTCTGAGCAACTCGTGAATGACAAAACGAACACCCATAGAATTTGAGCGATGAAAAATTTTCTGCTTCGTCTCGAAAGACTGTTGCGTTTGCCTCTTGTGGTTATTTTGTGCGCTCGTGTGTTTGCGTGCGCGCACCGTTTTTAGGCGCAACCGATGTGCTCTCGTTGCATTTTCGAATACTCATCGCGTGCTTCATCACTTTTGCATCACAAAAAACAGGGTATTTGCCGACGATTTCTCGAAGAGAAGAGAGAAAAGCTCATAGCTTTGCGCAAAGATTCGGAGAAGTGGGAAAATCTTCGCAACTTTTGGAACAACCGTCCTTTAGCCGAAAAAACGCAACTCGCCTCTGAAAAAGCCGACGTTCTATTGAAAGGTATCGTGAAGAGATTCTTCAACGAGAAAGAAGTGACGTCCACGCTCGTCATGGACGCGTTGTATTGCGGATGCAGAGCCTTGGATGTCGGCTCCACATCTGTGGCGGATGCCGTCAAGGCGAGCGCGAATTTGTCGCACGGCTCTGCCGCTTTATCCATCGCCACGAACACGTGTGTACTCACTGGTGACTTAGTGTGTGCGTTGGAACGCGCTGCGGACGGAACTGCGTTCGATGTCGATGACATTGACTTGGACGATTCCGCCGAAGGTCGCTCGTCGAAGCGTTCTAAACTCGGCGAGGATAGCAGTAAAGATGATTCGAAAAAAGATAGCGATAGTAAAGACGCGACGAAAAAGAAGACCGGGTTCTCTGCTGCTGATGCCGTTGAAAGAGACGAACATCGCCTCGCTGAACTCGGCCGTAAAACGATTGAGATGTACGTCTTGTCTCGCGTTTTTAACGAACGCGTTGAAGTCGCCTTTCGCGAAGCCGAAGCTCTGATGCGGCAAGAAGCGTTGATTGCCGAGGAAGAAGAAGCCGAACGTTTAGCCGCGGAAGAAAACGAAAAGAAACACTCGAAGAAACAGAAACAGAAAGAAAGGCAAAGATTGAAGAAGTTGGCCGAAGATGAAGAACGTGCGCGATTGGAGAAGGAAGAAGCCGAGAAGAAAGCCGCCATTGAGGCTGAGAAGGAAGCCGAGCGCGAAAGGCAGAGAGCGATAAAACGCGCTCAAGACGAGGAGCTTCGCAAGAAACAAGAGGAAGAGCAGCGCATCAAGGAAGAAAAAGAGCGCGAGGCTAGAGAGAAGCGAGAAGCTATCCAACGGCAAAAGGAAGAAGAGAAAGCGAAGAAGAAAGCGGAAAAGGAGAAGGCTGAGGCGGAAAAACGCAAAGCGCGCGAAGAAGCGGAATCAAAGGAAAGAAAAGAGAACAAAGACACCTCGAATAAAAGTGATTCGCCTGCAGGCAAATCGGGTAAAGGTGGCGATAAATCGATTCCTACGCCGAATGCTTCCAGCGGCTCTCCGGGAGGATCCTCTGAACCGCCGCTCGTTCGTGAGCTTCGCGGTCGCATAGCCGCGCTTGAATCTGCCTTGGCAGAAAAATCTGCCGAAGTCGTTCGCCTTCGACGCGATCTTGCGCAATATCAGCAAGGAAGTCCACCGGTATCTTCAGGAAAAGGGAGCGATTCCAAGGCGGCTTCCATGCCGAGAGTTGGCTCTGGATCCATGTCTGGGGAGAAGCCGACGGCTGCCGCGGTTGCCGCCGGTGCTTCGGCGGTTTCCGGATCCGGTGGACCCGGCGCGCCGCCGTTACCTCCAGGGCCGCCTCCACCCCCCGGCACGCCGGCTATCGCCGTCGCAGCTGGAGGAGTAGCTTCTGAAAGCGACCGAAGCGTCCCGATGCCACCGTCTGGACCGCCGCCGCCGCCGAGAGGCCCCCCGCCTCCAACTTCCCTCGTCAAGGGCGTCGCGCAAATGTCAGTCTCTGAGAACGGTGCCGCTCCACCTCCGCCCGCGCCTGGCTCGTTCGCGCAGGCTGCCAACGCGGGCAACGCGGCGCCTCCGGCGGGTGCCAACGGCGCGAGACCGGCGGCCTGGATGCAACAGCAGCAAGGCCAACCGCCCGTGCCTCCTGTCCCTGGACAACAAGAAGATAACTTCCCGCACTTTGGCATGATTGAAAACTTGTTGGGCGATCTCGGCGACGATTTCGATTAAAAATCCACACGCGAAAGAAGAAGAGTAGACATATATTAACAACAACATTTTAGTCTCTAGTACTACTATAATATTAAATTCAGCGTCTAGTAGATATATATATATATATACATATTCTTAATAAAGTATGCAGAAAGTATGCAGAAGGTATGCAGAACAACGCGTTTAACGTTGGCTTTAAAACGGTACCGATGGATAACGCCGGAGTGGCGCATAAGTAAACTTTGCTCGCGAACGAAACAAAACTTCAACACTTCAAATCTTCACTTTTTCTAAAAACACACAACACGCGAATCAATTCGCACACGCGGAAAACAATACATAAAAAATGTCAACTTCCTCCGCGCAACAAAGAATCGTCTGCGGCGACGAAGCGCACGCCGTGTGTTCCGTCCCAAACGTCGACGCGCACGACGAGTCTCTCTTCGCCGTCGCGTGTAGTAGTAGTAATAGTAATGGTAAAGTCGCGAACGTGAAAATCTTTCGCGTCGACGCGCAAACGCATCGATTGAAAGAAAAGTCAGAACGCGCGGTAAAAAGCGCCTCTTCTTCTTCTTCTTTTTCGGGAGCAACGAAGATTGTGGACGTGGATTGTCACAAGGGAGGAATGGATACTGATGATGCTGTGGAGAGAGATTCGAGCGGTGTGGTCACGATCGCCGCGTGTACTTCAGAAGGTACCGTTTCAGTCTTTCGAGAAGATGAAGAAGAAGAAGGAAAAAATGTCAAAAGCGAGAAGACGGGCGGCGGCGAATGCTTTTACTCGTCGTGTAAATTCGATCCGAACGGAGACGGGCGAGTGCTCGCGATGGTAACGAGCGGAGGAGAGTCTGTTTCTTTTTACGACCGCGAAAGAGACGCGTTTATCGGGTCGTTCCGTAGTAGTAGTAGTAGCGGTAGTAGTGGTAGTAGCGCCGGTCACGGGGGCGGTAAGAAAAGGTGCGCGAAAGGCGATTGGTCGAAGACGAATCGAAACCAGTTTGCGTTTGCGAAAGACGGCGACGTTTTTGTGGTCGATTCGAGATCGAGCGGTAGCGACGCGAAACCTGTATTTTCTCAAGCGAGCGCGTTCCGTGACGTCGCGTTCTCGGCGAGCGAAGACGGGCGGTATATGATCACCGCCTCGGAGGATTGGTTGGTAAAGACGTGGGATTTGAGGAAAAACGGCGGAGAACCGGTGAAGTGTTTTACTGGTCACGAAGGCACGGTCACGAAAGCGAGATTCAATCCCGTGTACGAATCAATAGTCATGTCGAGTTCGTTAGACGGCACGGTGAAGTTGTGGAGAGATTCTGACCTTGGGCGTTTACCCGACGACGACGATAGCGGAAGGAGAAGAAGTAAAAAGGTAAATATCGACGAGAATAGCGGCGGTAGCACTAACAGCGAAGGCGTAGACGTAGAACTGAAAGCGTACGGGAACTTACAAACTACGACGGTAGGGTCGTTCTCGCCAGTCGTCGACGCGTGCTGGAGCTCGAACGACCCGTGGGTCTTTGCCGCGATCACCATGGACGGGACCGTAGCCTTAGACGTGGTCCCGAGGTCTGAAAAATATAGGATTTTGTTGTAAAAAACAAGAGCACACGCGAAAACGAGAACGCACAGCGCAGAGTAGTTGAGGATGATAACGCAGGAGCTGAAATAAATTTGCAAATACATTAAATTAAACTAATCGCGCGACGTCGCTGCTATTCGCTTTGAACTGGATGCCTCTCTTGAAGGATTCTATGGTAACTTCCCCGGTATTCGCATCCACGCCTAAAACTTTACCTTCCTCGCCGACGAAATCGTGGTTGCGCACGACGGCGCACTTCCCGCCGACGCCCGGGCAAACCGGCTCGAACTCGTCTTCGTTGACATTCTTGATGACAGAACCGGACTCTTTTAATTTCACGTCCGCTTCGCGATCGTCCAAGTTGACTCTAACTACCGTACCTTTTTCTCCAGTCTCCGTTTTCCTACAGACAATGTTCGCGCGTCGCATCCATTTCAATTTTTTTCTCTTCTTGATGGCTTTTCCCTCTTCGTCAACCTCGCCAGCTTTCGCCTTCTTACTACCACTACTGCTAAACATCCCTCCTACATTCGCGTCGACCATTTCTTTCCTCTTCTTCTCGCCATTCTTCTCGAGCGCACTATTCAATCCACCCGAAACGTGTAAATTAATCTTCTCTCTTTCATCGTCGTCTAAATCAATCGCGTCTGCTTTCTTCTCTTCCTCTTTTTCCTCTCCAGCTTTCTTGTTTTGCTTCGCAATCTGCCTCGCCAATAAATTCGCGCTCCGCATCTCCTCGTTCTCCTCTTTCTGCTTCTTCTCCATCTCCATTCGATCTCTCAGCTGCTCTTCTTTATCTCTCGGTTTATACGTGATGAACCAACCTTTCGGCGTCTCTTCGATCTCGCACAACTTCTCTCTGCCTAAATATTTCACAAACTCCGTCAGCGTCGTCCATTTCGTCGAGTTCATGTGCACGTGCGTCTTGTTCGCGATGTACTCGTTATACGCCACCGTCGCTTTAATCCTCGTATTTCTGTGTGACACCGCCATCATGTCCAGAAAATTCGACAAAAACTGTTCCGAATACCCGCGTATGAACCGGCCGCTGTTTTGCCCGAACACCGCCACTTGCCTCAGGTGACTCTCCGAGGAACAGTGCTGCTTGAATCCGTTTTGGTCTCTGCACTGCTTCTCGCACAACTGGCAATAAAATTTCAACTTTTGCAATCCTTTCATCTTTTGCCGGTTCGCCACCGCTTTCGGGGAGAGAAAATCGTTCTTGTTGCTTTTCCCCATTCTTTGTTGTTCCTCCTCGCGCTCGCGTTGTCGTCGATGTTTGTTTCCTCGTTTCCTTTTGTCTTCTTCTTATTACTACTATCGGGGAGCAAAGTTTGTTTGTGTTTCTCCAATTCTCCTTTTCCTCTCTCTCTCCTTACACATATACTTTGTCTGTTTGTGCGTTTGAAACCTACCGAGAAAAGAACAACGGAAAAGAAGAAAAAGAAGAAGAAGAAAGAGTTAAAACGCTCCTCTTCTCTCTCTGCCGCGCCGATCGCCGCGACGTGCGACTTTCCTCTCTCTCTCTCTCTCTCGGAGTTCTAAAAATGCGGATTTCGTCTTTCTCTTGGAAAACACGAAAAAAAAAAAATACACGAAAGGACAAGACAAACACATCACACATGTGATCTCTCTCTCTCTCTCTCTCTCTCTCGATAAAAAACATCGTTTTATCGTGCATCGCGTATCGTGTGTCGTCATGTCGTCCGAAAAGAAGAAGAAAACGAAGAACGACGGCAACGGCAACGGCGAGAGGGGAAGAGGAGAGGCTAAAAAGAGGAAAGAGGAGGAGGAGGAGGAGGAGGAGGAAACGTTCTACGATATTCTGGGCGTGAGAAAAACGGAGCAACTCTCGGAGAAGACTTTGGAGAGGGCGTATAAAAAAAGCGCTCTGAAATACCACCCGGATCGTCCGAGTGGAGACGCGGAGAAGTTTTTGAAGTGCACGAAAGCGTTCGAAACTTTGAAGGATGCCAACTTGAGATCGATCTACGACAAGTACGGCGAAAAAGGTTTGGAACCTGGTTTTGTGCCTCCACAAGAGCAGCAACCTTTTTCGTTTGGAGGAGGAGGAGGAGGAGGAGGAGGAGGAGGAGGAGGTTTTGGTGGGTTTCAGGATCAGCAGAGATGGGCTGAGCAGCAAAGACAGCAAAGGCAAGAGAGATACGCGAGAAGAAAATTTGGGTTCGATGCGGGAGGAGGACAGGCGAAACCGGGTTTCGGGATGGACGAAGCCATGCGAATGTTTAAGGAACACTTCGGTGATATGGACTTTGGAAGCGAATTCGGTAGCGCGAATAAGCGAGGACGAAGAGACGCGAACGGTGCACCATTGGCACCGGATTCGAGCGAAGGCGATCGAGTTTTTGAATTTCGGTGCTCGCTCGAAGAGTTATACCACGGCTGCACAAAGCAGCTATTGGTGCCTGCCACGGTCGGCGTGCAAGAGGAAAGAGTGGACGTAGATGTGAAACCCGGATGGAAATCCGGAACAAAGCTCACGTATTTCGGTCGCGGAGCGCCAGCAAAAGACGGCAAGAGAGGGAATTTAGTTTTAATTTGCAAACAAGAGCCGCATGACATTTTCAGGCGAAGCGAAAAAGGGAACGATTTGGAATTCGACGTGCGTTTGCCCGTGAGCCGAGCGCTGTGCGGCTTTCGAGCTACCGTAAAATTTCTTGACGGTAAAAAGTTCGAATTCGATACGAGGGAAGTGAGTACGCCTGGAAAAACATACGTGGTCAAAGGGAAAGGCATGCCAGATCAACACAATCCTACGATCATAGGCGATTGCGTCATTCGCGTCACGGAAGTTATCTTTCCAAAGAGTCTCGCCGACAATCAGCGGGCTGAATTGAAACGCGCATTTAACGGGATTGATATCGAAGGTCTCTGAGAGAAATATTGAATTGTTTACTGCTACTGTCACTGCTACTGCTACTGCTGCTGCTATCTTCTCATTGATTACAAACGCCTTGTGATTTCTAAATCGCGCTAATCTTTTTTTTCCCTATTTTTTCTCTCAAACTTTTGATAGTTCGAGGAGCGCGTTTTACACAGCTTTCGATATCGCCATCGAAAGCGCTCTCAACTTTGCAAGGAATTTCTCGGCATTTTCATGCGCGCCTACCTTTCCGTCCTCCGCGTCTTCGAGAACTAAATCGAACGAATCTTCGATGCCTCGCAAAGTTGCCGTGATTTCTTTTCTCACCTTTTGCAGTTCTCTTCTCTCCGGTACTTTCGTCTCCTTCTTTGGTTTCTCTTTCAGTGCTTGAGAGGCACCATTTTCCTGCTTCGTCGCCACTGCAACGACCACCGCCGGCTTTCCCAAACCGCTCAGTAATTTAGGTGCCGCCGTTGTCGTCGTCGCCGCCGCTTCTTTTCCTTTTTTCTGTGATTGACCTTTTTTCTCGTTGTTGCCGCTAGTATTACCACCGGTGTTCTTTTTGTCCGGCGATTTATTAAATAAGTTTGCAATCAACGACCCTCCCAACGCTTTCGCCTGCTTCTTCTCTCTCCTCTCACGCTCTGCTTTCAATTTCTTCGCGGCTTCTCTCTCCCTCTTTTGCTCCTTGGCTAATTTTTTCATGTTCTCCATCTCGTTTCCGTTTCTTCTGCCATTGTTCGGTTTCATCGCCGACTCGGTGATTGGGTCCGACTCCTCGATACCTAATCCTTCCAAGGTCAAATCTTCCACCGAAGCCGAGGACGGGAACTCGTTCTTCTTCATCGGCGTAAACGCCGTGTTCAACCCTTCCAACTCCGCTAAACTCTTCGCCTCAAATTCACCCGGTAAACGCTTTGGAACACCGCCGCCGCCGCTACCACCTAAAATCTGGTCCATCACCGGCGAGTGACTTCGTTCGTATTGTCTCTTCCCGTCGTAGATCAAGTGTTCCTTTCTCGACTCGCCGGCGCCCGTAATCATCATCGTCTCCATCCCGAGCATCTCCTCCAGCTCGTTCTCAATCTCTCTCGTCTTCATCCTCTTCTCTTGTTCTTTCGGTCTTCGAAACCCGTTCTTCTCCTCCTCCACGGCTACGACTCTAAACATCGAGAACCGGTCGTCGATTTTTGAAACCTCGCGCACGGCTTTCTGAGCGAGTAACTGCTTCACGTAAAACTGGACCAATTCGTCCGTTAGGTCCGCGATAAAATCCATGTCCTCGTCTCGCACCCCGTGGTGTGATGAATGTTGTTGATGCTCCTTGGTGGTAAAACTCCTCGCACTGAGCGGGATTTTATTCGCGCATATCCCGTGGCCTTCGAGAAGCATCACGCCCGAGGAATGTTTCGAGAGCGTGTATCGCTGATACGAAGACTCGTCGGAAAAGGATTTGAGTCTGTAGGTTTTGCTCTTCGACATTATTAGTGTTATTGTTTTGCGCGCTCGCAGCGCTTTCTTTTTTGCTTCTGACGAGGGAACTTTTTTTTGCTTTCGATGTGAAAAGAAAAAAGAAGAAGAAGTGCAACGCTGGAACGAACGATGAATTTAATACAGATTACTATGTATGAATGATAGCAATGATTCTCTCTCTCTCTCTTTTGGTATTATTAATGTTTGTATATGTGGTCTACTAGCGTTTACCGGGTTTCTTCTTCGCCGGTTTCTTCTTCTTCTTTGCGGGCGCTTTCTTGCGTTTGGCGCCGCCTCCTCTACCCGCGGCGGCTTTCGTCGCTTTCGTCTCTCGCTGTTCTTGTTCCTCGAACCCTTCATCCCCGGGTTCGAGAGGTATGTAGTTGTCGTTGACGGTACCAACGCACGCGACGTTTTCTGCGGACGGGTCCTCTCGTAATTGGACGTATTCGTCGAAGAAGGTTTCGATTTTCGCGTCTTCGGCGCCGACGTTGATGATGGCAACCGTGGAGGATAGTAAGTGCGTTCTCGCTAAATACATGACGCCTTTTAAATCGACTTTAATGGAAGCTTGCGATTGTTGTTTCGACGTGGACGCTTTACTTCCTCCTCCTCCCGTCGGTTGCGCTTCGCGCTCGACTAATAATCGTCCAACCACGCCAACGTCGCCTGACAAATCTACGGCTTCCCCCGAGCCTTTGCACTCGAACAAAATCGTCGAGTTGGCAGTTTTCTGCAATGCGCCGTGGTTAATCAAAAGAGGCATTTTTGATTTCGGCACGGAGCCGCCGATAAACGCCGGTGGGATCTTTCTCTTATTCGTCTTGTTACTATCTTCTGCGTTTTCCTTGTTCTTTCTATCATCGCCTGTCGTCGATTTCTCCTTTCTCTCCTTCTCCGTACCGTCACCATCTACGTCCATTTTATCCTCGTCGTCGTCGTCGTCGTCGTCGTCGTCGTCAATCATCAAAACTTCCTTCTGTTTCTTCTCCGACAGACGTACCGCTAACGGTTTCGCGTCCTCGTCGTCATCATCCGACCCCCACCCAGAACTGCTGCTGTTGCTTTTCTTATCGTCGTCGTCGTCGTCGTCGTCGTTATCGTCGTCTCTGATGATTGTTTTCCTCTTCTTCGGCGTGTTGCTTTTGGCTGTCTTTTTCTCGTTCAAATCTTCTTCCACCACGGGAGGTTGATACTCTTTCATCCAATCCGGTTCGTCCGAATCCGACTTAATTTCAATCTTTGCAATCTTACCGTCATCAAAAGATGCGTCCACTTTCTTCTCCTCCTTCTTCTTTTCGTCGTCATCGTCCAAGGTCAAATTAACCTTTTCCTCGTCGTCGTCGTCGTCCTCCTCCTCCTCCTCCTCTTTTTCATTCTCTCTCTTCTGCGTGTTTTCAATCACCGAATCGATTTTCTTCAGAGGCGAGACAATATCTGGAACTTTATCGTCGTCGTCCGAAGAATCGTCGTCGTCTAACACGTAACTCTTA
>Ga0181559_10003060_pt1 | contig 16466 bp, 9 predicted proteins | sample 011ome_21_FD_133752 | JGI IMG/M metagenome (GOLD analysis project Ga0181559, IMG submission 133752) | Coastal salt marsh microbial communities from the Groves Creek Marsh, Skidaway Island, Georgia - 011508AT metaG (megahit assembly) | ecosystem: Environmental > Aquatic > Marine > Intertidal zone...
CAAGGCGCGCAAAGCGAGCCTCGGGATCTCCTTCTTGTGCATCCTCAGCTTCCTGTTCGCGGTGAGCTCGCGCAGCGTCTCGGGGAGTTTCAGGTCGGCGACGAGCCTAGCGGTGGCCAGGACGCACGCGTCGACGACGTCTTCGGTTCCGTCCCCAGCGCACCCGATCGCCTCCGCGACGTCGATGAACAGCTCTCGCGTGGTTTCCGATCCGCCGCCGTAATACTGCAGCGCGTGCGGCAGGAACACCGCAGCGCACTCGGACGCCGGCGCGGCGATGTATTCCGCGCAAATCGCGTTTGACATGCACGCGATCCACCCGAGGCCGGCGGAGTTGAACGCCAAGCCCGCGAGATAATCCGCGTACGAGATCATCGTCCTCGCCGTCTCGTCATCCGCGTCGAAAACGGCGCGTCTCAGGTGCGCGGCGATGAGCCGCATGGAGTGTAACGCCGCGGCGTCCGTGACCGGCGATGACGCGGGGGAAAGATAGGCCTCGATCGCGTGCGCCAGCGCGAACACGCCGCTCGCGGCGATGAGTTGCGGGGCGCCCTGTCTTTCGGCTGTCACGACGCACGCCACCGTCGGCGTCAGTTTGTGGTCGATCACGCTCATCTCACACCGCTCGATCGGGTCGGCGATGATGGCGAGCCTCGAGAGCTCAGAAGACGACCCGCTCGTCGCAGTGGACGACACAGCGTAGTGCGGGATGAGCGCGGAGGGCGACGCGCGGCACATGTCCACTCCCGAAAGGTCGCGCGCAACCGTTTGCGTGTCGTTCCCGTACAAGCCGCGAACGAGTTTGGCGACGTCGTGGCACGACCCGCCGCCGACGCTAACGATGCACTCCGCGTTGATCTCCTCGCACATGATACGCGCCGCGTCGACGTGTTGCGTGGTGGGGTTCTGCTCGACCTCGTCGTACACCTCCACGCGCACGCCGGCGTCCACCAACGCTCGGGTGGTGGAAGGAATCACGCCGGCGGGGTCGTTGAGTCGGTCTCCGGTTATGAGGAGCGCCGTCTTGTGCTTCGCGTCTCGCACGATACCTTCGAGGCGACGAAGCGCGCCGACGCCGAGCAGGGAGAGAGAGGGGGCGAAGAACGTCGACGCGGTCATGGGGTGATGCGGTCGCGCGGTGTGGGATATGCGCGCGTCGTTCGCCTCGTACGGCTCCCCGAAGACGGAGTTCAGGGAAGGACCAAAACTTTCGTCGTGGTCGCCGGGGGCTTGCCTAGCCACGGCTCGTGGAGGCTTCCGTCGGGATCCAGGGCGCCGAGGAGACGAAGCTCCGAGCGGGAAGGCGGCGAGAGCGTCACGCATGTCTCAGAAAGAAAGTGGAAGCGAAGACGTGCGAAGCGGCGTGCGGCGCGCAGTAGAGTGCCTTCTTCTCGGACACAGAGAAGGTAGTCGACCACATGTTGAAAAAAAAATTTAAGCGCCGCGCTCGTCGCCTTCTCCGTCCCCGCCGTCCCGCTCGTCCATCATCTCCGCGAGCGTCTCGATGCCGTGCTCGCGCTCCATCGCGACGAACCGCTCGACGATTTCTGGCCGTTTCGCGCCGAACGGTTTCTTCGCTCCGCCCACGCCGACGGGCGTCTCCCGTCCAGCCTCGAGACCCGCGAGCTCGTCCGCGTCCAGGTCCGCGAAGTCGCTGAAGAACGCCCGCAGCTCCGCGGTTTCCTCGATCGTCCTCGTCTCGGTGAGCCTGCGCGGATCGTCGTACGCCCAGAGGTCGCCCCACTTGGACTTCCGCGCCGCCTTATACCCACCCTTTCCAACGCCGCCTTCCCACGCGTTGGACTTGGCGATGATCTGCCGGCTGAGCTTGCCCTCCGCGTCGCACAAGTCGACGATGACGTGTCCGCTGCGTTTGATCGGCGGGCGAACCATCCGACCCCACTCGTGCGCGCTCGCCAGCGCCACGGCGTCCGCCAGAGGGTTTTCGGGCACGGCGTCTACGTCCTCCTCCGTGACATCCATGTCTTCGTCGGTCTCGATCGCGTCGAACGTCGACTCGTCTTCTCGCGACATCGCCGCGACGACGTCGTCCACGTCTCGCGAAAACCCCATTCGCGCTTCAATCGCGCGGCGCTCGGCGATTTCCTCCGCGCTCATGCTCGCCTCTTCGTCCTCCTCTTCCTCCGGCGGGGGGACGTCGAGCGTTTCCCCCGAGGCCACCTTCGTCGCTCGCGCGACATCCTCCTGCCTCGCGCGCGCGCGACTCAAACGTCGGAGGATGACGTACGAAAAACGCTCGTCCTGGTGTTGCGCGCCTCGCCCGCGAGGCAACATCTGGCGGTGCATCTCCGAGCGACGCACGCGCTGGCTGAAGTGGCACCACGTCGGGAGGCCGTCCATGGGGCACGCGCGGTCGTGCTGGCACGGTGCGACGACGTGCGCGTCGATCACATCCAGGTCCCCGAATGAATCCTTCTTCGAGCCCGAAACCCGCCGCGCCGCCGCGTCGCGCTCCGAGTCCAGCACGCGTTGCCGCGCGCGGCGGATCAGCCTCGAGCCGTTGGGCGTCCCCGGCTCCACCAGCACGAGCGCGCCGCCGGGCGCGACGCGCGACCACAGCTGCGCGACCGTCTCGTCCGCGCGCCGTCTGTTTTCGCTCGCGACGCGTGGCGGCCGCGTGCCAGCCGCGGCTGCCGCGCGCTCGTCGGCGCCTCGGTCGGATACCCCTCCCGCGCCTCCGCGCGCGTCGAGCTCGCCGAGGGCGTACGCGGCGACCACCAGGTCGAAGGCGGCTTTGGAGTGCAGCGCGCGCAGGGACGCGACTGTCCGCACGGCGCCGGACTCGCCCCACGGGTGCGGCTCGGGGAGCGGTCTGCCGCTCGGCCGGGACAGGAAGCCCATGCCCTCCCCGAGCTCGCGCAGGTCCGCCTCGTCCGCCGCGGACTTCGCGACGCGCCGCGCGAAGGTCATCATGCTCGGCGAGGCGTCCACGAGCGTCGCGCTCCCGGCGGACGCGTCGCCGCCGACGCCGAAGGCGCCGCCGAAGACGTCGCGCGCCGCCCACAGCGCGGGCGCGGGTCCCGCGCCGAACTCCAGAAGCGTCTTCGGCTCGAGCGAGGGACAGCGGTCCCGCAGCTCGCGGAACACGCGCCTCTGCGCGCCGAAGGTCATGGGCAGGCGCGCCACGGCGTACGCCGCCGCCTCCAAGGGGCCGTACGTCGCCGCGCCGACGTCTTCTTTTTTTAGCGTAAACGGCGCGCCCTTCTCCTTCGCCCTCCCTCTTCGGTCTCTCGATCTCTCACGCGTCGCGGCGTTCTCGGCGAGACCTTCCATGACCCTGGCGTGCTTTTTCGGGGACAGTCGGACCCCCCACTCCACGTCCCGCATGCGGTTTGCAGACTGCGGGCCGAGCGTACCGTCCATCCCGCCGAACCCGAGCGGATCATCCGCCTCCGGCTCGCGCTGCTTCCTCAGCCAAGACTTCACGGACGCGTCGTCGCCGCCGTCCCCGTCGCCACCGTCGAGAGAGATGACGCCGCGCGATACAGCCTTAAGCGCGTCGAGCAGGCTCCGCCCCTTCGCCTTCACCTGCCGATGCGTCGCGCCCGTGTCCCGCACCGCGACGCGCACGGCGTTCTGTAGCGTCTCGGGGAGCTCCACGATGCCTTCGGAGCGCGTCGAGAGCCGGTGGACGCCGTCGAGGAACGCGTCGCCGTCGCTGGCGGTCAACAAGGAGACGAGGTCGTCGCGCGAGCGCAAGGCTGCGGGAAGCACTGGAGGCGCGTCGTGGTCGTCGCCGTCCAAGAACGCTTGCACGCTGCGGTCCTCGACCACCGCCGTGAGCGCGTCGTCTCGGGATGCCGACGACGCCCATCGAGCGCCGGCGGCGGTGCAGCTCCTAGCCGCGCGATACCCACAGGCATCGTGCCTCTTCACGAGCCATCGGCCGGTTGCCGTCACGAGCGCACGCCGCATCGATGCTCGCCACTCCTCAGCCTCCGCGGCGCGCCCGACCACTGAAGTCCACGGAGCGTGGGTGGGAACTCGTCGGCACGATCGAGAACTGAATCGGACTGAAAACCTCGTCGGCGGCAATCTAACAAGCATAGTCGTGTGCGCCCTCCCGAGCATGGCGACCGTGCGACTCGTGTCGACGGCAGCGCGCTTCGCCAGAACCTGGTCTGTCTCTGGCACTCGCGCCTCGCGTTCCGCGATGCGTCGTGCACCGCCGGCCACCGCGCGAGCGGTCGCGTTGTCGAGCTTCAACGCCACGGTGCCCACCGCGATCCCCCTTTCCCGCAAGGGGCTCGCGCGTCGCTCCGTGCGCGTGATGGCCACCGCCTCGGGGAACGACGACGACGAGGGGTACCGGTCCCCCCCACCCGATGTCGCGCAGTTCGTGGAGCGCCCGCAGAGCCCCGGGATCAGCATCTCGCCGCAGAGGGACAAGCTGCTGTACACGTTCCGCCCACCTCCCTATCCCTTCGTCTCGGAGCTGGCCCGGCCGGAGCTGAAGCTCGCCGGGTTGCGCGTCGACGAGACGCAGAACAGCCGCTCGCGCATGTCCGGCAACACCGGCTTGGCCATCGGCCCGATGCCCACGTCGGATGCTGAGATCGGCGCGTACGAGACGTTCAAGGGCATCCCGGAAGGCGCCACGATCAACTACGTGAGCTGGGCGACGGACGGCGCGCGCGTCGCGTTCACCGTTCGCTTCGCGGGCCCGTCCGTGTCGGACGCCGAGCGCGCGCCCCCCGAGCTGTGGATCGCGGACGTGAAGACGCTCGAGTGTCGGCCGCTGGGTGTGACGCTGAATACGCTCTTCGAGTCCTACTCCTGGCTCGACCCCACCACCATCGCGGCGTGCGTCGTGCCCGCGAACAGACCGCCGCGCCCGGCCAAGTCCCCGACGCCGCGCGGGCCGCGCGTGCAGACCAACGCCGGCGGCGTCGTCGCGCAGGCGCGGACGTACGCCGACCTGCTCAAGGACGCGCACGACGCGGACCTGTTCGAGCACTTCGCTTTGAGTGAGTTCGTGGTGGTGGACGTCGAGACAAACGTCGTGGCGCCGTTCGGGGACGGTGAGGCGCGGATGCACACGCGGTGCGACCCGTCGCCGGACGGCGCGTTCGCCATCCTCGAAGAGCTGCGGCGACCGTTTTCGTACGAGATCCCCTGCGGGCGCTTCCCGAAGCGCGTCTGGGTGGTGAACCGCGCCGGCGAGACCGTGCGCGAGGTGGCGGACCTGCCGCTCGCGGACGAGATCCCCATCGTGCACAACGCGTGCCGCGCGGGGCCGCGGGGGGTCAACTGGCGCCCGGACAAGCCCGCGGAGCTGTACTGGACGGAGGCGCGCGACGGCGGCGACCCGCGCGTCGAGGCGTCGCCGCGCGACGTGACGTACGTCGCCGACATGCACGACGCGGGGGGCCCGGCCGCGGCGGGGGTCGCGCGGTTCGAGACGGACCTGCGCTACGGCGGCGTCTCGTGGGGCGCGGACGGGCTCGGGATCCTGTACGAGTCCTGGTACAAGACGCGCACGATCCGCGCCTGGGTCGTGGACACGCACGGGCGCGCGGACCGGCCGAGGCGGCTCCTCTACGACCGCGACTACGAGGACAGCTACGACGAGCCCGGCTCGCCTTTGTCGCGGCGCATGCCCGACGGGACGTACCTGCTCGCGCAGATCGAGGGCCCGCTGCCGAAGGACGGGTGGAAAAAACCGAGGGAAAGAAAAAGCAGCGCGAACGGCGCGGCGGGCGCGAACGACGCGGCGACGCCGCGTCTGCGCCCCGAGCCGGCGTCGAGCTGGAAGACGGGCGCGACGCTCCTGCTGGAGGGCGACGGCGCGAGCGACTCCGGGGACAAGCCTTTTTTGGATTTGCTTAACCTCGACACGGGGGAGACGCGGCGTCTGTGGGAGTGTGCCGGTGTGAACGCGCTCGAACGGCCCGGGTCCGTGATCAGCGACGCGCACGGCGCGCCGATCACCATGGAGACGCTCAAGATTCTCCTGTCGCGCGAAACCCCGAGCGAGAACCCGCAGTACTACTCGCTGGAGCTCGGGGGCGCCGAGGAGAAGAAGCTCGCGCCGCGCCGGCTCAGCGACTTCCCACACCCGCACCCCTCGCTGGTGGACCCCCCGAAGCGGATCCTGAGGTACAAGCGCGCGGACGGCGTGGACTTGAACGCCACGCTGTACACCCCCCCCGGGTACGACGCGGAGCGGGACGGGCCGCTCCCCACCGTCATGTGGGCGTACCCTCGCGAGTTCAACAGCGCGGAAGCCGCCGGGCAGCTCCGGGACTCGCCCAACCGGTTCACGTCCATCTCGCCGATGTCCCCTTTGGTGTGGCTCGCGCGCGGGTACGCGGTTCTGGAGGGACCCTCGCTGCCCATCATCGGCGACGCGGACAAGGGCGTCGAGCCCAACGACTCGTACGTCGAGCAGCTCGTCGCCGGCGCGCGCGCGGCGGTGGACGAAGCCGCGCGCCTGGGCGTCTGCGACCCCGCGCGCGTCGCCGTCGGCGGGCACTCGTACGGCGCCTTCATGGCGTCCAACCTGCTGGCGCACGCGCCCGAGCTCTTCGCGTGCGCGGTGGCGCGCTCGGGCGCGTACAACCGCACGCTCACGCCCTTCGGGTTCCAGTCCGAGGAGCGCACGCTGTGGGAGGCGAAGGAGACGTACCAGGCGATGAGTCCGTTCATGCACGCGAACGTCATCAAGAAGCCCATCCTGCTGATCCACGGCGAGGAGGACACCAACAGCGGGACGAACGTGATTCAGAGCGAGCGCTTCTTCGCCGCGCTCAAGGGGAACGGCGCGGACGCCAGGCTGGTGCTTCTGCCGCACGAGTCGCACAGCACCAGGGGGCTGGAGAGCGTGCTGCACGTGCTCGCGGAGACGAGCGACTTCCTGGACGCGCACCTCAAGGCGGGCGGGACCCGAGCGAGTTCCAAGCTGTGACGGAGACGCGAACGATTTTAAAAAACGTGATCAGTATTCCAAGACGCGCGTTACGAGAAGAAGTCCCCGCTCGCGACGTCCACCTCGAGCATACCAGCCTGCGGCTCCCAGAACCGAACGCGCCTGTGCGCGAGGTACTCCGCGACCGCCGCGGGGAGCCGCGAGGGTGTCCTCGAGCCCTTGGTGTGGTGTCCCGTCCCGACGAGCACGTGCGCGACGCCGTCGCCCCGCGCCGCGCACTCCCCCAACTCCCTGTGCAACGCCGCGATCGCCTCTTGGACGTGTAACCCGTGCAGGTCGAACATACGCGGCCCGTTGCCTCCCACGCCCGTGTTTCGCTCGCGGAAGATAGTCTCCGCCGCATTCGCGTGCGCCGCCGCCATCAGACGCGCGTGCTCGCGCCCCTTCCGCGACAGATCCTTCGCGAGCGCCTTGTTGCCCGACAGGTACGCCTGCGTCGCCTGTTGGAAGCACACGTTGCGCGCCCTCAGATGGCCCTTGGCGTCCTCCCTCGTCGTCGCGTACAGATGCGACACCGCCTCGCCAGTATCCACCCAAGGCTGGCTGGACGCGAGGCGTCTCCCGGAGAAGTTTCCGCTGCCGTACCCGACGGTCACGCCGCCGCGCGGATCCCGAGGAGGCGCCGCCGTCGCCGCCGTCCGCAGGCGGTCGGCAAACTTGTTCCCGTTTTCGTCCGAGGCGCCCACCCGCGCGCCCGGCGCCGCGCCCCCGAAAGCTGCGCCCTCGCGCACGTTCGACATTCCCCCCGAGAGCGTGAAGCTGCGTGGCATCTCGGGCGGCGAGGGTTCGGGGTTCGCGCTCGGCACCGGGGGCTTGGCCACGTCGCCGCCGAGCGTGGGAAACAGCTCCTCGTCGTCCAGCGCGGGGGGCTCGGGCGGCTCCACCTCCGCGTCCAGCTCGCTTAGGATCTCCACCGTGAGCGCGATGTCGCCGTTGTTCGCCTCAAGCAGCTCCGTCAGAGACTCCAGCGAGTACCCCCGGTACGACTCCATGAGGAACTGCAGGAACTCGTGCTCGTCCATGTGCTCGTTGTCGGAAGCGCCGCCGTAGCTCTCGCCGCCGCCGTCGCTCTCGTCGAACCCCGAGTATCCCCCCGGGTAGTACGCCTGATACTCCCGGCTTGTCTGCGCGGGGTGGAATTCCCGGTACTCCCGCGCCTGCGCGGGGTGGTACTCCTGGTACTCCTGCGCTTGCGCGGGATGGTACTCCTGCGCCTGCGCGGGATGGTACTCCTGCGCGTGGTACTGGTGGTACTCGCCGCTCTGTTGCCGCCGGTTGTTCAGCAGCATCCCACCCTCGAGCTGATGCACCACCTCGTCGCGTCGTTGCTTCGTCAGCGGCGACGCGGCGTCGAGCGGCTCGGCATCGCCTCCCTCTTCGTCGGAGACGAACCCGAGGGAGTCCAAGCCGAGATCTGCGAAGGACTGCTTCTTCGGGAGCGTCTCCGGGCGGGGTTGGTCCTGGCCGAGGTGCTCGCCGTATCCCGATCGCTGCGTCGGCGGGTAAAAAGGGGTGGCTGAAGCGCCTCCGGTGGGAACGAACGACGCCGCACCCGGCTTGAACGTGAACGACGCCGCCGAGGCATCGAGCTTCGCCCCAGCCCCGTCGTCGCGCGACATCCCGACGCCGCGTTCGGTCTCCGCTCGCTCCAATCGAGCGCCGCGGACTATCACCGCGGAGGCAGCCGGCGTAGTCCAGAGGATCGAGTCACGACGTCGTTGAATTATAGATTTCGGAATCGATCCACTTGCCACTGCGGCATAACGAGGGTAATAAAGTCTGAGCGCCCTCGGGCGTGACGGGCCGCGCGGCCAGTGTCACAAGCACGCGAGAGCCCCGAGGCCTGGTCGCTCGGCACGATGGTGGAGGCCATAATGTCCTCGACTTTCATGCGACGGTCGCTCATCGAGGAGGAGGAGGAGCACGACTCAGACGTCTCTGGAGTGGACTCCGGAAGCGATTCAGACGACGTTCCCATCCTCGCGCGTCGAAGAGTCGTCCGGAACCCGAATGCGTTGACTTTAGACGCCGGGAAACCGTATTTGCAGCAAACGCAATCGACGAAACAGGAAACGCAGCGCAAGATGGAGGTGCGTGCCTCCCCCAACCTCGACGGGCCCGACGACCCGACCGCCCGCCCTCCCAGATTTTGCCCTTTTCCTCTGCTTTTTTGGCACGAACGCGCGACGCGGCGAGTCCTCTGACCGCGCCCGTTCCCTCCTGCAGACCTTGCTCAACCGCGCGGCGCACACGCCCGAGTTCCAGCCCGGCGCGTACAACGCCGCGAAGCTCTCGGAGGACGCGGTTCGGCTGCTCGCGGATTTCATACTGCGCCCCTCCGTGCGCAAACAGCTCAACCCCCTCGTGGGGGAGCTTCGCGGGAAGAAACGCAAAGGCCGCCCGCGCGCCGCGGTTGATGACTCGGCGGTGGGCGAACCGCGACGCAAGGCGTTCATAAGCAAAGAGACGGGACGACGAGTGCGTACGACACTCACGTTGCAGCAGACTCGCGTGTTACAAGACAAGTTCGAGGAACAGAAACACTGGAACCCGAAGCAGTGCGCGGCGATGTTGCCCAACCTGAACCAGCTCGGACCCGACTTGGCGGTGGAACAAGTTATCCGGTGGTTCGATAACCGGCGACGAACGTTGAAAGCCCGGGGCGGTTCGGCCCCGGCGGCGTCCGGGCGCGCGGGCGACGCCCTCGAAGACGAGGGCGTCGAACCGAGCGCGAAAAAAAGCGGGGCGGTCAAAGACGAAAGGAAGACCCGACGCGTGTCGCAAGTCGAGCGCGAGATTCTGGAGGCTGCGTTTTCGAAAAACGCCGCGCCTGACATTCGGGTCCGGCACGCGCTCGCGACCGCGACCGGTCTGAGCCAGGAGCAGGTCACGGCGTGGTTCATGCGGAGGCAGGCCACGAAGCGCGCGCCGTACGGCGTGATCCCCGGCGCGAACGGCATGGCGGGCGTGGATGGGAACGACCGTATGGTCCTCCCCGGCATTTTTCCCAACCACCTCGCGGCGGTGCACTCTTTCGGCGCCTCGCACGCGTTCATGCACGGCGGGCTGCTGCAGGCGGACTACGTCAACGCTCACGGCCTGCCTCCGCTCGGACCACCGCTCGTGTCGGGCGTCCCGCAAAACGCGGGGTTCGGGATGCCTAACGTGGGGGCGGACGCCATGCGGGGACGTTGACCCCGCCTCCGCGGGAGACGCTTTCGCGTCGATCGATAGCTCTAGCTAGACTAAATATTTCATCGGTGCTTCACCGCGACGCGGACGTCTGCGTACTGCGCGACCAGGGCGCGGGCCGCGCTGGCGCACGCCTCGTCCGCATCCGCGCGGTCCGCTGACTCCAAAAACGCGTCGATCAGACCGAGCTTCAGGTCGAAGAAGCGCGCCGCGTCGACCGAACCTTTCATCCCGATTTTTGCCGCGACGGTGGGCATGCGAATTCCGAGATCCGAAAAATCCTGGTGCTTCGTGCCTTCCACCTCCGCCTCGACCCACGGCGCGGTGGCGTGCGAATACATCGGCGTCAGGTCGGCACCCCAGCCGTGCGAGTTCACCACGAGCGTGGGAACCTTCGCCGCCGCCGCCGCGCGAAGCGGGTGCGTCGCGTCCTCCGCGCCGCACGGACCGAACGGCGCCGTCCATGGATCGAGCAACACGGAAGTTCGGACGCGCGTTTTCGTCGCGCCGGGTCGTTCGGTCGCCATCGCCGCGACCACCGTGGCGCCGCCGAAGGAGTGGCCGATAGCGACCAGTCGCGACGCATCCACGAGACCGCGAAACGCGGTCCCGACGTCGAGCCGCGATCCCGGGAACGCGTTTCGAGGCGGCGCGTCGTTCGACAGCGCGGCGACGGCGGCGTCCAGCTCCGCGACGCGTTTTCCAATCTGTTCGAGGCGCCACGCGAAGTTCCCGTCCGTGTGCACGTACGGCTTGTGCGTCACGCCGTGTTTCCCGTGGATCGCCGTGTACGACGCGCTGCCGTCCCTGTGCTCCACTGCGGCGACTAGGTAGCCCTGCGAGGCGAGAGCGCTGGCCAACGCGGCGTACATGTTCCGCGTACCGGCCAACCCGTGGGAGAAGACGACGAGACGCATCGGCTTTTCCCGCCGTGGGGGGGCGTCCAGCGTCACGGGGATGGTGTCGAACACGGTGTTGGAGACGTAGCCGACGAGGTACGCCGTACGTGCAAGGAGTTTCTGCCACCACCGGCGCTTGGGGTTGGTGAAGTCGACGAGAAAGTGCGCCATCCCGTGCGCGTAGTGCACGGACGGGACCCACAGTGGACCGCGTCTTGGTGGTTTGCTGAGGGTGGGGTAGTACAGCCGCATGAACACGTCAGAGCCTTCGGGCGCGTAGTCCGCGACGCCGACGTGCGCGGCTTCGCCCTGCCATCGCGCCGGAGGCGGGACGACACGAGACGGGTAGGCCATGCCCAGAAACCTCTCGGACGCCTCCGGACGACGTGGAACAAGTGGGTGCCGAGATTGTGGGGGAAACGCTTTTGAGAAGCCGAGATCGAATCCGTATGTACTTTTAGTCTCCGCGAAAATGCATTGGTTTTTAGACCCTCAAACAGATCGACCGCAAAAGTGGATAGACTCGCGGAGAGACGTGTCTCGCCTTTTTGCCGGCATGCCGCGACCCCGGACTCAGAACCGTCGGCACGCCCACCCGCGCGTCACGTCCACTCAATAGCCACGATGGCCGCTATGATGACCTCCATGGTGCCGGTGACTCTGCGCACCGCCACCCCCGCTTCGTCCGCGTCGACTGGTGAGAATGCGTCCCGTCCCGACTCCGACGCCCGCTGACGATTGGCGAGACTCGCGGAAAGTGCCGTCGGCTCGACGCGAGGGCACGACACCCGAGCGGGCCCATCGATGCGTGGCTTCCCCGAACGCCCGCGCCGACGACGCCGCATGGTGTATAATCGCACGTTCGGGCGGCTTCCAGCGTCGCGGGCGCGTCGCTCGCGCGTCCGCGGCGTCGTACCGACGCGCGTCTGCGCCGCGACAAAACCCTATTGGTTCAGGTTTTGCCAGTCGCGACTTGTTTTTCCCACGCCCGCGCGACGAAGCACCTTCGCTGACCGCGTCTCTCCTCTCCCTCCCTTCTTTCCTCGCAGGCCGTGGTCGCCTCCAGGTCGTGGCCGCGAACAAGATGTCGCGCCCCAACCTGGACGACGCCGACGTCGCGCAGTTCAAGACTGGCCCCAACGACACCGGCTCTTCGTCTCTGCAGATTGCGCTCCTCACCAAGCGCATCGAGAACCTCACCGCGCACCTCTTGGTGAACAAGAAGGACTACGCCACCCAGCGTGGGTTGCGCATGCTCCTGGGGCAGAGGTCGAGGCTCTCGAAGTACCTCAAGAAGGACGACCCCGCCTCGTACGAGAAGACCATGGCGGCGCTCGGACTCAAGATGAAGTAAACGTTAGACGGATTCTTTCGAGCGTCGGGCGGCGACCCGGCGCCGGTGGGTGTGTAGAGCGCGTGTCTAGGTGACACTTCGGTTGTCATGCACCTTAGTAGCTTTGCGATTCGTTCTCATCTCGCGCGTCTTCCGCGACGCGGACGCTTGGCTCTTGGAGAAGAGGAAACGTCGCGAGCGCCGAACCTGCGACAGCAGAAAAAGCGACTCACCTCTCCGTAAGAACACGGATCCACCCGCGCTGTCACGTCAAACGTCGTCTCGAAATGTCGACAAAAAAGCCACGAAAGGCGTTTCGATCTCGTGTTCCGCGGCGCGCTCGTCCCTGGTCCACTCCGCGCAGCCCCGCCCGAGGTTGATCGCAGATAGGTCGTGTGTCCTTCTTTGGTACCAAGTCTCCGAGTGCGCGACGTGACCCGCGACGCGATGTCCCCCGCGATCTCTTCTCCGCACGCGTCGGTCGAGCTTCCTCCAGAAAACGGTGTTGAGAGGACCCCGCTGCTCATCATCGGCACGGGTCGCGCGAGCATGACGCTCGTCGCGCACCTTCCCGAGCGCGCGCTCGTCGGCGCGGTGGTGGTGGACCCGTCGGGAGAGTGGCTGGAGTCCTGGGCGCTGCGCGTCATGGCCATGGGCGCCACGCACGTGCGTTCCGCGCTCTCGATGACCCCGTTCCCCGACGCGGACGGGCTCCGGGCGTTTTGCGAGAAGCGCGGCAACCGAAAGGAGGACGTCCTCGCGGGCGACGACGACCGTCCCCCGGTGCCTTCGTGTCGAGCATACGCCGAGTACTGCGGCTCGCGCGTGCGCCGGGACTCCAAGTTCCGCCGCGCGCGAGTCATCGCCGACCGCGTCGTGAGGCTGGACCCCGAGCCCGGCGGTGGCCTGCGCGCGACGCTCGCCTCGGGCGACGCCGTCGTCGCCGCGCAAGCCGTGCACGGCGCCGCGTGGCGCGTCCCGGTGGTGCCGAGCTGGATCACGAGGGCGATGCAGGAGAGGAAGGGCGAGAGCGGCGACCCGAAGGGCACGCTGAAGGACGCGACCCTCGCCGTGTCTGCTGATGTGGACCTCGAGGCTTGCGATTTGGAACGCCGCGACGTGGTCGTCGTCGGAGGCGGCTCGACTGCGTTCACGCTCGCCGCCGCCGCTTCTCGCCGCGGCGCGGCGCGGGTCACGGTCGTGTCCCGCGGCGAGGTCACGGTGAGGGACCGCGAGTGCGACGTCGCGTTCTGCGGCAATAAGGGCATAGGCGCGTTCCGAGGCGCTCCCCACCCCGAAACGCGCGTCGCTTCGCTCCGCGCGGAGACGCGCGCCTCCGCGGACGCGAGGACGTTCGCCGCCGCCGCCGACGCCGGAGTCGCGGTGTTGGAGGGCCGCGTCGTGGAACGCGCGACGCGGTGCGAGACGACCGGGAAGTGGCGTCTGCTCGTGGCGGCGCACGATGCCGAACACGCAGAAGGCGGGCGGGTTCGCGACGTCGACGACACCGACGTCCTCGACGCGGATTTCGTCTGGGCGGCGTGCGGCGAAGCCGTCGACGCGTCGAAGGATCCCGTCCTGAAGAGCCTGTCCGACCGCGACGACTCCGCCGGGCGAATCGTCGGAGGGTTCCCCGTGCTCGTCGAGGACGACGACGCGAGCGACGCGAGCGACGCGCCGGGAACCGCGAAGGACGACAAAGGCGCAGCCTCGCCGGAGGCTATCGGGCCGCTTCGGTGGCCAGGACTGCCTCTGTATTTCGTGGGAAGGTACGCTTCGCTCTCGGTCGGACCGGCGGCGGGCGCGCCGGCGGGACACCGCGTCGCCGCGCGCGCGGTCGCGCTCGCCGTGCGCGCGCACGCGGCGCGGTGGCGGCGCGGCCAGAACCCCTACGCTCGGGGTCTATCTGCGGCTCAGACGAAGGGATCGGCGCAGACGACGACGAGGCAGACGGATGCTGAGGGCGTCCCGCTCGCGTTGCGGCTCGTGCCGGAGCACCTTCGCGGCGGACGCTCCTTGATGGACGCGCGGGAGTTGGCCCGAGCGCTGAGAGGCGCGGCCGATGGGCCTTCGCCGCGGGGGAAGGGAGGCCTCCTCGTGCCTTCGTCGTCGGCCGACACGCTTGCCATGCGAGACCTCGCGCAGTACCAGACCATCGACGACGATTTCGTGCTCGAGGTGCGCCTCCCGCTTCCCGAGCGCGTGCCGCCGGAAAAGGTGCGCGTCGCGTTCGAGGCGCGCTCGGTGGAGGTGTTCGCCATCGGAGACGAGATCACCTACCGGTTCTTCGTCCCCAAGCTGTTCAAGCCCGTGCTCGTGGAGCGGTGCCGGTACGAGGTGGCCAAATCGGGGAAGCGCGTGTCGCTGTTCCTGCACAAGTACGACAACAACGAGTGGCGGTTCCTGAAGGGGTAGAAGAAGCGGAAGCGCGTACGAGTCGCGCGGAAAGAATCACCGCCAAATAGCCTGGCCGTGGGCGTTGCAATAAAAAAAACGTGCCTCCGAGAGATTTCAGGGGTACGACCAGAGGTGTGGCGCGCCTCGACCGTGGCGCGATGAGCGCGCTCGCCGGCCCGTCGGCGGTGCTCCGGCGGCGTCCCGACGGTGGTACGTCGGAGACGCCGGCCGATGACCGGATGTCATCCTCCGGAGCGCATCTCGCTGAGGGTCAAACGCTTCGGTCATCGGACGGTGCGTCGAGCGCCGCGGACGACGTTCACGACGGTGCCGAAGCGTCGCGCGCGGCGGTGCGTGGTCAACCGGATGCGAATCCCGCTATAGCGCCTCCGGGACCGCGCGTGTCGACAACCGCCGGTTCCCTCGGGGTTCCGAAGCCCCGCGTCCCGAGGAATGCAGACCCCGCGCGGCTACGCGTCTGCGCGGTGACTTGGAACATGTGCAACCGAAAGTTCCCCGGGGACCTCGCGCCCATGCTCGCGCCGCTTCGAGAAGACGACGGACACGTGCGGTGCGACGTGCTGGTCGTGGGCGTGCAGGAAGCCCCCGCGCTGGACGGGTTCGTGGAGCTCCTTCTGGACGCGCTGGGGGGTGACGACGCGTTCGTCCACCTCGCCGGCGTCTCGCTGGACCCCGGCGGGTGGATCCGGATGGACGCGTTCGCGCGGCGCGAGCTCCTGCCCATGGTGCGGGACGTCCGGCGCGACGCGGTCTCGTGCGGCCTGGGGAACGTCATCGGGAACAAAGGCGCCGTGGGCGTGTCGTTCGAGTACGCGGGCGCGAGGATGTGCTTCCTCAACGCGCACCTCGCGGCGCACGCGGAAAACGTGGCGCAGCGCAACGCGGATTACCACCGCGTCGTGAAGACGATGTTCGCGCCGCGCGGGCGGGAAAAGGGGAAGCCCAGGCTGGTAAAAAAGCAGGCGGCGGGAAAGGTGAAGAAGAACGCGGTGGCGCCCGCGCCCGCGTTCGCGGAGGACGTGTCGGGGGACTCGCCCATCGATTCCGCGCGCCCGACGCCGTCCACGCCGAAATTCGGCGGCGTGTTCAAGCGGCGAGGTTGGAGCGCCGCGGACGGTTTCGACATGTGCGTGTTCCTCGGGGACCTGAACTACCGCGTCGAGGGCAACCGCCGCGCGGTGGACGTCCTGCTGGAGCGCGGGATGCTGGACGTGATGCGCGCGAACGACCAGCTGCGGATCGAGCGGAGCGCCGGGAGAGCGTTCGCGGGGTGGTCGGAGGGGGAAATCGAGTTCCCGCCGACGTACAAGGTTGACCGCGGGACGGCGAACACGTACGACACGTCCAAGAAGCAGCGCGTCCCGTCGTGGACGGACCGCGTCATGTGGCGCACCGCGGGGGGAGGCGCCGTGACGTGTCCCGATGGCGCGGACGTGTACACATCCGTCAAGGGAGTGCTGACGTCGGACCACCTCCCCGTGGTGGCGCGGATCGAGGCGCGGGTGCGCGGCGCGCGAGACGCAGCGCCCGGGGACGGGACGCACGCGCGCGCGCGGGGGGGGGGGGGGGGGGGCATGTGCGCGGTGATGTGAACGCGCGGCGTGGGATCCCGATCCCGATCCCGTGCGCGCGAAGGTGTTAGACGATGTGAAGTATGTAGCTATGGTATTCATTC
>Ga0181559_10003061_pt1 | contig 16464 bp, 8 predicted proteins | sample 011ome_21_FD_133752 | JGI IMG/M metagenome (GOLD analysis project Ga0181559, IMG submission 133752) | Coastal salt marsh microbial communities from the Groves Creek Marsh, Skidaway Island, Georgia - 011508AT metaG (megahit assembly) | ecosystem: Environmental > Aquatic > Marine > Intertidal zone...
CTACTAATCGCGTCGGCGTTCCAGGCCACCATGCCTTCCCTGGCAGCTCCAGGCGCCAGGGCGTTGTGAGAACACACGATAACTTTCTTCCCTTCTGTCTCGGCTAAGTCGATCTGTTGCTTCAACCAGTCAAATTGCTGCCTCGCGATACCACCCGACCACGGTTTTGCGTTTCTTTTCTTAAACTCCTCCGTCTTGGAAGCTAACCACGCGTGTCCTTCTTTCCACGCCTCGCTGTTCTCCTCCACATACCTCGGATTCATGTCCGTGGTGTCTAAGCAGAGCAAAACCCAATTCCGCGGTAAATCCACCTTGTAATAATCCTCCTTACCTATGTTCATCCTCTGTTTAAACACCTCTCTGGTAACCGCCATGTCGTGGTTCCCGAGAACGGAAACCAGTCGCAAATCTCTCGACAAACTCGTCTCGATGATCTCAACCATCTCTTCAAACTCTCTCATATTTCTCGCCTTCACCTCTTCCGACCATCTCGTCTGGTCTCGAAAATACAAGTTCTCCCCGTCGTCCTCGTTGTAACCGTCGTAAAGATCTCCCAAATTAATCACGCACGTCAACTTATCCGCGTTTTCGCTAAACTCGCTCAGGCACCGTTTCAGCCTCTCCTTGGCATCTCGAAAGTACTTATTCCTCGTGCCGTAACTACCGTTCTCTTTATCCGCGTACTGCGCGTCCGCGAACACACCAATCGTAAACAGCGGTTTCTGACTCACCGTTTCCATTCGACTGAGCGCGCCGAGAGACTGATTCGACGGTGGCCTTCGATAGACGTCTTCTTCTCCCTCCTCCTCCTCTTCTGGAGACGTTGTTTGTGGCTCTCGTTCTCCGTCGTCGTCGACCCGCGCGCGTCCAATCATCGTCGTCGTCGTCGTCGTCATCCCTCGGCGTCTCCACGACCGCCTCGAAGAAGAAGAAGAAAAAGAAGAGGTGGTTTTCATCGTCCTCTCGCTCCTCCTCGCAGCTCTCCTCGCGGCGAGAAGATGAGCGCTCGATATCGACGTTGATGTTGACGATGACATCTCTCTCCTTTTTTGTTTTTTTCCGAAAAAAAAATGAAGAAAAAGGAGCGAACCGAATTCGTTATATAAAGTAAGGCGGAAAGAGCCGATAAAACACACACACGCACACGCGCGGACGCAAACGCAGGAAGAGATGCGGTAGCGCGGCCGTTCGAGAAGGGAGAAAAGAGAACCCGAGAGAGAGAGTCATGTGGGGAGGCAATAGTAATAATAATAATAATAATAATAATAATAACTCGCGATGGAATCAAAATCCGTCTCCGTTTGCTGCCGGTGGATTCAATCAACAACAGAACAACAACGCGAATGGTAACGGTGGTGATGCTGCTACCCCGTTCGCGTCGTCTTCTCCGTTCGGGAGCGCGAACGCTAACGCCGGGAGTTTTGGCGCGGGTGGTGTTGGTGTTGGTGGTGGAGGGTTTGGAATAGGCGGCGCTCCGTCGCCTTTTGGAGGTGCTGCTGGTGCTGCGAACAACAACAACAACAACAACAACAGTCCTTTCGGCGGTTTCAATCAACAATCTCAAGGCGGAGGCATGGGTGGAGGATTTAGCAACAACAATAACAACAACAACAACGCCGCGATGCCTTCGTCTTCGCCTTCTCCGTTTGGGGCTCCAGCGGCGAGCGCGAATCCGTTCGGTGGTGGTGGTGCTGGTGGTGTTAGTGGGTTTGGTTTTGGAAGCACTTCGAGCGCCGGTTTTGGAAACGCCGGCGCGACGACGACCTCGACTGCTTTCGGGACGGCGCAGACGTCGTCTGTGTTTGGCGGAGGTTTTGGGACGTCTGGAGGTGGTAGTGGTGGTGGAGGATTTGGATCGCTGAATGCACAAAACGCGAGCAATAACACCAGCAGTCCGTTTGGAAACACGGCGGCTCCTACTCCCGCTGCGCCTTTTGGCGGTGGAAGCGGCGGTTTTGGATCCGCGTTCGGGGGAGGAAATGGAGGATTAAATACCAACAACGCTACCACCACTACTATGAACAAGAACTCGCCGTTCGCCTCCAATCTATCGCCATTTGGTGGCGCGCCATCGTCGACTGACCCTACCAATGCGAGCAGCAATCCGTTCGGAAGTGGAGGCGTGAATGCGAATACGAGCGGCCTCTTCGGCGCGCCGGTGTCGAAACCGGCGCAGCAAAACTTAAACGCGAACGCGTCTCCATTCGCTCCTGCAACGACGACGTCGTCGTCTCCATTCGCGCCATTCGGTGGTGGGAATGCGACCGCTGCTACAGCGCTAGGTGGAGATAAGAAGGAAGCACACACGCAGAATCAATCCGGTTTCGGAGGAGCATCGATGGGAGGTGGTAGTTTTGGAGGAAGTTTGAACGAGGTGAAAACGACGGCGTCTGGATTGAAAATTCCAGCGCCTCGGACACAAATTGGTAGTATCGCTACGACTGGAACAACACCAGACGCGACTGCAAAGCCCTCGTTCTCTCCTTTCGGAAGCGACGTAGGCGCGAATGCAACCGCACCTCCCTTGCCAAAGACTGGACCATTCGGTGGTGGGGTGCAAGGATCGTCTCCTTTCGGGAAAACGGTTCCCAGGAAGCAAGAGGGGAAGACGACGGCGGAAGATTTCGGGGATGATTTGCACAAAGCGACGTCTGAAAAACACATCACCGGGACGTGTAACGAAATGTGTCCAACATCCGAGCTTCAACGACGGAGCGAAGAAGGCGACTTGGAACTTTTCGAGCGCGTAGACGCATCAAATAGAAACAAAACGTCTGTCGATTTGTGTTGCAAAAAGTACACGCGCATTGTAGACGGCGTGCAGCCAGACATGGTGAGAACTAAATTCGGTTTAGCGAAAACAATGACGCATCTGTGGCGTATTCTCGATGAAAGACCCGAAGCGTTTGTCGTAAAATCGAAGTTTCTGTGGGATCGTTTGCGCTCTGTTCGACAAGATTTAAGTTTGCAGCAAATGTACGATGCGTTCGCAGCGAGCGCGTTGCAACAGATGGTCCGCTACGCAATAATATCTGAGCACGAACTCTGTGAAGACGCAGCGACGGCAATATCTCCAGATGGTCACAATTCACATTTGAACGTTGAGCAACTCACGAAGACTTTAACGACGTTGCGTCACATATACGATGACCATCGAGCGAAGCAGCAAGCGTTGCCGCTCGATCACGAGGCTGAAATGTTCGCGTTGCAATTGTTGTTGCGCATTGACTCGCATGGGAGGTATTCTGTGTCCACTCACGAAATGCTAGGCGATTTAAGATCAGCTAGAAACGCGATATTAAACCACGCTTCGGTTAATTTCGCTCTAGAGTGTAGAAGTGCGTACATCGACGTGAACTGCGCGAAATTTTTCAAGTTGGTTGAGAAAGCGACTTACGTTCAAAAGTGCGTCCTGCACAAATACTTCGTCAAAATTCGTTCTAAAACGCTCGAAAGATTTAACCAGAGCATGGCAAAAGGTCCGTTCTCGATCAAAGAGCTCGCGCGGATTTTTCGTGCGAGCGAAACGGAAACAGAAGCGCTTTGTTTGCATCACGGTTTGAGAGTCGTTCTACATCAAGAGGACGGGAAGTGCGTCGAGTTTCGCACGACGACGTTTTCGCATCCAAGTGAAGATTTCGAGACGAAAAAGTCACCTCTGGTGAGAACAAATACCAATCACAAATATCGACAGTTCATCGTTCGAGACGACGAAATTGCCACCGAAGGTAAGGCTGGACAACCGCAGCAGCAGCAGCAGCAGCAGCAGCAGCAGCAACAACAACAACAACAACAGCATCAAAATCCAGAGCTCACGAAAAAACAAAAAGAAGCTCAAGAGCTGCGGGAAAAAATTCAGAGAGTCGAAGCGGAACAAAAACGCGCGAAAGCTGCTATTGAAGCAAAGAAGGCGGAGGAAGCCCGCTTGGCGCTCGAAGCAAAGAAGCGCGAAGAAGAAGCGCGCGCAAAAGCTGAACGAGAACGCATAGAGAAAGAACGCATAGAGAAAGAACGCATAGAAAAAGAAGCAGAATTAAAACGGAAACAAGAAGAAGAGCGCATACGTCTCGAAAAGGAGCGCGCTGAGAAAGAGCGCGCTGAGAAGGAAGCAGCGGCGAAAAAGCTCGAGGAGGAGATTCGAGAGCGTGAAGAAAAGTTGGAACGCGAGCGTCAAGAAAAGCTAGAACGCGAGCGTCAAGAGAAAGAACGGATACGCTTGGAAGCTGAAAGAGCCGAAAAGCTTCGCTTAGAGGAAGAACGGAAGAGGCGCGAAGAGGAGAGACGTCAAGCTGAACTGGCGCGAAAAAAAGCCGAGGAAGAACGCAAAGAGCGAGAACGACTGGAAGCAATTCGTTTGCGTCGATTTCGAAAGAATCGAAAAGCGATTTTGAAATTGTTTCTGTGGCGTTGGCGAACGAGAAAAGACGAGAAAATCGCGCTAAGAAGGAAAGAGAAAGCTTTATCCATGATGGCATCGTCGCCTTCGACATTTGCCTCTCCAACCTTTTCCACTCAACAGAAGCAGCAAGCTCCGGCGAACGATTTGCGCAACTTGCTTAGGAAAAGAAACGTTGAGTTGTCGATACCGAAGGAGACGAAAAGCGAAAGAGAAGAGAAGGACGAAGCTTACCTTCGCACGCTTGCTGTACAAACGACAACATTGGTCGATGTCTCTTCCTCGTTCGCGAGACCGCTCGATGTCCCGAAAATCTTGGAATCTACTCGCGCGTTTGCTGCGACTGGAAAAGGTGAAGCGAGGCGGACACGCATTTGGAAATTCGTTTTATGTAGCGGTGCGGAATACGAACCTCCGTCCGTGCACAGAGGCACGAGATCACCAAATGCCGTAGCTGTTGCGGCTTGGTTGCGGGCAAAATTATCAAAAAGCGCAGCTGTGACAAACAGAAGCAGCATAGAAGAAGGCACGGTTTTAGCGTCATATGCGTCGAAACTTTCGTTGCAAGAGCCGTTTCATTGGGTAGTTATTAGAGACATTCCGGGTAAATCTTGGACAGCACGCTCGCAACAAGACGAGGAAAAAGACGAGAAAAAGTATGAGGAACAAGTCGCCGGTCTCTCCGCTGGATGCTTTGTGCTCGATTGCTCGTCTCTATACGAAAATCCGCGAACGAAAATGAAGGAAATTTCGAGAAACGAAGTGCATCGATTGCGACGTTTCGCCGCCGTGACGAAGCGTGGTAATGCGCCTCTTTTAGTTATCGCAGCGTCGAGGAAAGATCATAGCTCAAGTTCATCGAAGAAACTGATCGAAAAAGCGTTCAGAGAGGCGAGAGTACCGTCGTCAGCTTTGATTATGCGCGTGGACGACGCTTTCGCGCGATTTTCCTCGGCGGCGGCCAGTGAAGCGGAAGAGTCTGCGATGGAGAAGAAAGACGCGTTGTTCATTGAAAAAATCAATCGCGAACTCGAAAACCAAATTAAAAGATGCGGAAAAGCGTTCACCGGTATTCCGAATCGTATCGAAACGTCGCTCGCAGAAGTGCTCGAGCAAGAATTTGCCCCCGTAGCAACTGATTTCGAACGGAAAGTACTGGCTGATTCCTCAAACACGCAAGACGCTAGGGAAAATATTTCCTTGATGGACTTCAAAGTAGTCGTTGAATCTTTCAATGAAGCCCTTGATAACGTGAAGGAGAAAGTACGAGAGGCTTGCGAGGAAGATAACGATTTCTGGCCGTACGTTGAGTTATCGAGCGCGTACGCGAACAAAGAGAAGAGAATGTTCTTTGAGAATGTCCCAGACCCGCTTTGGCGTAAAGATGTGCCATATTTAATCGACCAACTCGATAGAGCAAAACTTCCCCGACCGCCGGCGGATTCGTCAGAAAACAACAGAAACGTTCTTGAAACGTTGCTTCAGTACGTCGCTTCGTTGGAGGACTCGGAATTTAGTGGAGCTGCGAGACGACATCTCCAACGCGCCGGATTCGATTGCGTGCGAACGGCACTTTCGCTCTGTGAATCGCGAACGCTCTCTTTGCACGCGAACACGGCAAACGTGAAAGCGTACGTCCGCGGCGACGCGTTCACGCACTCGGTACTTTCTGAGAGCAGTAAGAAGCGAACGATCGACATTGGGACGAGTACCGCAAAGAAGCGCGGGCGAAGTCCTCTCTCGCATTTATCTCCAACACAGCTGACGGAGTATCCTTCAATCTCTTTGCACTTTCCATCCGACGACCACGACGAGGAGGACGACCAATTCGCAGAAGAAAAAGTTTCGCACGATTCCAAACGCGATGAGGAAGCCGACGACGACGAAAACGCTCTCCGAAATCTCGTCCGCGCCGAAGCCGCCGCCGCCGACGCCTTCGAACAATCCTTCGGAGTGCCAAAGAAAAAGCCGCGAGTGCACGCAGACGCCGTCTCAAACTTTCAAGAAAAGCTGAGCGAAGAGTTGAACGCGGAAGCAAAAATCAGGGCGCTCTTTTCGTGAGCGCGAGAGGACAGGAGAGTGTTAACACATTTTTGTAATAAGATTGATAAGCTCTAAAATCCGAGAACAACAACCACAAAACAAAGCGCCTCAATTTTTCTTCGTAAGGAAGCACACACTCCCGAGCGCGCACGCGATCGCGATCCCGGAGTTATTCGCAGGTCTCGCCGCGTCGCAGACGATTCGAGTCGCGACATCTGTTGTTCAGACGTAGTGTTGAGCATCCGCGCGCGCGCGCAAAAAGAGAGAGAGAGAGAGAGACTCCGTGCTTTTTGGGGAAACCGGCCGCCACTCACTGGAAAAAATGAGAGAGGGAACCGCCGCCACCGCTACCGCCGGAACATCCGCGGCGACGACGAACGCGCCAATCGCCGCGATCAATCAAAAGTACCAAGGCATAGACATCCACTCGTTTGGCATGCGCATCTTGAAAAAGCAAGGCTGGCAAGAAGGTACCGGTTTAGGCCCGAACAAGAGCGGATTGAAGAAACATTTGCACGCGTCGAGGCGAGAACACAACGCCGGTTTAGGCACGGACAGGAGAGATAACACCGGAGTCGTCGGCGCGGATTGGACGAGAAACGCAAAGAATTTCGAATCCGTTTTGAAAGGATTGCAGGATTACAAGAAGGAAGACGATGCGGACGAGGACGACGAAGGCGATAAAGACAACAAAAAGAAGGACAAGAAGAAGGAGAAGAAGGAAAAGAAGAAGCGGAAGAAAGACGACGACGAGAAGAAAGAAGAAGACGAGATGGACGTTCCGGAACGACCCAGAAGCGCGGTTGGCCACGCGGGGAGGTATCACAAGCGAGAGCGGGAGAAGATGCGGAATTACAGCTACGAGGATTTGAACGCGATTTTAGGCGGCGGCGCGTTTGGCGGATTGGAGGAAGTGAGAGCGAATCACAACAATGACGACGACGATAGAAACGATAGCGATGGTAGCAACGATAAGAAAGTAGATAGCGACGATAGTAAGAAAAATGATGACGACGGAGGGAAGAAGAAAAAGAAGAAATCATCGAAGAAAGAGAAGAAGGACAAGGGCGATTGTAAAAATAGCGATAAGGAAGGCTCGCCTTCGGACGAGATGGTGATGACGAAGTTTACGTTTCCTCCGAAACCGAAAGATTGGTGGGGACACGCGTTCGGGTTTTGTCAAGAAGGTCGCGGGAAAGATAGCGACGGGTATAACGCGACGGGTAATAACAACGACGCGACGAACGAAAACAAGAACAAACTCGGCTTTACCGAAGACGAACAAATCGAACTCTTCGAACGCGCGCACCTCACGGCGACCACGAAATCGTCGCACAGAGGTCTAGGACTCAGCAGCGCTGGTAAAGAAGTCGGTCACGATTTCGAAGGCAAAAAAATCGCGCTCGACGGCGACGTCGTCCCCGAAGACGACGCGGACGAGAAGAAAGCCAAAAGCGCGCCTTGGTCTTCGCTCGCTAAAAAGCTCTTAAAGAAGAGCGGAAAGGATGGTAAACTCGACGCCGACACGTTCTGGCAGAAGCTCATGAAGAAAGCCTTACACGGCAACGCGCCGGAAAACGCGACCGTTTGGGACGACGCCATGCGATGGACCATCCGACGCGACGGAAAATTCATCGTGGGTTACGATTTCGTCACCTTGTGTAAATAATAACAACTTTGACGCTTTTTTACAATATGCTACACACCCACTCGTTTTTACACGTCGAACACACGACTAAAACCTTACTCTCCTCGTCCGAGTTCCCCCACGTCTCCGCTTTCCTCACGTCTCTCGTATCGCTCAGATGTATAAACTTCGTCTTTGTCCCTTTGCACTCTTTGCAGACGTAACTGTTACTCTCAATCCCGTCCGCGAACACCGCTCGCTCGCTCTGTTTATCCATTTTAACTCTTATGGATTCAATTTTGCGTCGCATCGCGTCCGTCATGAACTCCTCGTCCGTCATCTCGACCACCTCGGACGGTTTGAGGACGCCTAACCGCAAACTCTCGCGCACTCGTTCGTTCCTCTTTATGTTCGCGGCTAAAAAGCGAACTTTTTGTTTATACGCTAACAACGAAGACGAAGAAGATAACGACGCGTGCACCGCGGATTCAACCGCGGTCGCGACGTCGAGTAACGGCGTTTCATCCTGTATCGCTTCGCCGAGCATGAGGACGGACGTGCATCGCAGGTCGTCGTCGTCTTCGTTGTCGGTCATCAGGGGTGTGTTCAACTCATGTCTTTTTCCCGGGAAAAGTTTTGAAGACATTAGTCAGAGAAACGACGCGGGAAAGAACAAAGAGAGAGAGAGAGAGAGAGAGAGAGATATCGTTCGAGAGTTGGGAAGATAGAAACAACAATGACCGATGCGAGCGATGGCGGCGCGTCGTCGTCGTCGTCGTCGTCTCGCGTTCGTTCCTCTGCGGCTTCGTCTTCTTCTTCGTCGTCGTCGTCTGCGACAACCGCTTTATCTTTTGGAAAAACAGCGACGCTGGCGACGTCGGAGACGCCGGCGATGAACGCGGCGAACGTTAATCGCGACGGACGATCGAAAACTATCCCAGCGAAGACGCTGCTCGGTTTGACCGTTTCTGGCGTCTGCGCCGGGGTGTTCGTGGAGACTTTGTTCTACCCTTTGGATACCATCAAAACGCGTTTGCAAGCCGCTCGAGGCGGCACGGGACTTCTGGGCGCCAACAACAAAGCGAATCTCTTCAAAGGCGTGTTCAACGGGTTATCGAAGAATATCGCCGGGTGCGCGCCAGCCACGGCGTTGTTTTTCCTCGCGTACGAACCGACGAAGCGGTATTTGGAGCGAACGTTACCGCCGGAGCAAAATTATGTGGCGATGTTTACCGCCGGCGCGACGGGATGTTTGGCGTCGAGCGTCGTGAGAGTGCCGACGGAAGTGATCAAGACGAGAGCGCAAACTGGGAACAGAGTGCAAAGTCTAGGAGGAATTTTACGCGCGAGCGGTATAGCCGGATTGTTTGTTGGTTACGGTTCGTTTTTAATTCGAGATTTACCGTTCGATGCCATCGAGTTTAGTTTATATGAAGAGGCGAAGATTGCGTATGCCAAGTGGCGAGGACGGACGCCGGGCGAAGTCACGCGCGCCGAGGCGACAGTTTTAGGCGCCACCGCGGGTGGTATCACCGGTTTCGTCACCACGCCGTTAGACGTCATCAAAACCAGGTTAATGACGGACACGTGCACGATAAACCCGCTCAGAGGCGTCGTGGATTGCGGCACGAGAATCGTCAGAGAGGAAGGCGCCAAGGCGTTGTTCCGAGGTGCGAGTCCTCGAGTCGCGTGGATCTCGCTCGGCGGGGGCGCGTTTTTTGGAGTGTTGGAAAGTGCCAGGAAAGTCTTCGTCCCTGAAAATTGGTAGAGTTAGATTACAACTTAGTCGTTTTAGAGAATTTAGTTGTGGTAGTAGCTTTGTTGTTTAGAAGATGCGGTATAGAGTCTCGGACGCGCGCATAAAAGAAACAGTTGTGTATCTTTTTTCACATTTTTCCCTATAAAAGAAGCGCAATATGTCCGCGCGAACGATCTTTCGTCGGGCGATGCGCTCTCGCTTCGCGTCTACCTCTTCGTCCGTCTCTTCGTCCTCCTCCTCGGAACGACGCCGTGGCATCGCCCTCTCTTCTCTCTTCTCTTCCTACTCCTCCTTCGCGGAACCCACCGGTACGGTTTCAGACAAAAACGCAGCGGAGGAGCACGAAGCGGCGAAAAAGAGCGATCGCATCAACCGCATCGGTCAGCCGACGCCCGAAACGCATCCGCACTTGTTCGAATCAACGTTGAATGAACTCACGCCTGGGACGTCGAGAGATGAATACAAATCCAGACGAGAAAAGCTCGGGAAACTTTTGCCGGAAAACGCGATTGCGATTTTGCTCAGCGGAGACGTTTCGCACTACCCGAACACGGTCATCCCGACGGCGCATTATCGGCAAGATTCTGATTTCATGTATTTTACCGGGATGATGCAACCGCACGCGGCGATGATGATTGTGAAAGACAGAGAAGATGCACCGGTGCGATACGTGTTGTTTACGCGACGATACGAGAAACGGGATGAGATTTGGAACGGTTGGCGAGCGCACCCGGAGGCGGCGGCGGCGTTTTTCGAGTGCGACGAATCGGTGGCGATTGAAGACATGGAGGAGTACTTGAAGAAAGTTTTGAACTCTTCTTCTTCTTTGTATTCGTCGTCGGTGAGTGGATTGACGACGACGGCGAGAAAAGTTTTTATGGATAAAGAGCGGTTTACGACGACTGCGCACGGCAATCAAGTGTTGAAAGTAGTCGCCGACGGAGCGTTCCCTACGCAAGCGTTGAAAACAAAGTCGCAGGCGTTGAGATGGAGAAAATCGGAGAGCGAGTTAAAACTTTTGCAAAAATCAGCGAGCGTGAATCTAGAAGGTATCGTAGCAGCCATGCGAAGGTCGAGAACGAACGAGGTTGTCACGGAGAGAGACTTGATGAATGCGCACGAGTATGCGGTCAAATCTCTCGGCGCCGATCGACTGGCGTTTCCAACCGTCATGGGGGCTTCCAATCGCGCAACTATCATCCATTACTACCAAAACGATAGAATTGTCCATCCGAACGATTTGTGTCTGATGGATGCTGGGTGCGAATTGAACGGCTACGTCTCAGATATCACGAGAGTGTGGGCGGGAGGCTCGGAAACGGCTTCGTTCGTCAACGACTACCAAAAAGCGGTGTATGATCGCGTGTGCGACGTCAGAGCTGCAGTGCTCGCGAGATTAGAGCGCGACATTCGCTCGCAAACGCCGGTATCGTTACACGACTTACATGTAGCCTGCGTGGACGCGACGTGCGAAGTCCTCGTCGATTTACTCCCGTCGCAAAACGGCCGAGAGTCAGTCACCAAAAACTCGCTCCTCTCCAAAGGCAAATACGCCCAATACTTCCCCCACGCCGTCTCCCATTGGCTCGGCATGGACACCCACGACACGCCTCTAGTCCCAGGCTCGACTTCCATCGAAAAAGGCGTCTGTTTCTCCGTCGAACCCGGGTTATATTTCGACCCCGACGACGCGACTTTACCGAAAAGTCTCCGCGGCGTCGGCGCGCGAATAGAGGACGAAGTGTGCGTAAACGCGCGAGGCGCCGTGGACGTTTTAAGTCGCGCCGTGCCCGTAGACAGAGAGGAGCTGGACGCGTTCATAAACGATACCTCTCACTAGCGCATCTTGTAGCTTAAAAGTTAGCAATTTTAGTAGTAAAGAACTTGAAGTATTTTGTAGTAGCGCGCGAAAAATTTCCCGCCTTTTCTCAAAGGCACCTCGCTTTCGAGTCGCCGACGGACCAAAAAAAAAGAGCAAAACGGATGCCGGTTCGATTTTAAGCGGCACAATTTTGGTACTTGGTGACGCGCGTAACACGCAACCAAACCGAAGAATACGAATTTACATTCGCAAACGTTTGCGCACAAGTAGCACGCGAGATTAATTGTTTACACGGACTCGAGTCGGCATTCAAAGTATTGTAAATGTCGATCCAACCATGCGCGTAAACAGAAAGAACAACGACATCATCACTTGTTCGTCTGTCTTGAATCACTTGCGCTCGAAAAGAGTTTGTGTTTTTTATTCGCTTTTGTTCTTAGCGCTGTTAGAGGTGCGTATATATATATTTTTAGCGCGCGCGTTGAACGCGAATGCATTTATTGCGCGAAACGCGATGCTTTTTTTGCGCGCGCGATGGTCGCGAGCGCGCTTGCGGCGGCGGATTCCGCGCGTTTTTAAATTGGAACGGTGACGGTGAAATCTCGCCACTCGTTTCAAACGTTCGGAAATCGTTTGACTTTTTTTTCTCTTTAATCATTCTTCCCTCTCTCTCCCTCTCTCTCCCTCTCTCTCTCTTTGATGATCTCTTCTGACGACGCTCGATGATCCCTCTCTTCCATTAGGTACTCCTCTGGTCCGTCGTTTTAGTCCCGGGAGACGCAAACTCCGTCTGGAATTTAAGCGCGCAGCAGTACTACCAGCGAGAAACCGGTAATCTCAAATCGTTCCAACGACAACCGAGATTTCAAATCCAAGTCAGAGTTTTAGATCTGTATTTGGAATCGCTGGCGCATAAGCAAGAACATTTGTGGAGAAAAGAAGAGTTTAACCTTTACGACAAAAACTTACAACCTTTACACCCGGAACCACCAGATAAGCGGACGGGAATAGGCTTGAGTTTATCTTCGTTGGGGAGGTGTTTATTTGAGGAGGTGGTGTCTTCGAAGTTTTCGAAGTCAACGGCGATTGGTGAGCGCATCGGCAACTACAATCTTAACGTTCGCGTTTAGTTTAATAGTTTCAGAGGCTCGCTTACTGTATAAATCGCTGTATTACTACTAATCTATATACACATCCCGGTCGAAGAAGTTCAAAACACACAAACACTTCAAGACGCTAGTTGGACGACAGAACGAACAACTACTTTAGAAAAACTATATTATTATACGTATATATATACACATAAGAAACCAATCAACAACAACAACAACAACAGCTACTACTACTACTACTACAAAAAGAGAAGAAAAAAATGGCAAGATTACAAAGACCATCCAGAGGCGGCGCCGCGACGAAAGTTGCCGAGTCTGGGTACGTCGAAGCTTCGGTTGCGCCTGCTTCGGCGCCGCCGAAAATATCGTTGCGAAATGTTATTCCGGTGAACGACGTCATCGCTGGCGGTTGCGCTCGCGCCGCGTCGCAGTCGACGATTCACCCGCTCGATACCGTCAAAGTCCGCATGCAAGCGTTAGCTGGCAAGGGGAAAGCTGCACAGGAAGCTGCCGCGGCGAAGAAAGCAGCCAAGGCAGTATCAACGGGTAAATATGGCGTCGGGAGTTCCTTCATGGCGAATGGCGGAAGCAAACGCGTCGCCTTAGCTCGGGGCGCTTCAGCCGTAGGTAAAGAGTTTTCCATACTTTACAAGGGTGTGTTTGGTGCCGCGAGTGGTGCTGGACTTGCCATCGGCACTTACTTTGCTTTCTACGGCGCCGCGAAGAAATTGTTGGAACGATATTCCGACTATTCGGTCTCCCAGACTGCTTTCGTGGCTGGTGGTATTGGCGCCTTGGGTTCCTCCTTGGTCAAAGTACCCGCCGCGGTTTGTATTCGTTCCGTGCAAGCTGGAGTATACCCCAACGTCTTTGCGGCCGCGGGGACGATTACGAAAGCTGCCGGCTGGAGAGGATTGTTCACGGGGTATGCGCCAACTTTGCTCGAAGACATCCCGGACATGGCAGTCAAATTCGCCGCATATGAAACTTTGCGAACAATGCATCGCAACTTTTTCAACAAAGACGACGATGAGGCCGATGCTTTTGCGGATATCTCCATGGGTTTGATCGCTGGATCCGTCGCAGCTGCTGCGACGACGCCTTTGGACGTCGTGAAGACACGCATGATGTGCAACGCCGCTTCGAGACCATCTTTTGGCAACGCCATCGTAGGCGTATGGAAAGACGCGCCCGCTGGCTTCATCAAGGGCAAAGTTCCCATGTACTTCACTGGTGTTGGCCCTCGTGCATTCTCAAATGGTATCAACTCTGCTATCTTCTTCATGTTCTTTGAAGCGATGCGTGCTGGGTTGAAACGTCGCGAAGAGCGCATCGAGCTCGAAAAGAGACGGTTACGAAGAGTCGGTTACAACGGCTCCAAGAACGAAGAGTTTCGCTGGGCCAACACCGACCAACAAGTTGGCAGAGTCACGGAGGCTTCCGTGACGACGTCCACTTTACGCCACAAGTTTACGCTTCCCAAGTTGAAGAAGTGTTAAACAGTTTCACTTCCTTTTACATACCACCACCACCACCACAAAAAAGTTGATTGAAAATATATACGAGAGCTTGAGACGAGAAGGTTCTGCTAGAAGCTCGCTCGACTGGAGATGATGAAACGAAAAAACTGTGTTTCAAATAATCTGTATTTACTTACTTTTAATATAAATCGTACTATCATCATCCTTAATATTAAAATAATGTTACTGCTGTATTCTTGTTGTTACTGCGTTGTATTACTTACTCCCCCCCTTGGTTTCTAATGTGTTTCGTTTTACTAGTATTATATTTAAGGTCCTCTTCTCGCTTTTACGGTTTCACGGCCAAACTCATCGCCTGTTGTTGCTGCTGTTGCTGAGCCACGCGCATCCCCGCCACGTAATTAAGAATCTTCAACCTCGGTCCGGGAGGGATTCGCACCTCTTGCAAAGCGTTATCGTTCAACAAAAGCAAACAGTCGTCCGTCAGCAAACCTTTCTTAAAATTCTTCTCGTACTTCTCCAAACCGAGCGTCGTCAACATCCCAACCGCGTGCGAATAATACACGTCTGTCTTTTCATTCTTCCCAGAAAATGACTGGCCAATCTTCATGAAAGCCCCGTTCAAGAGCGCAAACAAAGCGCCTGATTTCACCGCCTCTTGCGCAATCTGCATCGGTCCTTCAGGTATCGCCGCGTCTTGCCCTCCGAAAGCCGCCTTCTGCCCGCTCAAACTCGACGACACCGACAACGCCGCGCCAGCCCCAAACATCGCCATCATCCCGGTTTCAATCTCTGAAAATTTGTTCATCTTCTTAATCCAGCACGTCAACCCGCCTTGCACGGCGGTAAACACCGCTAAGTTCACCGCCAACACGTGCGGAGGTCCCGACATGGCCCCCGTCATGGCTGGCTGATTCGCCATCGCTGGGTTCGTCGCTGCTTGTTCCGCTAGGTTTTTATTCACCGTCCCGAGCACGTAGCCGAGCACACCGCCTGTATTTTCCATCGCAAAGCGACGAGAGAGAGAGAGAGAGAGATGAGTTCAGTCAGAGAATGAAAAAACCGTGCGCTCAAACGAACGTTTGGAAGAAACCGTGTTGTTTTCCCGGATCGATCGCCGCCACGGCGAAGAAAAAAAGAACAACGACGACACGCAAAAAAAAAAGCAACGGCGGCGTACCTTGCACGGCACTCCCGGCCGATATCGCGGCGATTTCCACCGGAGTGGACTGGTTCTTCAACCACTCGTCTATTTGTTTCTTCTTCTCGGTGAAGACATCGCCGATGCCCATGTTGATTGCTCTGCGCGCGTTCGAAAAAATAAACTCTCTCTACGAGTTGGAAATTTCTGACGATTCGAGAGAAGAGAAGAGTCTTAAAAAAGGATTTGTGAGATATTTTCAAATACGCGCGCGCGCGCGCGAGGCGGGTTTTCGATGTCGACGGCACGTGGATAAAGTCCGCTATTTAAAGTAACAGCACATCGTAACACGCTTCTTCTTCTTCTAAATCTCTATGAATTGTCGTCGTTTGTCGCGCATGTCAAAGTTGTTGTTGTTTCTTCTTCTTCAACCGCTTTCGCTCCGCTTTGCTCAGGTACGTTTTCGTTTTCGTCGTCTCCCATGTCTATCAAAGTTGTTGTTGTTTCTTCTTCTTCAACCGCTTTCGCTCCGCTCTGCTCAGGTACGTTTTCGTTTTCGTCGTCTCCTTCGCCTCTTTTCGTTCTTCTTCGTCTTCTTCGTCTTCTCTGTCGCGCTTTTTCTTCTTCTTCTTCTTCTCCTTCTTCTCCTTCTCCGCGTGAACAACCTCCGCGCTTTTCAGCATGCTCTTCCGGTTCGGAATCGCCGTCGTTACGATTCCCTTCGCTCTCGTCGCGTTAGTATTATTGCTCTTCCCGCTCGTCGAGGCCAAAGCTCCAACGCCTTTCCCGAGCAGCGCCTGCGGCGTCAACGACCTGCGCAATTCGTCCAACAGTTTCACCTCCCTGGCGTCCAACTCGTCCTCGCCTCTTCCTTTACCTTTTCGGGACGATAAGAGCTCCTCTTGCTCTCGAGCGAGTTCGGCTTTGCGGTGCGCCTCGGCGACGTTCGCCGCGTGGCCGGATTTGTGGCCCGCGCCGGTCATTTTTGTCGTATCGATCGATCGGGTGAGTCGCGGCGCGCTTCTTAGTTTATTAGGGGAATTGCAAATGCGTGCAAATTTATATTTAACAACTGTTTCACAG
>Ga0181559_10003062_pt1 | contig 16464 bp, 14 predicted proteins | sample 011ome_21_FD_133752 | JGI IMG/M metagenome (GOLD analysis project Ga0181559, IMG submission 133752) | Coastal salt marsh microbial communities from the Groves Creek Marsh, Skidaway Island, Georgia - 011508AT metaG (megahit assembly) | ecosystem: Environmental > Aquatic > Marine > Intertidal...
CCACGCGAACGCCGTCGTATGGGAACCATTGTATAGAACGCACCGCTCTCGCGCTGCGCCGCAGCCTTGTGCCGCTTCGAGTCGCGATGCGACGCGTAGTTCGCCGCGCTGCCGCACTGGACGCCGCACGTGACGCACTCGTACCTCTCCGCGGCGGCGTCGCTCTTCGCGCCGCGCGGTTCCGGTTCCGGTTCCGGTTCCGGGTCCGGCGATTCGTCGTCGATCCGTCGCGGTGCCTTCTCCGCGTCTTCTTCGCGTCCTTCGCCTCGGCCGTCGCCGCCGTCGCCGTCGCGCTTCCTCTTCTCCCCCGCGCGCGCCGCCTCCGCCGCCTTCGCGTACGCCTGCATCTCCGCGCCGCCCTCCGTCTTCGCCCTCTCCCGCGCCTCGAGCCGCTCGCGCAAGCGCTCGCGCGCGGCGACGTCGCGCGCGCCGTTGCCCTTTCCGGGCCGCCGCCCTTTGCCCCCGCCCGTGCCCCAGCCCTCTCTGCTCCCTCCGCCGTACTTGAACCCGTTGCTCTTCACCGCGATCCCTTTGCTCAGGTCGCGCGAGGACTTGGACATGTGCCCATCTTTCGGTCCGGGCGCGGGCATCGCCGTCCTCGCGACGCGGCGGCGGCGCGCGCGACGGAGTGAATGAATTTCCGTCGCGCGTCGAGGCTTCCGACGAGACGACTTCTATGATATGATAATCCAGAGAGTGATCGATGACTGGAAGGGACGACCGGCGCGTCGCCCGCGCACAGCGACCGGCGCGAGGGCGAGACTCGCGAACGACGTCGCATGCGCGCCGCCGCGACGACCCGCGCGCCGTTCCGTCTCGCGCTTCAACTCGCGGCGGGACGGTCGCGCGCCGCCGCCGCCTCCGCCTCCGCCTCCGCGCGTTATCCGTCGCTCGCCACCGTCGAGGGAAGAAGGCACCGCGGCGGCGTTCGCGATCCCCGCGCGGCGGTCGCGGTCGACGTCGACGCCGCGTCCGCGTCCGCGTCCACGGCGGCGGCCGCTGAGATGCCGGAGAACGACCCCGCCGCCGTTCCCGCCGCCGCGGGCCGCCCCTCGTCGTCCGCGCGCGGCGGCAAGGAGCGCCACGCCGTGCACACGCTCGCGGGGTTCCGCGTCGAGGGCGTCTCCGTCGGTGGGCAGGAGACGTGCGTGATTCTCCCGCAGCTGAAGATCGCGTTCGATTCCGGCCGATGCCCGCAGCGCGCGGTGTACGCGGACACGCTGTGCTTATCGCACACGCACATGGACCACGTCGGGGGCGCGGGGTTTTACATCGCGAGCCGCGCGCTCGTGTCGTTGCCGCCTCCGTCGGTGTTGATTCCCGCCGAGGCGCGTTCTGTTCTCGCGCCGGTCCCCGTACGACCGCGTCGGCGCGGTGAACGCCGATCCTCAAGGACTTTCTCTCCCGGCGCATCTCTCCTCCCAGGGTCTCTCGGTTTCAATCCCGACGCACACACCTCGACGCCTTTCAACTCCGCTTCTGACGCCTTTGAACTCCACTTCTGACGCCTTTCAACTCCGCCCCTCGTCAGCGCGCCGCGGCGTTCGACGCGTTCATTCGATCGCTGCGCGAGCTCGACGCGAGCGAGTTACCGCACCACTTGGTGCCGATATCTCCGGGTGAGACGCACGTGGTGTCGAAACTGCACGTCGTGCGGCCATTTCAGACGATCCACCCGGTCGCGAGCCAGGGATACGTCGTGTACGGCACGAAGGAGAAGCTCAAAGCCGAACACGCGGGGAAGACGGTGCGTACGACGTTCGTTCTCGGCCACTCGATCCGCCACGTCATACGATCCTGCCCAATCGCATCACGAGAATACCGCGCGCTGACCAATCGCGTCCCTCCGCGTCGTCGCCACGTCATCGCCACGCCACTTTTCGTCGTCAGGGCGCGCAAATCAAAGCGCTGAGAGACGCGGGCGCCAAGGTCACGGACACGATCGAAGTCCCGGAGGTGGCGTTCACGGGGGACACGTCCGCGGAATGGATACGGCGCGCGACGGCGACGGAGGGGGGCGAAGGCGACGTCGACGTCGACGTCGTCGCGAGAGACGCGCTGCGGGCGAAGCTGTTGATCTGCGAGTGCACGTTCGTGGACGACGCCGTATCGCCAGAGGGGGCGCGGGATTTTGGGCACACGCACATCGACGAGCTCGCGGCGGCGGCGAGGGACGGAAAGTTCCAAAACGAAGCCGTGCTCCTGATACACTTCAGCGCGAGGTACCGAGGAAGAGAGATCGAGGACGCGATCGCGGAGAAGTTTCCCGAGGAGTTCGCGAAGAGAGTCACCCCGCTGTTAGTCGGGTTCGCGCCGTGACGACGCGCTGATGAGTGAGTACACGTACAGTACAGTAGTAGATCCTTTCGTTGTATCTTATAGTCGGGGACGATTATTTTTATCGCGCGCGCTGTCGTCTGTCGTTCTCCCGCGTGGTGTCGTCGCCTCACATCACTTCTTCTTCCCCGCGCCCTTCTTCACCCCGCCCTTCGCCCCGAGCTTCCCCGCCGCGCCCTTCTTAAAGTGCGCGCCCGGCCCCGGCGCCTTCGCCCTCGCTTCGTGCTCGTTCGGAGTAAACTCCGGGAGTCCCTCCGCGTCCGCCGCGTCGATCAGAAAACACGTGTGTCCGACGCCGCAACTGAGGGTAATTGTCCATACGAAGCGACGTCGGGGTGGAGTTCAAAGGCGTCAGGGGTGGAGTTGAAAGGCGTCGAGGGCGGGGATTGAAAGCGAGGGACCCTGGGCGGAGAGAGACGCCGGGTGGAAAAGTCCTTAAGGAACGGCGTTCACCACGCCGACGCGGTCGTACGGGGACCAGTGTGAGATAGAACGCGCCTCACGCGGTGCACCATCTTCCCGGATAACGAGTCCACGAGCTTCGGGTTCGCGCTGGACTTTGGGCCGGACGCGCCGTACCCGAGCTCGCCGTTGCCACCGCCCTGGCCCCACGTGATCGCCTCTCTCTCGCCGCACGCGGCGAACGTCGTCGCGCCGCACGCCACGGATCGCAAGTTCCAGCCTTGTAAATCCAAAAACGGAATCGGGTACATCGTGTTGTCCCCGTTCGTCTTCAGTTTTCCGAAGCAGTACATCTGACCCATGAGCGCGGTGAACCACGACGTGACGCTGCCCGCGGCGACGACGCAGTCGGGCGGGCACAGGTTACGATCCCCGCCCTGGACCTCCACCTGCTTCGGCGCGAACTCGTCCTTCTGCACCTTGTGCCCCAACCGTCCGTACCCGCCGAACCCCCACGTGTACACTTTCCCCACGGAGTCCACGCAGATCGTGTGGTTGTGCCCGCACGCGACCCTGATGATCTTCTTATCGCTCAGAGCCGCGATCGCGCGAGGGCTCGGCTGCGGCTGGTACGCCAGCTTCACGCTCCCTTCCTTCATGTTGTACTCGTGATCCGAGCCGTGCCCGAGTTGACCGTACTGCGGCAACCCCGCGGAGTACAGCGCGCCGTTCTCGCCCGCGATCCACATCGTGAATTCGCCGCCGCACGCCACCGCGGTCGCGTTCGCGACTTGCGTCTGCACCGGCGTGGTCCGAACGTCGTCCTCGCCTTTGTTCATCTTCGGGCCGTTCCGTACGAGCGATGATGTCGGGGTGGAGTTGAAAGGCGTCAGAAGCGGAGTTGAAAGGCATCGCGGTGTGTCGGGATTGAAACCGAGGGAACCTGGGCGGAGAGTGACGAACGCCGGGAGAGAAAGTAAAGTCCTCAAGGAACGGCGTTCACCACGCCAACGCGGTCGTATGGGGACCAGTGTGATGAGATGGGACGCGCCTTTCTCGCGATCGTCCCGATCCCGAGCTGTCCGTGCTTGTTGCTGCCGAACGCGTACGTCACGCCGCCCTCGCACAGGATCACGGTGTGATGCTTCCCGCACGCGCCGTCGATCGCTTTCGCGCCCTTATCCTGCAGCTCTTTGATCACCGTGGGGATCCCGCGGTCGACGGTGTCGCCGAGCCCGAGCTGCCCGTTCTCGTTTAGACCCCTACGAGCGAACGTCGGGGTGGAGTTGAAAGGCGTCAGAAGCGGAGTTGAAAGGCGTCGAGGTGTGTCGGGATTTAAAGCGAGGGACCCTGGGCGGAGAGAAGCACCGGGAAAAGTCCTTAAGGATCGGCGTTCACCACGCCAACGCGGTCGCACGGGGACCAGTGTGACATAGAACGCACCACGCGAAGACGCGGCCGTCCTCCGCGATGGCGATCGCGTGCGCGGCCGCGGCGCCGCCACAGACGGCGACGATGGGGACGCCCTTCATGGACGTGATGCGCGACGGTTCCATGATGTTCGGGTACCGCTCTTCGTCCTGCGTGATGGAGGGGAGAGAGAGAGAGGAGTGGGGAGGAGGGAGGGGACGTCATCAGAGCGCGGACGGACGAACGAATTAGCCGATCGGAGCCCGATCGCGCGGGAAGTTTCCTCCGACCGATCGACCGATCGATCCGCGAGCGCTCGCGCACCGAGGTCTTCCCCCTGCCGACGTTCTTCCAGTCCGTCATTCCGGTGAAGAGGAGTTCGCCGACGACCGCCATGGTGCGCGCGTGGGTTGTCGAGAGGTGGAGGTGCGGCGGCGTGCGGTGTGAGCGCGGCGCGATGTGTTGTGATGCAGTGCAGTGGCCAGCGTTTCGAAAAAGTTACAACAACGACAACCTTTGAAATTTTAATTTCTGGTGAAAGTTGATCGCGCGCGACCGATAAAAAAACGTCGCGCTGACCCACCGCGAGCGGTTTCGAAACGACTCACGCTCGCGCTCGCGAGGCCATCGGCGCGGCGCGGCGCCCCGCGCGGATACCGAGTTTTATTTTTACAGCTCAGCGTCAGCACCGGAGCCGGATGCGACCCGCGCGGTCCCATCATCCCGGCACGCACACGAACGCACCTCACCGACCCGTGCGTCACGATGAACGCCCCCGAGGACCTCTCCGGGCTCTCCCGCCCCGATCTCGTGTACAAAGCGAAGCTCGCGGAGCAAGCGGAAAGGCGCGTCCGGCGTCGCGCGATCTCTCGTTCGGCTTTTTTCCCATCCTCGCGCGACGCGATGCGACAGCGATGATGTCTGCATCGGCGGAAGACGGACGCCGTCGCGCGTCGCGCGTCGTCGTCGTCCTCGCGACCTCGCGATCGCGCGATCGCGCGCGTCGCGTCGTCCGCGTCGCGACGACGGCGTCGCTCGCGTCGACGCGCGGCGGGATCGGTCGCGCGACGCGTCGCGCGCGCGATCCCGGCCGGCTGAAGCGCGCTCGCGTTCCTTTTGGAGTTATTCTCGAGGCGGGCGCGCGCGACGCGCGACGTTATAGGCACATGATGGACGACGCGTCCGTCGCGCGCGATCGGGGCGCACCGAACGCGCGCGCGTCGATCGCGCGCGACGCCGCGGCCGCCGCCGCCGTCCCGCGCGTCGGCGGCGCGCCTCGACGCGACCGCGATCCTCCATCCGCGTCGGCCCGTCGCCCCGCGCGCGCCAACCAAAAACAGATCTATCCAGATCTTTCCCTCTTCGTCACATAGAACCCGAACTCGCGACTCAACGCAGCGAATCACTCACGCGCGATCCCTCCGTCCAAATCCAAATTCAAATTCAAACTCGAAATACTACGTCCTCAACAAACAGGTACGACGAGATGATGGAGTACATGTCCAAGGTTGCGGAGCAGAGCACGTCGTCCTCGCCGCCCGAGGAGCTCAGCGTCGAGGAACGCAACCTCCTCTCCGTCGCGTACAAAAACGTCATCGGCGCGCGTCGCGCGTCGTGGCGCATCGTGTCCTCGATCGAGACGAAAGAGGAGGGCAAGTACAGCAAAGAGAGCGACACCGTGAAGCTCATCGCGAAGTATAAGGAGGGCGTGGAGAAGGAGCTCGGGAACATCTGCGACCGCGTGCTTAAGGCGCGTTCTATCTCACACTGGTTCCCATACGACCGCGTCGGCGTGGTGAACGCCGATCCTTAAGGACTTTTGCCGGCGTGTCTCTCCGCCCAGGGTCCCTCGCTTTCAACGCCCGCCCTCGACGCCTTTCAACTCCGCTTCTGACGCCTATGAACTCCACCCCGACTTCGCTTCGTATGGAACGACCCTCAGCTCCTGAAGGATCACCTTGAAGAGACGTCGAGCACGGGGGAGAGCAAGGTGTTCTATAAGAAGATGAAGGGCGATTACTACCGCTACCTCGCCGAGTTTAAAGGCGGCGAGGCGAGGAAGAACGCCGCGGAGGAGACGCTTCTGGCGTACAAGGAAGCGGAGAACATCGCGAGCAACGAGCTCGCGCCGACGCATCCCATCAGGCTCGGACTCGCGTTGAACTTTTCCGTGTTTTACTACGAAATTTTGAACGCGCCCGAGCGCGCGTGCGACATGGCGAAGAAAGCGTTCGACGAAGCGATCGCGGAGCTCGACACGCTCGGGGAGGAGTCGTACAAGGATTCGACGCTCATCATGCAGCTCTTGAGGGACAACCTGACGCTGTGGACGAGCGACATGGCGGAGGAGCAGCCGGGCGGGGAGAAGGAGGAGGGCATGTGATCGATCGATCATCGCGACTAACGATCGCGAGCTGGATGGACACTGCGACGACGCGAGAGAGAGAGAGAGAGAGAGAGAGAGAGAGAGAAAGATCGACGTTATCCGTCATCGACGACGGTCTTGGACGACGACGACGACGATCGAGGCGTCGGTTCGATTCGCTGTAAGAAATCTTCTCGGTGCACGAACGAAACGAAACGAAACGAAACGAAACGAAACGAAACGTTCTATACACTGGTCCCCATACGACCCCGTTCGCGTGGTGAACGCCGATCCTTAAGGACTTTGCCCGGAACGAAACGAAACGAAACGAAACGAAACGAATCGCGTCGCGTCGCGTGTGATCAACTCAACCAATCAACCGACCAACCCTCCGCCCGACGTCGCGAGAGGTCAGGTCAGGTCGTCGCTCACGCGAACCCGCTCTTCCCTCCGCCTCCGATCACCCCCCCCTTCGACGACCCCACCCCTTTCGTCTTTCGCTTCGGCGCGTCTTGGTACAGCAGTCCGAACAAGATGCACGCGACGAGCGCGGCGATGGACGTGAGCGTCGTGTCCTGCGGCCACACCACCACGGTGAACGCGATCGTCGCCATCTTGTTTAACACGCCGACGAGCGTGAACGTCGTCGCGGTGATGACGGTGCGCACTTTCCAGCCGCAGTACGAGATGCCGACGCCCATGGCGCACGACGCGAGGAGCCACAGCGTCGCGTTCTCGCCGAGAACGACGTCCCTCGCTTGGCTGTACTCCCCAGTGCTGAGAAAGATGAGCGCGGTCGGCGGGACGGCGAACGCGTTGGTGTAAAACACGCGCTCCCACTGCGTCATCTCGATCTTTTCCGTCATCCACTTCCCGTACGTCATCTGAGCCGCGAGCAACATCCACCACACGAACAGCCACGCGTATCCGCTGGCGCCGTCCACGTCCACGGAGGAGGACGACTTGATGTACGTCATCGCGAAGAAGACGACGCCGGCGAGCGACGTCGCCGAGCGCGCGCCCGGGAGCGCGCGTCCCATGAAGAAGTACTCGATGAGGCACACGATCACGGGGAGGCACGACCGCGCGGCGATGACCGCGCCGACGTTCGTGAGGAGCAGCGCTTTCATGTTGCTGAATAACCCCGCCGCGAACATCGCGGTGTACAGCGCGAAGGGCACCACTTTTGACCGCTGCATCGGTCCCATGACGTCGTATCCGAGCGCTCTCAGGAGCACGACGACCGCGGCGGAGACGACGAGCTGCGACGCGGAGACGACCGTCGGCAGCGGGACCGCCTCCACCGCGAGCTTGTTGATGACGAGCATGGAGGAGCTGCACGCGGAGTAGAAGAGGATCCAGAAGAGCTTCTCCGCGACGGTACCGCCGCTGTCGGCGCCCGGCGGGGACATGACGAACGACGGACTTAGGGTCGTTCTATACAAAGCGATGTCGGGGTGGAGTTCAAAGGCGTCAGTTGAAGTCGAAAGGCGTCGAGGGCGGGGATTGAACGCGAGGGGTGGGCGGAGAGACACGCCGGGCAAAGTCCTTAAGGATCGGCGTTCACAACGCGAACGCGGTCGTATGGGGACCAGTGTATAGAACGCGCCTACGGCTGGACGGACGGACGGCGGGCGGACGAGACCTGACGGACGCGACGGATCGATCGATCGACGCGACGCGACGCGACGCGACGCGACGCGACGAGGCGCGCGCGGCGGGGTGGTCGAGCGCGAGGGAGACCTGCGCGCGGTGCGAGGGCGAAGCGACTCGCGGAGGACGTCGCGCGCGGCGCGATCTGCGGACGCGGCGAGAGCGGCGCTCGACGATCGCGAAATATTGTGCGGCACAGGCGCGTTCTACTATACAAACGTTTTTCACCCATCGCCCGGTTTCAACATTTGATCGCTTCCCCTTTCAACTGATGACCGGTGAACTTTTTTTGTATGGAATCGCTCTCATCAGCATCATCAGTCGTCGAAGCGCGGGCGCACGCTCCGTCCGGCTTCCGATGGCGTCCTCCGGCGAGGGCGTCGGGCGAGTCGACCTCGATCGCGTCGTGTGCCTGGACGACCTCGAGCGCGCGGCGGGAAGGGTCATGGACCGCCAGGACTTCGATTACTTCGCGGGCGGTGCGCCTCGTCCCGCCTCGATCGAACGCCCGCGATGCGATGAGTGCCCACATCCACACGTCGAGCGAGCGAACCGACTCATCATTCTTTACCACCTTCCGCTCCTCGCGTCCTTCCCCCGCGCGTCCGTCCCCAGGCGCGGAGACGGAGTCGACGCTGCGCGCGAACGCGTCGGCGTTCGCGGACGTGACGCTGTGGCCGCGCGTCCTCGTGGACGTCCGCGACGTGGACACGTCGACGTCCGCGCCCGCCATCGGCCTGGGAAGAAAACTCCGCACGCCGCTTCTCGTCGCGCCGGTGGCGATGCAAAGCATGGCGCACCCGGACGGCGAGCGCGCGGCGGTTCGCGCGTGCGCGTCTCGCGGCGTGCCGTACTGCGCCGCGCAGCAGGCGACGACGAGCGTGGAGAGGATCGCGCGCGCGTGCGAGGGCGGCGGAATCGGCGACGGCGGCGGAGCGCGGATGTGGTTCCAGCTGTACGTGAGGTGCGTTCTATACACTGGTTCCCATACGACCGCGATCGCGTGGTGAACGCCGATCCTTAAGGACTTTTCCCGGCGCATCTCGACGCCCACCCCTCGCTTTCAATCCCCGCCCTCGGCGCCTTTCAACTCCAACTGACGCCTTTCAACTCCACCCCGACAATGCTTTGTATGGAACGACCCTGAGACGCGACAGGGCGGCGACGGCGGCGCTCGCGAGACGCGCGGCGCTCGCGGGCGCGACCGCGATCGTCGTGACCGTGGACGCGCCGACGCTGGGGCGGAGGGAGAGAGACGTGAGGAACGGGTTTAAGATGCGCGACGGGCTGAAGCTCGCGAACGTGGACCACGGCGGCGGGAACGATTCGGATTCGGATTCATCCGAGTCGGGTGCGTTCTATCTCACACTGGTCCCCATACGACCGCGTTGGCGAGGTGAACGCCGTTTCTTAAGGACTTTTGCCGGCGTCTCTCTGCGCCCAGGGTCCCTCGCTTTCAATTCCCGCCCTCGACGCCTTTCAACGCCAACTGACGCCTTTCAACTCCACCCCGACGTTCGCTTGAAAGGAGAACGGCCCTCGTCGTCGGATGCGAGCGCGGCGCAAAAGCGCATCGCGAAGCGCGTCGGCGACCGCGACGCCAGCCTCACGTGGTCCTCGCTCATCCCGTGGCTCAAGTCGATCGTCCCCGCGCTTCCGATCATCCTCAAGGGCGTGATGACGCGCGAGGACGCGGCGTTAGCGGTAGCGCACGGCGTGGACGGCGTATGGGTATCGAACCACGGAGGGCGGCAGCTGGACGGCGCGCCGTCGACGTTGCGCGCGCTCGCGGAGGTCGTCGCCGGCGTCAACGACGTTCGTAACGGCAACGCGACGAGCGTTACACAAACCGTTACCGAGAACGTCGTGCCCGTCGTGTTCGACGGCGGCGTGCGAAGGGGGTCGGACGTGCTGAAGGCGTTGGCGCTCGGAGCAGACGTCGTGGCGATCGGGAGGCCGGTCGCGTGGGGCCTCGCGTGCGGCGGCGAGGCGGGCGTGCGCAAAGCGATCGACGTGCTGACGGAAGAGCTCGAGAGCTCGATGCGGCTCGCGGGGGTGACGAGCGCGAGGGACGCGCGGGAGAAGGGCATCGCGAGAGCGGCGTGGACGTCGCCGCGCGCGCCGACGTCGAAACTCTAGTAGGAATATATGCGCTTCGCGCCGCTCTTCGTAATTAATTACGTGATTAATAATGATAGACTCTGTCACGGCGCGGCGCCTCTCGCCGCGAGCTCGTCGCACGCCTCGACCGCTCGCACGATCGCCCTGCTCTTCAGCATCGCCTCCTCCCACTCCGCGCTCGAGTCGCTCAGCGTCGTGATCGCGCCTCCCGCGCCGATGAACACCTCGCCGGAGCCCGGTTTCGAGCCCGGCTTCAAAACCGCGGTTCGAATCACGACGTTCAGGTCGAACGCGTCGTTGACCGAAAAGAACCCGATCGAGCCGCTGTACGCGCCGCGCGCGCTCGGCTCCAGCGCGTCGATGATCTCCATCGTCCGAGGCTTGGGCGCGCCGGTCATGGACCCGGGCGGGAACGCCGCGCGCGCGCACGCGACCGGCGACGCCGCCGCCTCGTCCCTCGTCCCGACCACCGTGCTCACGAGCTGACGAGGGCCATTTGTTCCGCGGGGTGGTGAGAGTCGAAAGGCGTCAGGCGGAGTCGAAAGGCGTCGAGGGCGGGGAAAGAAGAAACCGAGGCGTGGGCGGAGAGAGACGCCGGGAAAAGTCCTTAAGGATCGGCGTTCACCACGCCAACGCGGTCGTATGGGGACCAGTGTGATACTACGACGCGCCTGATGCACCGTGGCGTAGGATTCGATCTTCATCAGCCCCGGGACGGACACGGACCCGGGGACGCAGACGCGCCCGAGATCGTTACGGAGCAAGTCCACGATCATGAGGTTCTCCGCGCGGTCCTTCACGCTCGACGCGAGCTCGCGCGCTTCTCTGACGTCGTCCTCGCCGTTCAGAGGGTGTCGACGCGGCGCCGTGCCCTTGATCGGTTTCGCCTCGAGCGCGCGCGCGCCGCCGCCGCCGCCGTCGTCGTCGTCGTCGTCGGGAGATGAAACGTCAACCGTCGCGTCGTCGTTCGCATCGCCGCCACCGCGACCGCCGCGCTTCTTCGTGAGCCTCAGGAAGCGCTCGGGCGAGGAGCAGCACACGACGACGGCGTCGTCTAACCCCCGCGCGCCGTCGCCGCCGCATCCGCCGAAATTCAAATACGCCGCGTACGGAGCCGGGTTCGTCCGTCGAAGCACCGCGTAGAGCGTCGCGGGGTCGGGGCACGGTCGGTCGTCACCGTCGCCGCCGCCGCCGCGTCGGAGCTCGTTCGTGAGGCAGACTTCGTACGTCTCTCCCGCGTCGATGAGCGCCTTCGCGGCGTCGACGTCCGCCACGTACGCCTCGCGGTTCCTTCGCAGTCGGAACCCGGCTCGCGCGGGATCAAACGCCGCCGACGACGACGCGACGCTCGACGTTCCATCTTCCGCCGCCTCCGCCGCCTCCTTCGCCGCCTTCTCGCGCGCGATCTGCAGCGCCAGCATCGCGCCCGCGCCCGCGGCGGCGCACGAGTCGTCCAGCGCCCTCGCGGCCGCCTCCGAGGACCCCAACGCGGCGAGCCTCGCCTCCGTCTCGCTCAACCACGCGCGCGCCTCCGCCTCCGCTTCCTCCGCGGCGAGCTGACACAACCCCGTCGCCGCCGCGTTCGCCGCGCCGTGAAGCTCCATGCCCTCCGCGAGCGACTCGAGCTCCGACGCGGCGTCGCTCACGAGCGCGAGGAGGTACACGTCGTCCGTGTCGTGGTCGATCGCGACGACGCGGTCGGCGAGAAAGAGCGCGGCGTCCGGCGTCGGCGACGCGCGCGACGGCGGGTGACAGCCGCACTCGGCTCTGAGGGCCGTTCCATACGAAGCGACGTCGGGGTGGAGTTCAAAGGCGTCAGAAGCGGAGTTGAAAGGCGTCGCGGGCGGGGATTGTAAGCGAGGGACCATGGGCGGAGAGAGACGACGGGAAGTAAAGTCCTTAAGGATCGGCGTTCACCACGCCGACGCGGTCGTATGGGAACCAGTGTGAGATAGAACGCGCCTGATCTCGTACCCCAGGTAGCCGACGAACCCGCCGATGAAGTCGAACGGGAGGTTCGGGAGGCGACCGTCGGCGATGAAGTCGGCGTCGTCGATCGCGGGCTCGTCGGTTGACGTTTCATCTTCCCGCGACCGTTTCACGTTCAGGGTCACCTCCTCGGCGCGTCGGCATCTCCTCGATCGCAGCCGGCTCTCGAGCCACTCCAAGACGCTCACGCCCGTCCGTGTCGTCGACGCGCCGGTCGCGTCCGTCACGGTCAGGGACCCGCCGGCGAACGCCGGCGCGGCGCCGGTCCTGAACGCTCGGTCCGCGGTCGGGCCGTTTTCATCGGACGGCGGCGGCGGCGGCGGCAACCTGTAGATCGCGCGACGCCACAGCGCGCCGCCTCTTCCGCCCATGAACGAGAACCGGCTCCTCGGGCACGTCCCCCCCGTCGCCGTCGCCGTCGCCGTCGCCGCCGTCGCGCTGTCGAGCCAGAACGAATCCATCGACGCCTCGGACTTGGAGACGACTCCCGGGATCGAACCGCCGCCAGAGCCGCCGTGGAGCCCCCAAAATGCGCCCTCCGCGCCGCCGGGGACGACGGCGAGCGCCCTCGGAAGTTTCGCCCACAGAAGCTTCGTCGCGCCGTCGCCGTCCTCCGTCCCGGGGGGCGTCGGCGCGCACGCGCTCGGCGCGGAGCTCACGTCGCTCGGGTCCAGCCCTTTCAGCACGCGCGACGGCCGCGGCGCCGCATTCGGCGGCCCCAAACGTTTCCAATGCGCGTCCGCGGCGGCGGCGAAGTTTCGATACAGCGCATCGCCGTGCGTCGAGCACACGCTCTCCGGATGGTACTGCACGCCGTAGTGCGGCCGCGTCTTGTGCCGCATCCCCATGATGACCACCGGAGGACTCGAACCGTCGCGCCCAGAACCCGAACCGTCGCCGATTTCGCCGCCGTCGCCGTCCACCCACGCGGTGGCCGTCAAACACTCCGGCAGCGTCCCCGGGTCCACGACCAAGGAGTGATACCGCACGCCGACGAGTCCGCCGCCGCCGCTCGGTATTCCCCGCCACATGTCGTCGCCGTCGTGTCGCAACGCGTGCGCTCTCCCGTGCGTCGGCTTCGGCGCTCGGACCACGGCGCCGCCGTGCGCCGCCGCGAGCGCCTGATGGTTGGTCGTTCAACGCGAAGCGACGAACGTCGGGGTGGATGGAGTTCAGAGGCGTCAGATGGAGTTGAAAGGCGTCGCGGTGTGTCGGGTCTGAAAGCGAGGGACCCTGGGCGTCGAGAGGCGACGGCAAAAGTCCTTAAGGATCGGCGTTCACCACGCGAACGCGGTCGTATGGTGACCAGTGTATGCACAGAACGCGCCTGATGCCCCAGACACACGCCGAGTATCGGCGTCTCCGCGGCGTGAAGAAGCAGGTCCATGCACACGCCGACGTCGCCCGCGACGTCGGGCGTCCCCGGGCCCGGGGACAGCACGACGCGCGCGAAATGCCGCGACGATATCGACGGCTCGAGCTCCGGCCAGGTGACGGAGTCGTTTCGCAGGACCACCGGCGGGACGCCGTCCGCGGCGGCGATGAGGTGGTAGAGGTTGTACGTGTAGCTGTCGTGGTTGTCGATGAGCAGCGTGCGGTCGCCGTGCCACGTCGTCGTCGCGAGCGCGCGCGGCGGATAAGACGGCGCGGTCGCGGCGGCGGTCGCGCGCGGCGCGGGATCTGACGACGACGGCGCTGGGTCGGACGCGCGCCGCGGATCGTTCGTCGACGACGACGACGCCGTCGTCGTCGCCGTCGTCGTCGCCGCGGCGGCGAGCGCGCGCGAGAGCCACTCCTCGTCGTTCAGGGACGCGTCGTCCGCGCCGGGGAAGCTCGACGCGGTCGCGAACAGCGGCGGGGACTCGTCGACGTCGACTACCGTCGCGGCGTTCTTCGTCGTCGGATTATTCGCATCGTCGGCGCCGATCGCCGCGGTCGGCCGGGCGCCCGAAGCGGCCGCGGAGGACATGACGCGTCGGCGTCCGCGCGCGGAAGACGCGCTCGCGCGGCGATTCGCCTCGGAGCCCGCCTCCGCGTGCGGCCGCGCGTCGGACGACGCGACGAGTGAAGGACGGGGACGACGACGCGCGGACGACGACGACTGGCGACGCGACGACGCATGATGGCGGGAACTCGAAAAGGACGACGGTCAACGATCATTGCTCCGCGAACGCGCGGGCGTCTGCCGTCATGGACGCGGAGCGCGACGCGTTCGCCGCGAGCGTCCAGAGAGATATAAACAGCGTCACGGACGCGGATCGCGCCGTGCGGAGACGCGCGTTCGACGCCCTATCGAAGAGGTGCGCGCTCGCGCGGGATCGATCGGTCGATCGATCGGCAGCACGTTCTATACACTGGTCCCCATACGACCCCGTCCGCGTGGTGAACGCCGTTCCTTAAGGACTTCACGAAACGACGAGACCGCCCGCGTCCCGATCGATGATCACGTCTTCACCCCGTCCTTCCCTTTCAACGTTCCCTTTACGTTCGTTCGTTCGTTCGATCGACGAGACGAAGATCGCCCGCGCGTCCGTCCGTGCGTCCTCCTCACCCCTCACTCCTCACCGTCCCTCCCCATCGCGCGCATCGCATCGCAGGCTCCTGAAAGGCGACGCGTCGTCGCCCGCGCCGTCGCCGCAACTCCTCCGCGCGCTCGTGCCCGTCCTCTTCCCGTCCATCCTTCGCGGCCTCCTGGATTCCGTCGAGAAGGTGCGCGAGAAGTGCGCGCAGCTCGTCGCGGACGTCCTCGACGCGCTCCCGGACCCTATGGTGGGTCCCGATGGGGACGTCCGCGACGGGTGGGACGGACGCGACGGCGACGACGGCGAGGGCGCGACCGCGGTCGCGCTCCCGTCGCTGCTGCCCGCGATGGTGAAGATCGTCGGGACCGCGCCGGTGGAGGAGCCCAGCGAGGAGATCCGTCTGTCGTGCGTCGAGCTGACGACGCGCGCGGTGATGCGCGCGACGACGATCGCGGGAGGGAACGCCTCCGGAGAAAAAACGGCCACGACGTCGACGTTACTCCTGCCGTTCGCGGAGGACGTCGCGGCGGTCGTCCACGCGTCGAGCGGGGACCAGTTCCACGACGTCAAGCGCGCGTGCGCGGCGCTCGTCGAGGCGATCGCTCGCGCGACGCCGCGAGGCGCGTTGCCACCCGCGAGCGCGATGAAGATGCTCAAGGCGACGCTCGCCAACGCGCGGCATCGACACTCGTCCGTGCGGCTCGCCGTCGTCGCCGCCGTCGACGCGCTGCATCGCGCCGGGGCGGTGCCGGACGCCGCGGTGCCGGAGACGCTCGCGCCGGGGACGCGGCCGCTGTGCGCGGACCGAGCGCCGGCGGTGCGCGCGGCGTTTCACAAGGCGCTCGCGGGGTGGATGACGACATCGAGCGGCGGCGGCGGGGAGGGAGTGGGGAGAGGAGGAGGAGGAGGTGAGAGAAGAGGTGATCACAGAGACTGCGGCAAAGTCCCTCCCGGGCTCGTCGACGTCGAGACGACCGCCGACGCGGACGACGACGCCGTGAAACGCGGGTGCGCGCTGCCGCGCGCGCGGTGGCTTCTCCCGATGTTACTCACCGGCGTCGCCGACGAGACGGAGGCGAACGGCGTCGCGGCGTTGGAACTCGTGCGCGTCGTCGGCGAAGCGAACGACGCAGCGCTCGGGATTGGTGGGCTCGGCGGCGAGGGCGCCTCCGACGAGGCCGGGGTCGACGACCGGACGGCCCGGGTGCTCCCGCCGCCGTTCGCCGGCGCGCCCCCGCCGGGGGCTCGAAGGCTCGTCCGCGCGTTGCTCCCTTCGCTCCTCCCGCTCGCGCTGCGGGAGACGAAGGAGTGGACCGCCGCGCAGAGAAACGCGGGCGCTCGGTTGCTCGGCACGACGCTCGCGTTCGCGCAGAGCGAGGCTGCGGACGCGCGGTACTTGTCGTCCGTGATCGCCGCGCTCAACGCCGCGGTGTCGGACGAGGACGCGGACACCGCGGAGCGCGTCGTCGGCGCGGCGCGCATCTTAGGCGCGTTCGTTCTCCTCACACTGGTCCCCATACGACCGCGTTCGCGTGGTGAACGCCGTTCCTTGAGGACTTTACTTTACTTTCTCTCCCGGCGTTTGTTTCTCTCCGCCCACCACGCCTCGCTCACAATCCCGACGCGCCTCGACGCCTTTCGATGCCGCTTCTGACGCCTTTCGAC
>Ga0181559_10003063_pt1 | contig 16463 bp, 11 predicted proteins | sample 011ome_21_FD_133752 | JGI IMG/M metagenome (GOLD analysis project Ga0181559, IMG submission 133752) | Coastal salt marsh microbial communities from the Groves Creek Marsh, Skidaway Island, Georgia - 011508AT metaG (megahit assembly) | ecosystem: Environmental > Aquatic > Marine > Intertidal...
ATTCGTATCGGCGATATGCTGTTCGATCCGGCCGCCCCAGTTTTCCATGCCGGCTTTGAAGTCGGACGGCAGCAGCGCGATGATCTTGTCGATACGTTCCTTGTGCTCTTCATAGGGATCGACGGCATACTTGCGGCCCACTTCGAACTTGGTGCCCTTGATGAGCCACGAATGCAGGCCGGCATTGATACCGTCTTCCATCGCCTGGGTCGGCTTGGTCGCGACGCGGCCGAGACGGCCGGTCTCGTTGACCATCTGCAGGAACAGCCGGTTCGCGTAAGCAAGCTGTACGCCGGGGGTGTTCATCTCGGAATGAACGATGCCCTTGTCGTTTACGTTGAATTTCGACTTGTCCTGCGAATACGGCAGGCAGGGCATGCAGCGGACGACGGTGATCGGCCCATAGGGGCGAACGTTGCAGTAGACGCCGGCCTGCGTGCGGAGCGGCGCATTCGCCGACTTGCCCATCACGACAACCTTGTTGCCCTTGCCGTCATTCACGTAGGCATCGCCCGCGGTCGACCATTTGATCGACGTGCACGGCATGTTGCCGAACCAGCCGAGCGAGGCCAGCTTGGTGTCGTGGCGATACTGTGCCCACATCGGCACTGCATAGAACGGCAGCTGCAGGACATCGATCGCCGCCAGCGTCCCGAGAAGCGCATAGGCGTCTGTCATGGAATGGGCGACGGGGTTCACGCCGCCGGTATGGTTGCCGCCTTTCCAGACCACCGCATCCGGGTAGCCTTCGGGTTTGACGTCGGCCGGTTCGAAGAGCGCAGACAACGCGCCGAACAGGTCGCCTCCGTCAGCTTCCGTGCGGGCAATGGACATCAGATCGATCATTTGGGCCTCTTTCGATAGAATTGTGTAAGACGTGTAGGGGTGGGGGCGCGAAACGCGGCCTCCATGTGTGCCACCCTAACGATGTTGGATACAGACCGGCCGCTCACAACGCCCCGCGCATGTCATGTTTCATGCCACAAAACGCTATCGGAGGCCGCCCGCGGTCAAATCGCCATCGGGAACGCGGCGGATAATAGGCTATTTCAATGGGTCGATCCAGTCACCCGACGCAGGTCTGCGAATCGCAGTTTTCCGGGACGTGTGGCGTGGCCCGGCTCAGGCTGATGCTTCGCCGATCGCCTTCGCGATCGCGTCAAGCGCCGCCTGCGCCGCGCTGCCGTCAGGGCCGCCCGCCTGCGCCATATCCGGCCGGCCGCCGCCGCCCTTGCCGCCCAGCGCCGCCGAACCGACCCGCACCAGATCGACCGCGCTGATCGTATCCATCACATCGGCTGTCACGCCGACGACGATCGACGCCTTGCCGTCTTCCACCGACACAACGGCCGTGACCCCGGAGCCGATCTGCTTCTTGACCTCGTCGGCCATGGATTTCAGCTCTTTCGCGGGCATTCCCTCGAGCAGGCGGGGCGCATACTTGATTCCGCCAATCTCGGTGACATCTCCGCCGGCCTTATCGCCGGGCGCTCCACCGCCGCCGCCCGTCGCCAGCTTGCGGCGCAGGTCGGTCAGTTCGCGTTCGAGTTTCCGGCGCTCTTCCAGCAGTCCGGCAACACGTGCAGGGACGTCCTCCGCCGTGGTTTTGAGTTCAAGCGCCGCTTTTGCAAGCAGATCTTCGCGACCGATCGCATAGGCATCTGCGGTCGCCCCCGCCAGCGCCTCGATCCGGCGCACGCCCGCGCCCACCGCGCTTTCGCCGATAATATGGAAGAACCCGATATCACCCGTGCGGGACACATGCGTGCCGCCGCAAAGTTCAACCGAGAACCGGTCTTCATCGCCGCCCATGGCGACAACACGGACTTCATCCCCGTATTTTTCGCCGAACAGCGCCATCGCGCCGTTCTCGATCGCTTCGTCCGGGGTCATCAGGCGCGTATCGACGACACCGTTCAGGCGGATACGCTCATTGACTTCCCGTTCAATAGCACGAAGATCCGCCGCCTCGATCGCCTTTGGATGCGAGATATCGAACCGCAGGCGGTCGGGTGCGACCATGGAGCCCTTCTGGGTAACGTGATCGCCCAGCCGGCGGCGCAGCGCTTCGTGGAGCAGGTGGGTCGCGGAGTGATGCGCCCGCAAAGAGGCACGGCGCGCGTGATCGACCTCGAACATCGCGGTATCGCCAACCGAGATGCTACCCTTCGTCACCTTGCCGGTATGAAAGTGCAGATCGCCGATCTTCTTGAGGGTATCGCTCACCGCGATTTCAGCGGTCTCTGTCCGGACGATACCCGCGTCGCCCTGTTGGCCGCCCGATTCACCATAGAAAGGCGTCTGGTTGGCAACCAGGGCGACCTCGGCCCCCTCATCCGCCCGGTCCGTCTCCGCGCCGCCAACCACGAGCGCAACCACGATGCCTTCTGCGGACTCGGTCGTATAGCCCAGGAACTCGGTCGCGCCGGCGCGTTCGCGGATATCGAACCAGATGCTCTCATCGGCGGCGGAGCCCGAGCCGGTCCAGCTCTTCCGCGCTTCGGCGCGCTGACGTTCCATCGCGACGTCGAAACCGGCGATATCGACCGGCCGCCCCTGCCCGCGCAGGACGTCTTCGGTCAGATCGAGTGGGAACCCGAAAGTATCGTATAGCCTGAACGCGACCTCGCCACTCAGCGCCTCGCCGTCGCCGAGCTTCGCGGTTTCGTCTTCCAGCAGACGAAGACCGCGGCCCAGCGTTTCCTTGAACCGGGTCTCTTCCAGTTTGAGGGTTTCTGTCACCAGCGCTTCGGCGCGTTCGAGTTCGGGAAACGCCTTGCCCATTTCCGCGACGAGCGCCGGTACGAGCTGCCACATCAGCGGGTCCTGGCAGCCCATGATATGCGCATGCCGCATGGCGCGGCGCATGATCCGGCGCAACACATAGCCTCGCCCCTCGTTCGACGGCAGCACGCCGTCGGCGATCAGAAAGCTGGAAGCGCGCAGGTGATCGGCGATGACCCGGTGGGACGGCTGGTGATCGCCATCCGGCTCCACTCCGGACGCGCGCGCAGAGGCTTCGATCAGGTGGCGCATCAGGTCGATATCGTAATTGTTGTGCTTCCCCTGAAGCACCGCGGCAATGCGCTCCAGCCCCATGCCGGTATCGATAGACGGGTGCGGCAGGCTGTTGCGCGTTTCAGCGTCTATCTGCTCATACTGCATGAATACGAGGTTCCAGATTTCGATGAAACGGTCGCCGTCCTCATCGGGGCTGCCGGGCGGCCCGCCGGGAATGCCTTCCCCGTGATCGTAGAAGATTTCGGAACACGGCCCGCACGGGCCGGTATCGCCCATCGACCAGAAATTATCGCTGGTCGGAATGCGGATGATCCTGTCATCCGTCAGGCCGGCGATCTTTTTCCACAGATCCGCCGCCTGCTCGTCTTCGGAATATACCGTCACCAGCAGTTTTTCCGCCGGCAGTCCGAATTCCCGCGTGATCAGGTTCCAGGCAAGGTCGATCGCGACGTCCTTGAAATAATCGCCGAACGAGAAATTGCCGAGCATCTCGAAGAACGTGTGGTGCCGCGCCGTGTAGCCGACGTTTTCCAGGTCGTTGTGCTTGCCGCCCGCGCGCACGCATTTCTGGGAGGTCGTCGCGCGGCTGTAGGGGCGCTTCTCCAGACCGGTGAACACGTTCTTGAACTGCACCATGCCGGCATTCGTGAACAGCAGGGTCGGATCGTTATGCGGGACAAGCGGCGACGACGAGACGATCTCATGATCGTTCTTCCCGAAATAGTCGAGAAAGGCCGTCCGGATGTCATTGGTCGTCGAGGTCATCTATCCGCTTTCATCGCCGGTTTGGCCGATCCCGCACACCCGTGGAGGGGTGCAGAACATCGGCAATCGTCCCATCAGAAGGCGCCGGTTTTAGCGGGCGCGAATGAGTCTGTCCAGATTATGCAACGCACCGTTTCGGCCATTCGTTTCCGCCGGCCTCCTCCCCGCCACAGGTCCTTCTGCAAGCCAAAGCGGAACGGGCCCCACCAGGGGGGCCCGTTCATGTCGGGGACGTCCCGAACATATCGTCAGGATTTTATTCTGCGTCGTCTTCAACCCGATCGGCATTCCCCGCCGGGTCGGTCAATGCTGCTTCCGACAGGACGCCGGATTCGGCCATGATCTCATGTTCGAGCTGGACCGCCAGGTCCTTGTTTTCGAACAGGAAGTTCTTCGCGTTCTCACGCCCCTGCCCGATCCGCTGATCGCCGTAGGAGAACCACGAGCCCGATTTCTCGACCAGGCCTGCCTTGACCCCGAGATCGACAAGTTCGCCCATCTTGGAAATCCCCTGACCGTACATGATGTCGAATTCGACCGTCTTGAAGGGCGGGGCCATCTTGTTCTTGACCACTTTCACGCGGGTCTGGTTGCCGACGATTTCGTCGCGATCCTTGATCGCGCCGATACGGCGGATGTCGAGCCGGACCGAGGAATAGAACTTCAGCGCGTTGCCGCCCGTCGTCGTCTCGGGGCTGCCGAACATCACGCCGATTTTCATGCGGATCTGGTTGATGAAGATAATCAGGCAGTGGGACCGGCTGATGGAGCCTGTGAGCTTGCGCAGCGCCTGGCTCATCAGGCGGGCCTGCAGGCCGACATGGGTGTCGCCCATCTCGCCCTCGAGTTCCGCCCGCGGCACAAGCGCCGCCACCGAGTCGATCACGATCACGTCGATCGCGCCAGAGCGCACCAGGGTGTCCGCAATTTCCAGCGCCTGTTCGCCGGCATCCGGCTGCGAAATCAGCAGTTCCTCGATATCGACATTGAGCTTGCGGGCGTAGATGGGATCGAGCGCATGTTCCGCATCGATAAATGCGCAGGTGCCGCCCTTTTTCTGGGCTTCGGCAACGATATGCAGGGCGAGGGTCGTCTTGCCGGAGCTTTCAGGGCCGTAGATTTCAACGATACGCCCCTTCGGCACACCGCCGATACCCAGCGCGATATCAAGCCCGATGGAACCGGTGGAGATCGCCTCGATATCGACCGGCGAAGCGCCTTCGCCGAGCTTCATGATGGAGCCCTTGCCGTGCGCCCGTTCGATCTGGCTCAGCGCGGCTTCAAGCGCTTTCGATTTGTCGTTTGAAGATCTGTCCATAATATCCCGGTCGACCACTCTGAGATTGGTATCAGCCATAACGCCCTGCTCCTTATTTCATACGGTTAGTGTCGGTGCAATCTGGTGAAGCCGGATAAATGTACCCGATTTGTTCTCATGCGCAACAATTAATTCAACAAATTGAAAACGCGTTGTTTTTTAAGCTGAATTCCGGCTTTGTTCTCACACTCGAGACGTGCAGGATGGCCGCTGGTGTCGAGCATAACACAGGAACGATTCGTTGCGGCATCCCGAAACCGCCCTGTTTTATTGCACCACTTGCATCAAAGCCCTGGCCGCAGCGACAGCCCTTCCAACCGACCGACGACGCACTGTCCCCGAATGGGAAAACCCCGGCGCGTGCCCGAAGACGCGCGCCGGGGTCTTGTTCGTAATTTTCCGGTCGGTGAACGTCAGGTCTGGATCAGGCCGCCCGACGGCCGCGGCGGCGGACGAGGCTCATGCCGAGCAGGCCAACACCGACAATCGCGAGCGTGCCGGGTTCGGGTACACCAATGGTGTCGATCGGGTTGAACTCACTGTTAAACTGCCAGGCGACGATATCGTGATCCGCGCCGGCGGCGCCGGTTCCCGACGTAAACCCGACGAAGGCGTCAGTCGAACCGAGTTCCTGTACGAGATCGACGGTATAGGACAGCAATGCCGACCCTGGCCGGACGCCGGTCGTATTCGCCCGGACCTCAAGGAGATCATTGGTGCCGTCATAATCGATCCATGCGGTGATGAGGCTCCCGCTATCGAGCGTGAATCCGGGGTTCGTATCAAGGACGACGGAATTCACGTCGCCGCCGATATTGATCCCGACGTGATTGTCGCTATGCCCGTCACCCGCGCCGTTGTTCCAGCTGTCGAATTCGATGCCGACACTATTGGAAAGACCGGCATATCCGATACCGCCGCCGGAGCCGCCGGCCGTATTCGAGACTGTCTGCAACGCGAAAACGATGCCGTCCGCGCCACCGTTCTGCTGGTCGGTAAAGTGGAACTGGAACGACGTGCTGAAGGACGCATTCTGATCGAGCGATATTGCCGTCGTAGAGAAGGCGCTGCCCGCCTGGGACGTTGTGCTGGTGAGCCTCAGAACGTTGTGGCCATGCGTGTCGGTCACCGCGCTACAGGTCGACCCAACGCCACCGGTGCAACTGTGGATGCTGCTGGTACTGCCGTTGAGCTGCAGCCCGGTAAGGTTGGAGAAATCGTTGAACAACAAAGCAGCTGCGCTGGCGCTGCCCGACGGCGCTATCGTCAAAGCTGCGCAGGCGCCCAGCGTTATCGCGATAGCCCGTGTCGATTCCAGAAACTTCCACATGATGACCACCCAATCAGTTGCATTATGTCTGTTCAGATATTCCGAACATTTAATGCAAAAACCATGCCAGACTAGGGTATCGTTCGTTTTCAGGGGGTTAGACGGTAATGACGACAGATCGCCATAGGTGATCGTAAAAAATTCCGACGGCCACAGAAGCTTTTTCGATCGCCTTCCGTCGGCGGACCCGCAGCGTTTTTATGCCGGCGGCGCGAAGCGGAAAATCAGCGCTTCCCACCCTGCGCCCTGTCCATCACTTCCTTCACCTTGCCGGCGAGCTGCTGAAGCGTGAAAGGTTTCGACAGGAATTCGACTTCTTCGCCGGCGCCGAGCTTGTCGCGGAAGGTGTCTTCGGTGTAGCCGGAAATGAAGATCACCTTCAGTTCGGGGTAGCGTTGGCGAACCTCGCGGACGAGTGTCGGGCCGTCGACGCCGGGCATGACGACATCGGTGATCAGCAGGTCGATCTTTTCGCCATCGATCGTGGTTGCCATGCCATCGACGACGCCGTTGAGCACTTCGAGCGCGTCCTCTCCGTCCTTCGCCTCGACCACAGAATAACCTTTGTTCCGCAGGGCGCGCGCGCCGAAAAGACGGACGGCATCCTCGTCTTCGACCAGCATGACGGTGCCCACGCCGGTAAGATCCCGCCGCACTTCTTCCGCTTCGGCAGGCAGGGCCACCTCTTCGTCGGTCTCTTCCTCCTGGAAGCGCGGCAGGTAGACCGAAAACTTCGCGCCCTCCCCCGCCACGTTGTCGGCGAAAACATAGCCGCCGGTCTGCTTGACGATGCCGTAAACCGTCGAGAGACCCAGCCCCGTGCCCGCGCCGACCTCCTTTGTCGTAAAGAAGGGCTCGAAAATTTTTCCGATCACGTCGTCGGGAATGCCTGTGCCGCTGTCCTGCATCTCCAGCAGCACGTAATCGGCATCGGGGATACCTTCGTAATCATGCAGGCGCGGATCTCCGGCATAGACGTTGCTCGTGCGGATGGTCAGCGAACCGCCGCCCTCCATCGCATCCCGCGCATTGACGGCGAGGTTGATCACCACCTGTTCGAACTGGCCCTGATCGGCCTTCATCAGCCACAGATCGCGCCCATGATAGAATTTCAGTTCGATATCCGCGCCGATCAAACGGCGCAGCAGGTAGGATGTCTCGCTGAGCACGTCGGTCATGTCGAGGACCTTCGGCTGCAGTGTCTGCTGCCGGGAAAACGCCAGCAGCTGGCGGACGAGATTCGCGGCCCGGTTCGCGTTCTGTTTTATCTGCTGGATATCGGCGAAGGACTGATCGCGCGGCGTGTGACGCAGCAGCAACAGATCGCAAAATCCGATCATGGCGGTGAGCAGATTGTTGAAATCGTGCGCAATGCCGCCAGCGAGCTGGCCGACGAGTTCCATCTTCTGAGACTGGAAAAACTGCGCTTCGATCCGCTTCTGCTCGGAAAGATCGAGCACATGGATGATCAGTCCGACCGACGGCGTTTCCTCATCGCCGTCTTCGCCTTTTGCGGGCGTGTTTTCGGCGCGTCCGGCATAGAGCGAGACCGTTACGCTTTTGCTGCCATCGAGCCGGACCTCTATCGGCGTCGGCCGCTCGTCGGCATCGTATGCGGAAAAGACCCAATCCCTGAACCTGTCACGGTCCTCCTCGATGACCAGATCGGCGAAGGACACCCCCTCGGTGCGCTCGCTCTCGAGCCCGGCCGCCTTCGCAAACGCCTGGTTGCACTCCGTGATACAGGCTTCTGCATCCAGCAGGACGATCCCCACCGGGGCATCGAAGAAAAACCGCTGAAAGCGCTCCTGAGACACCCTGACGGCTTCGGCGTTATGCCGCTCATCCGACAGGTGCCGGACCAGTGTGCGGGTTCTCAGATCGTCATTGGACTCATCCACGGTGACGGTTTGCGTAACGTAGACGTCGAATAATTCGCCATCCTGCCCGGCAAAGGTGCTCTCGCCGACGCTGTCGCCCTGCTCGCCCGGCAAGGGGGAATGAGGAACGCAGGTTTTGACAAGCCGGTCGGGCAGAAAGTCGCGCAGCCGGAAACGGCCACTGGTCAATTCGGCCTCGGTCTTGCCAAGCCACTCTGCGAATGTGGAATTCACGGTCAGAAAGCGGCCATCCCGGTCGACCGAATAGAAACCGATCGGCGCGTTCTCGACAAACTCGATCAGTTTTTCCTGTTCGTTCCGGTTGGAACGTTCGAATTCATAGCGCTCGGACACATCCTCAAGGCGCCATACGACGAAATCCGTATCCCCGCCGGGCGATACTGCGGACAATTCCACGAATTCCATGTCAGGCAGACCAAGCCGGAAGTCGGCGCGGGCCGGCTTTCCCTCGGCGAGAGATGCCAGCAACGCATCGAAACGGGCTTTTCCGTCCGCCCCGTCCCCGGCCGCAAGCGCCGCAAGAGCTCTGATCGGCGAGTCGTCCTCGCCAAGCAGACGGATCCAGCTTGATGTCGCGGCAACCCGCTTGCCGTCTCTGTCTACCGCCAGTTGAGGGTCGGGCATTGACGCAAACAAACGGGCGAAAAACCGACCTTGACGGCGGCAGCGTATCGCCCACACCAGAATGGACAAAGCAGCCAGCGCAAAGACCGCAACGAAGACCTGCAAAAGGACAAGCTGTCCCGCACTGCCGCCGGATGCCTGCGCCGCGGCCGGAGTTGCGGCGACGCCGGAACCGAACAGACCGAATGCGACGGCCCCGAACGCCACACCAACGGTGTTCCGGAACAATGTAGCGTCAGAATTGATCCTGCGATCGGATATCCTGCTCAAACGCCCTGCCAAGTCCTGCCCCCAATAATATTGGCTCCGATACGACTACCGGAAGGCCCTACCCCGCCAGTCAGCCATTAAAAACTATACCCCGGCCCGGACCTATTAACGAAACGATAAGGTTAATTTTTGGTTTACCCGCGTGTCTATCTGCCTGAAATCGCCAAGGTTTAACCTAATCTTAACTGAAAAGGCGCTTTCTGTTCAGACAGCCAACCGGCAGGACCGAACATGGCCATCGATCATCTGCGTGCGCCTGCGCGCGACCCAATCAGCGGGACCGCATCAGACGGATACACGCTCAGCTATGCGGCCCCGCCCCGTGCGCCCGCAAATACATCCGCATCGGTCGCCGCTCATGCCGCGCTTTTCGACGGTGTCGCTGCCCGGCACGGGCGACGCACATCAGATATTCCGCTGGACGCGACCCGTCAGACGCCGGCGCGGCGCGCATCCTTTGCGTGGTTCGACAACTGGCTCGAAGGACAGCGTCTTGCCGGCAATCTCGACGGCGCGGCGGCGCTCGATCTCGGCTGCGGACGGGGCGAGGTCAGCGTCCAGATGGCCCTTGTCGGTGCGGCGGTCACCGGCATCGATGTGTCGCGCGAAAGCCTTGCTCGCGCCCGGACACTCGCCCGGAAACACGGCGTCGGCGATCGTGTCGCGCTCGATACCGGCAATGCGGAGGCGCTTTCCTTCGACGATAACAGCTTCGATCTCGCCGTCTGCGCCGGACTGATGTCCTTCGTCGACTTCGACCGCACGGCAGCGGAACTGTCCCGCGTGACCCGGCCCGGCGGTACCGTCGTTATCCTGGATACGCTCGGGCATAACCCGATTGCGCGTATGGGCCGCAAACGGCGCCTGGTGCACGGCGAAACCACGCATTTCCAGGTCGAAAACATCATGACCTGCGATCATATCGACCGGCTACGCGCGCTTTTCGGCTCGGTCGAGGTACATACCTTCGACCTCCTGACGGTGCCGATGATCGTTCTGGAGAACGGCCTCGGACGGATTCACCCCCGTCTTCGCGACATCCTTGCCCCCGTCTCCGCCGGGTTGCGCGTCCTGGATTCGGTTGTCCTCAAATGGCGGCCGCTGCGGCGCTATGCATTCCGGACCGCGATCGTTCTCAAATGGCCGCGGACACACGAACGCGGCTAGAAGCTCATCGCCACCCTGCCGACGATCCCTGAAGTCTAGATCAGGACCGCTACCACGGCACCTGTCATACAGGTCGCCATCACGCCAGCAAGAACGGACTTCAGGCCGAGCTGTACGATCTCCTTGCGTCTGTCGGGGGCCATCGCACCCATGCCGCCGATCATGATCCCGAGACTGCCGAAATGCGCAAAGCCGCAAAGCGCATAGGTCATGATCAGGCGCGACCGGTCGCTGAGAGCTTCGGGCGGAAGCTTTGCCAGTTCCAGGTAGGCCAGCAGCTCATTCAGGACCACCTTTGTTCCGAGCAATTGCCCGGCCGTCGTCGCCTCGCTCCACGGTATTCCGAGAAGCCATGTCACGGGGGCCATAATCCAACCCAGAATGCGCTGCAAAGTGAGCGGCGCGCCCCATGCATCCGGTGCAAGTCCGAGGATCGCGTTGACCAGGGCCACCAGCGCGACCAGGACCACCAGCATGCCGAGGATATATCCCAGCAGGCGCAGACCATCGATCGTGCCGGTGGTGATAGCATCCATCGAATTGTCGTACAGACGCTCGGTCTGGATTCGCTCCTGAACCTCGTCCCCGGCGCCCGGGACCATCAATCGGGCGATCATGACCGCGGCCGGCGCACTGATCAGCGATGCGGTCAGCAGATGTCCTGCAGCCCCCGGGATCACGTTGGCGAGGAACGTGGCGTAGAGCGCATACATTGTGCCGGCAATCGTCGCCATGCCGGCGGTCATCACGATGAACAGCTCCGATCTGCTCATACGGTTCAGATAGGGGCGGATCAGCAGCGGCGCCTCGACCATGCCGACGAATACATTGGCAGCGGTGCCGAAACCCGCCGCGCCCGAAATACCGAGCGCCCGGCCCAGCACCCACGCGAACCCGCGCACGATCCACGGCAGGATACGCCAGTGATAGAGCAGCGCGGACAGTGCGCTCATCAGCAGAACCAGCGGCAAAGCGCGGAAAGCGAGGATGAAAGCAGCCCCCGGATAGGGTTCTTCGAACGGCAGCCGCGCGCCCCCCAGAAACCCGAACACCAGCGACGTTCCCGCTTCCGTCGCCTTCTGCAGGGCCAGAACGCTGTCATTGAGCCACGTGAAGAGAATCTGCGACTGCGGGACCTTCAGAAGGACCAGTGCCAGCAGGAACTGGACGGCAAGCCCGGCGAAAACAATCCGCCAGGAATAACGCCGGCGGTTTTCGCTGACCGCCCAGGCGAGCAGCACCAGGAACGCAAGTCCCAGAAACGGTTGAAATCCGGCCATGTTCAGGTCCCGCTGTTAACCATGCTTCAATGTCGTCCGGCGATGATACAGCACCGGGCCGGAATCGGCCTTGCGACGGCACCTACCGCAAATCACGGGGGCCGCAAATCACGGGGGCTATCAGCGGCACGATGCATCCGATCGTCGAATTCCTCAACACGATTGACCGCAGCCCGGAGCAATCCCCACGCGAGTTGCTGGATACGATCCTGTCCGAGTGCCGGAAGTACGCCGGCGCAGAAGCCGGCACGATTTTTCTCGTCCGCCCGGCGCCGGAGAATCTGCCCGGCAACCCGCTGGACAACGGCTATCTGGAACCGATGAGTTTCCAGAACGATGCGCTGGACCTCGAAGCGTCGACATTCATTCTCCCGATCGACGATACATCGATCTCGGGCTACGTCGCAGCGACGGGGACGCCCCTGCTGATCGACGATGCCTACAAAATTCCCGCCGCCATGCCATACGCTTTCAACACCGCATTCGACACATCGACAGGCTACCGCACGCATTCGGTGGCCTGCATTGCGTTGCGCCGGAACTCCGGCACCGTCAGTGCGGTTGTCCAGTTGATCAACCGGCGATCGGAATCCGGATCCATCCTCGCATTCGAGCCGGCACAGGCCGATTTCATCTCGGCCGCGGGTGTGGTGATCACCGGCGTCATCGAGAGGGCTGCCATGCTCGAGGAACTTACGGCCGCAAACCAGGACCTGGTCGCCCGCAATAACCAGATCGAAGCGCTGAAAAATGAAGCGGAATCGGCGCTGCGCGAAGCCGAAAAGTCCGACCAGGCAAAAAGCCGGTTCCTGAACTGTATCGGGCACGAACTTAAAACGCCGCTGAATGCGATCATCGGGTTTTCCGATCTTCTCAATAACGAGGGCTTCGGCCCGCTCGGTCATGCCAGTTACCGGGAATTCGCAAAGGAGGTCTCGAACGGCGGACACAAGCTACTGCATATGGTCAATGACATTCTCAGCATCGTTCAGGCGGAATCCGGGTCGGCAGAATGCGCCGACGGCAACGAGGCGGCCTATGCCTGCGTCGTCGATACATGTCGATCATGGTTCGAAGAGGCGGGCGAAAGGAATATTGTCTTCGCCGTCGAGGTCGCCGACGCGCCCGCGAGTTGCGCCGTTGACGTCCCGCGGCTGGCAACCGTCCTCGACCGGCTGATCGACAACGCGCTCAAGTTCACGCTCGCCGGTGGCGAGATCGAGGTCCGCGCGGGGCCCGGCCCCGATGGCGGCCTGACCATCGAAATATCGGATACCGGGGTCGGCATGACCGAGGCCGAAATTATCAACGCGCTTACCCCGTTCGGTCAGGCGGACAACACGCTTTCGCGGAGGTACGAGGGCGCCGGACTGGGACTGACGCTTGCAAGCGCCCTCGCCCGCTGCATGCAGGCGGACCTCGCCATCGAGAGCGCGCCCGGAAAAGGCACGACGGTGAGGATACTGTTCCCGGCCGCCCCGGGATCTGCGCGGCCGGAAGCCGGGAAACCTCCTCAACCGGAGATGTGGTTATCAGGCTAGATAGCTGGAAGTCCGGGCTGTTTCACCCGCTTGCGGTCGCCGCCGCGGCCAAGCCCGGTACAGACGATATCCGCACGCGCTGCGCAGCGGCGGAAAGCCCGGCCTCAACTCCACCCGAAAATCAGCCGTGCACGAAGTTCTCGATATGAAGCGCCCCTTCCCCCGCGAAGACGATGCTCGATTCCGGCACCTCCGCCCAGTGTCCGCCCTCCTCGTCGGAGGGCTCCGACATGATCATCACAGATTGATCCTTACCGCCGATACCGAGCCCGTAGAACAGTGTCGGAGACTGGTCGTCCGACGAATACCGGATCGCGATCATGCGGGCCCCGTCAGTGGCGATGGCGGCGAACCGGAAAGGGCCGGTCACGCTGTGCGCCGACATCGTGTCCTCGACCTGTCTGACAGTTGCCGCAAAGGCCGCCGACGGGTCATCTGCCAGACCGTTCGCGATCAGCAGATAGAAAATCGTCTCGCTGTCAGTGGTTCCCTTCTTGTGGCGATAAAGGGCTTCGGGAATGGCGAGGTCGAGTTCGCGCCGGAGTAGCGGGAAGTCCGCAATGGCGCCGTTATGCATGAACATCCACCCGCCGTGCCGGAACGGATGACAGTTCTGGCGCGCCGTCGCACTTTCACCGGTCGCGGCACGCACGTGGGCAAAAAACAGGCCTGACTTTACCTGCTCCGACACTTCACGCAGGTTTTCATCGTTCCACGCAGGCAGCACGTCCCGGTAAAGGCCCGGTTTCCCGCGCTCGCCGTACCAGCCGATACCGAACCCGTCGCCGTTCGTCACGACATGGGACCAGCGCGCATTCAGGCTCTGTTCGACCAGCGAATTCTTCGCCTCGAACAGGACCGTATCGAGATAGATCGGCGGTCCCGAATAGGCCATCCACCTGCACATTCCGCATTCTCCTGAAAACCGGGAACTCCGGCCGGAACCGGCATTCTATTCCGGCAATCGTTTCCCGAGTCCAAACAATTTTACTATGCCCGCGGCATGATTGCCTGCCTGGGAGAGATTCGAAATTCGCCACGCGATCATTGAGAATTCATTCTACCTTTCTATCCCGGCGGCGAGCAACGCACGGCGGGTCTGTACAGGATCGGCGCCCGGTTCCGGCAACAAATCGGCAGCCGTGCGAAAGTCAACGCCGGGCAAAGCCGATGCATCGGGACTCAAACCGCATTCTCCCGCCTTGTATCACGAACCGGAACACCTCCCGGACTGTCCAGAAAAGGAAAATTTGGTATAAATTTACCTGAGCGCGGCGATACGGAACAATGGCTTATAAATACGCCCCAAAGCTTGCAAACCGCCGCCCGCCGCTTTATCTGCTGTCAGAGGCTTACGTCAAATAACGTCGGAAAATCCGGCTTAACGGGGATATAGTACATGCCAGTCCCCGCCATTCGCGAATTTTTCAAACTCGAATCCGCAGGCGGTATCTGCCTGTTTTTTGCGGCGGTTGTCGCAATCATTCTGGATAATTCAGCCCTTGCGCCGTTTTACGATGCCCTGCTGAACGTCCCGGTCGCCGTGAAAATCGGCGCGCTCGAAATCGCCAAACCATCGCTGCTCTGGATCAATGACGGTCTGATGGCCGTGTTCTTCTTTCTGGTCGGACTTGAAATCAAGCGAGAGGCTCTGGAAGGCCAGCTTTCGTCTGTCCAGCAGATCGCGCTTCCCGGGGTCGCGGCGATCGGTGGCATGGCCGCGCCTGCTGCGATATATGCCTATTTTAACTGGAGCAATCCCGTCGACATCAATGGCTGGGCCATTCCCGCGGCCACGGACATCGCGTTCGCGCTCGGCATCCTCATGCTGCTGGGAAGCCGCGTGCCGCTCGCGATCAAGGTGTTTCTGACGGCCGTCGCCATTATCGACGATCTCGGCGCCATCGTGATCATCGCCCTGTTCTATACCGACAACCTGTCGCTAACATCGCTGGCATGGGCCATCGGCGGCCTCGCCGTCTGTGCGATCATGAACCTGCGCGGGGTGACCCGTGTCGCGCCGTATATCCTGGTCGGTGTCATCGTGTGGGTTGCGGTTCTGAAATCCGGCGTTCACGCCACCCTTGCCGGCGTCCTGCTGGCGCTCGCGATCCCGCTCCGGGCGACGGATTCGGAGGGACACTCCCCGCTCCGGCATCTGGAACACATCCTTCATCCGTGGGTCGCGTTTCTCGTCCTGCCGGTATTCGCCTTCGCCAATGCGGGGGTTAATTTCTCGGGCATGACGTTCTCCTCCCTGCTCGAGCCGTTGCCGCTCGGTATCGCGCTCGGCCTGTTCCTCGGCAAGCAGGTCGGCGTCTTCGGGGCGGCCTTTCTCATGATCAGATCCGGGCTGGCAAAGATGCCGGAAGGGGCGAACTGGGGGATGATGTACGGCGTCGCCCTGCTGTGCGGTATCGGCTTCACGATGAGCCTGTTTATCGGCGGGCTCGCCTTCGACGATGCCGCGCATGCAACGGCCATCAGACTCGGCGTTCTTACCGGATCGATTGTCTCCGGCACGCTCGGCTACTTTCTCCTGAAGGCCGCGATTTCCAGGGCGAAGTAGTCCCGCGGCCGCCGCGGGCAATCAGCCGGCCGGGGCAGGTATCCGTTTGGCGAACTGTTCGCGCCAGTCTTCAACGGGCTGGAACGTTGGATCGGTCTTTGCGTGGGCTTCGGAGGCTGCGTAGATGTCCTCGTCGGTCATGGAGAAATCGATGTCATGCCGGTGCGGCTGGTTTATGTACCACGGCGTATCCATGAACGCTTCCAGCCGGTTCCCTTCCGGATCGTAGAAATAGACCGACCACGCATTGCCATGGTCGGTCACCATGACTTGCTGGACGTCGTCATCCTCCGTGACCGCGGCATGGACCTGGCGCAGATCGGCCAGGCTGCCGCATCTGAATGAAATCTGGTTCACCGTCGTCTGGTCGGTATCCGGCCGGCGCCCCTCGGCGACAACCACCTGATGATGATCGCGCGGATCGCGGGACATGAAGGCATAGCGGTTGCCGTTCAAAACCCCTTCATCGGCGATCCCGAAGCCGAACATGCGGACGTAGAAATCCTTCATCCTGTCGAAATCCTGCACCCAGATGCCGACATGGGCGAGCTTCATTTCAGGTAACAGCGCCATGGTTTCTTCCCTGATTTATCTGCGTTTGGGCAATTCTAGGCTTCCGCAACGCAGATTCGCAATGATCCCGGCCCACCGCGCACTTGCATATCGCGGCGCAGGCG